>Ga0134128_10001502_pt1 | contig 29898 bp, 32 predicted proteins | sample KB31754_FD_96462 | JGI IMG/M metagenome (GOLD analysis project Ga0134128, IMG submission 96462) | Terrestrial soil microbial communities with excess Nitrogen fertilizer from Kellogg Biological Station, Michigan, USA - KB3-175-4 | ecosystem: Environmental > Terrestrial > Soil > Unclassified ... | reverse complement strand
TGTAATCCAGAAAGAAAGTCGAAAGCTTTCCGCTCCTCCGCGAAGACATTCATGCTGGAAAAACACAACAATAGCAGGATGTATTGAATCAGGCGCACGAATAACCCAATTTGGTTCATTTTTGTCTAGGACAACGTTTCATCGACAATCCATTTCAAGTAGGCAGGCAAGCCGTTGTTTATTGGGACAGCAATGATTTCGGGTAGTTCGTAAGGGTGGGCTGACTTTATCAACTGCTCTAACTGGGCATAATGCTTTGACAGGGTCTTGATGAGTAGCGGCACCTCGCTGACGGTTTCGTTCTTTTCTTTCCAATGGTATACAGAGGTGCAGTCAGCCAGCACATTAACACAGGCAGCTAGCCGCGCATCAATCAGCCTGTGAGCGAGCGTCATGGCACTCGCCCTGTCGGGCAAATGGGTAATAACGAGTATGGGGTCCATCGTATGGAATCAAGCAGTTGTCATTGTTAAAGCCGGAGGCGGAATTTTACCTATTTTCCAGAGATGCGTCCCCCGAAATGCACTCGACCACCGTGGGATAACGCAGGGTTACATGCAACTCATGCTTGATACGGGAATTGTTCAGCCGCCGTGATTCCTGCATGAACGATAGCATGCCAGGCGATATCCGCCCTTCGGCCTGGTTGCGGGCTATACGCGGCGGCCGTGGGAGATCGAACCGATCTGCTATCAGATCAAAATAATCGCCCATTTTCAGATTCGAGTCGTCGCAAGCATGGTAGACCCTCCCAGGCCTGGCGTGGCGCAGCGCAGCGTAAACGATGCGGGCAAGATCATCAGCGTGGACGTGGTTGGTATAGCTATCGTCTTCTGGCAATAATGCCGGCACACCCGCGCGCAGACGGGCGAGCGGCAGACGGTCGGCTGCATAAATGCCCGGTACACGAAGGATCGAAGCGCATATGCCATTGCGCGATCCCCAACTGCGTACCTGTTTCTCTGCATCAACGCGACGCAATGCGCGGCTCGTTTGAGGATTGATCAGACGGGTTTCGTCCACCAATGCCCCATTGCAATCGCCGTATACCCCGCTGGTGCTGATGTAGATAAGCCGTTGTGGTAACATTGCTCCTTTTGTCTTGGGCCGCTTCGTCAATGCTGCCAGGAGATTCGCGGTGCGGGTATCCCGTTCGCCATAAAGGGGCGGAGGCGCCAGATGAAGCACTGCATGAGCCATTCCTGCAAGCTTCGCGAGGCTGTCCGGTATGTCGAGATCTCCGGATACTGGCGTAACGCCATGCAAGCGCAATGGGGCGCGGCCTTCCGGCCTTCGGCACAGGCCAACCAACCGGTAATGTGCCTGTAACAGGGGCACTGCGCGTAAAGCAATATCACCGCAACCAATAATTAAAAGCGTTCGTTTCATGGTATTTGATTTATTTGACGCCAACTATTTTTTATTTCGTTGACTTATTCGTAACCGGATGTCGCATCAAATCACTCTCAAGCCCAGCGGACATGTTTTTTCCGCCCTGCCGGGCGAAACCGTGCTACAGGCCGCGCTCCGCGAAGGCTTTCCGCTTCCCTATGGTTGCCGCAATGGCGCCTGTGGCACTTGCAAGGGCAAAATCATACAGGGAACGGTCGATTTCGGCAGGCATAATGAAGATACATTGACGAAAATGGAAAAACAGGCGGGTATGGCGCTGTTTTGCTGCGCTTTACCGTTATCGGACATGGTGGTCGAGTGTCGTGAGATCGGAGAAACCAAGGATATTAAAGTAAAAACCCTACCATGCCGCGTACAATTGCTGCAACGGGTTGCACCCGGCGTAATGGTTATTTCGCTGAAGCTTCCAACCAATGAACGCTTGCAGTTTCTCGCTGGGCAATATATCGATATATTCATGAAAAATGGCAAACGCCGCAGTTTCTCGCTCGCTAACGCGCCTCACGATGATGAACTGTTGCAGCTACATATACGCAACTATCTTGGCGGCACCTTCGCCGAACACGTATTTACACGTATGAAGGAGCGAGACATTCTGCGTTTCGAAGGGCCGCTGGGTACATTTTTCCTGCGCGAAGATTCAGATAAACCGATTATATTTGTTGCCAGCGGCACAGGCTTCGCGCCGGTTAAAAGTATACTTGAGCATGTCTTTTACGCAGGAAGTCTGCGCGGCAATGATCGGAAAATGATACTTTATTGGGGCAACCGCACCAAGGCCGACCTGTATATGACGGATCTGGCAGAAAGCTGGCAGCGAAAACACGTCAACTTTACTTTTATTCCAGTGCTATCCGAGGCATTGCCAGAAGACAACTGGAGCGGAAGAACCGGCCTGGTGCATCAAGCCGTGTTGGAAGACTTCGACGATCTCGCTCCGTACCAGGTATATGCCTGCGGTGCTCCAGCAATGGTAGAAGCTGCCCACAAGGATTTCACCGGACTGCGTCGCCTGCCGGAAGATGAATTTTTTTCAGATGCATTCACTGCTTCCCCAAGCGAACCAAAGCCTGATACTTTATCTCCTCTGTCTTAGCAGGAGTGTCGGCGTCGCGTTATTCCGTTGCGCTTACCCCAATCCAATCGCTTCCAATCGCTTCAACGCAAGCTCCAATCCTTTACTATAGTGGTTTCTCGCCAGCTCTGATCTGCCGATTCTTTCGTTTAGCTGCGCCAGCACGAGATGGGCCGGGTGGCTGGGCTCCACCGACAAGCTCGCTTCCAGATAATTTTGTGCTTTCCCCCAAAGTTCGCAATAGACGCAAAGTTTGCCGAGAACAAGGAGGAGACAGGCATCATTAGGATAAGACTTGAGCCATGCTTCGGCACGTTCAATTTGCCGGATTGCATCGCTCCCCAGGCATTCCGCATACAGCTTGGCCAATTCAGAATCCCATTGACTGTCCAAACTTTGCTCGATAATCTGGTGAGCAGTTAAGCAATCGCCTATTGCCGTGCAGGCTTGGGCCGCAGCGGCGGCCAGTTTGCTGTCTTTTTTATCCACCGAAGATATCGTTTGCCAATACTCTTTCAGGGTTTGCGGATTCAATATCCTGCTTTTGAGATTTTCCACATGGGCGTTACATCGTAATCGCTGTATCAGAGCTTTATCCAGCGCATTACGCTGTTCCAGCTGCCCGAGCAGATCCAGTACCGCATTCCAGTTTTTCGCTCGCTGCTGCGCTTTCAATTCCAGCCGCAGCGCGGCAGTGTGAGGGCGTGCTCCCGTGGCACGCATGGATTGCAATATTCTCAGCGCTTCCTCGGACCGGTCTTCATCCAGCAATAGTTCGGCTTGTGTCATGAACCGCAGCGCTATTTCTTCCGGCGCCTCACTTTCCGCCATGGCGATAAACCCATCACGCTGAGAATATTTTCTCAGTTCATGCGCGGAACGCGCCGCGACCATGGCATTAATCGCGCTTGTCACCGGAGACTCCCGCAGCTCCAGAGCGGTAGCGGACGATTTCTCGGCCTTGGCATAACGGCCTTCGAAGAAGGCCTTAAGCCCATCCAGCATCGCCCTTCGCGCTTTTTCTCGGCGACGGCGCAAGCGGAACTCGCTTATCTCCGTAGGTAACCGAAAGGTAATGACAGCCAACCGCACTACAAAATAACTGATAAAAAATGCCACCATCAGCAATATCGCCAGCAAATTGAGCGATAGCTCAATACGGTAAGGCTGTGCCACCACCAGCACATAACCGCTGTTGTATTGGGTCGCGAGCGTTACCGCCACAGCGATGGCAAACAAAGCCAGCAGCCACAACGCTCCCCTCATTTATCTTCCCCGGTCACGTGCCAGACGGTAATTACGCACTGCATCGAGACTTGCGGAAATACGGGGCAATTGGATGCCAATTTCGCTATCTTGCAATTGGTGCAATGCCTCAAGCATATGGATGGCGGCTTCGGATTTGATGTCGTAATGCCGGTTGATCAAGTCCACAGCGGCGTTGAGATCAGCCTTGAAGCTCGCCCCATCGCGAGCGAGCAGCGCATGCCGAGCCGACAGCAGGCGTAGCTTTAGATTTTCGCGCAGAAAATATGCCTGTGACGGCGATAACAGAGCAACGTCCGGCTTATCCATGCGCTGGATACGCACCAACCGCTTCACGTCCTCCCACGCCTCACGCAAGAACTTGATCCATAAACTTTCTGCTGCTGGAGCCTGAACTGAAAAGGAGCCGCTTTCCGGAGGGCGAAGTTCCATCGCCAATGGCAGCGCATCGGCTGCAGCAGCAAGATTATCCAGCCGCAGACTGATTCCCACTGTATCCACATAGGGTGCGGCTTTCAGCAGATCCATGTCCTTTACGAGGATTTTACGTAAGGAGGATAACTGCGGACGGTCAATACGCTGCAGCCGGGCGTCGGCCTCCTGCATTGCAATCAGCGCTGCTTTGACATTACTTGCCAGCTGTAGCTGCTGGCTGGCTATGAGCAGCAATTGCTCTACTTCTTCCAGCGTTACTTCATCGCTATTTCGCGTAAGCTCCTGGTAGAGTGCCTCCAACGCCAATTGCTGGCTCTGCGATTCAGCAAGTTTCGCCTCAAGCAGATTGAGCTTTGTTTCTACCCGGCGCCCTGCCTCGGTCGCTTCAGTTGCAAAATTGCGTGATTCCTTATTTGAGACATCTGTCTCGGCGAGACGTTTTGCCAATTCATGTTGCAGATCCGCGATCTGATTGCGCGTGTCGTACCACTGCCACGCCACAATGAGACTAAAAATGAAAATCATGAAAAAAATCAAAACAGAATTGATGCGCTTGGGCAAGTCTTTGCGCACCTCCTGCGGCTTATCGGGCACCTCCTGCGGCTTATCGGTATCGATACTTTGAATTTCTGAACTCATGGTTTAGTTGGAACGAAATCCTCGCCCCCGGTCTCCGATCGAAAATAGTTTACCAAACCCTGCAGCAAACCTTCATCCCCGGTAGCGGTAAGAATCACCTGAGTGAAGCCGAGCTCCTCTGCGCTTCGGGCTATACGCTCATGAGGTACGAACAAAGGGGTTTTCTTGAGCCATATTTGACCTGTCTCGCCAACCATATCAAATATATTGCGTAGCCCCTCGCTACTGCTTATGGTAATTGCATCCATTTTGCCAGCCGCCCAGGCTTTCAGTAGCGGGGCGAGATCGGTACTTGGCTTGACGCGGCGGTAACATTCCACATATTCAAGCACCGCACCCCTTTTCAGCAGACTATCCCCTAGCAACTCGCGTCCGCGATCACCACGAAAGATCACGACACGCTTGCCACTGACCTGCTGTAATTCTGCCATGTCGAGCAATGCCTCGCTGTCGAAACGTATGGTCGGAGCGATCACCTTATTGACGCCAAAACTTTCTAACGCTCGGGCGGTACCCTGACCCACCGCTGCAAATTTCAATTTTTTGGATAACGTCAGCTTCGCTTGTATCAGACCCATCGCCTTACTGACTGCATTGGGACTAATAAAAATTGCCAGATCGAATTCATCGAGGCGTTCGACCGCATCCCGTAACGGACGTTGATCCTGCGTATCCAGGATTTGTAGCACGGGGAATAAAACCGGAATACCACCCGCCGCGCGAATTCTGTCAGCGAAATTATCCGCCTGGTGCGCAGGGCGCGTGACCAGGATATTAATCCCGGTCAGCGGCTCAGTCACGGATGATTCACAGGCTCGGCAGGCATCGATTCCAACGCCGCCAGAATTTCTTCCGCACCCTGCACTTTTAAATTCTTCGCCAATTGTGCACCCATAACAGTGCCCGTTTCGGGCATACCGCTCAATTCGCTGCTTATCATGCGTGTCCCATCCGGGCTCGCAACAAATCCACGCAGTCGCAACACCTCTCCTTCAATTTCCGCGAATCCCCCCAAGGGTACTTGGCAGCTTCCGCCCAGCGCGCGGCTCATGGCGCGTTCAGCTTCTATACACTGAGCGGTTTCAAGGTGATGTAGTGGCTGCAAGAATTCTATCAAATCGGGCCGATCCGTCCGGCATTCGATTCCCAATGCCCCCTGTCCTACGGCCGGCAGACTCAGATCGGGGCTCAGCAATGCGGTAATGCGCACGGTGAGTCCCAGCCGCTTGAGTCCCGCCGCCGCTAGAATAATTGCCTCAAACTGTCCTTCATCCAGCTTGCGCAATCGCGTCTGCACATTGCCACGCAACGGCCGGACTCGCAAATGTGGGAAACGAGCACGCAACTGGCTTTCGCGACGCAAGCTGGAAGTACCTACCACGCTGCCGGAGGGGAGCGCGTCGAGGTTGGCATATTGATTGGAGATAAACGCATCGCGCGGATCTTCACGTTTGGCGATGGCCGCCAGTGTAAATCCTGCCGGCACATCCATCGGTACGTCCTTCATTGAATGAACCGCAATATCCGCGCTTCTGTCCTTCAGCGCCTGTTCCAGTTCTTTGATGAACAATCCTTTTCCGCCGATTTTTGAAAGCGAAGTGTCGAGTATCTGATCGCCGCGAGTGGTCATACCGAATATGCTGATTTCGGTTTGCGGGTATAATTCCAACAATCGATCCCGGATGAAATTTGCCTGCCATAGGGCGAGCATGCTCTCTCGCGTAGCAATAACAATTTTTTGTGGCATGAATGAATTGGGCATTATTATTACAATGAGAAAATTACGGAATTGCTACTAATGTTTATTTTAGCATGCCAGACACCAACCTGGATTGCAGCGCAGAGGGCATCCTCTCTCATGTGCATTGCAAGAAGGGCTGCGTTATGAGTTCTCTTATTTCCCAAAACGAAAGCTCCTCCAGAAATCATACTGACGATAAAGAGAGGCCGATCAAGGACGATCCCCTGCGCGAGGACATCCGCCTGCTGGGACGCATGCTGGGCGATACGCTGCGTGAACAGGAAGGTGAACCTACTTTCGATCTTGTCGAAAGCATCCGTCAAACCGCAATTCGCTTTCGGCGGGAGCAAGACCCGAAGGCTCGGCACGAACTTGACATGATACTCAACCAGTTGAGCAACAAGTCCACTGTAGCAGTGGTGCGTGCATTCAGCCATTTCTCGCAACTTTCCAACATTGCTGAAGATATGCATCACAATCGGCGCCGCCGTACCCATCTTCGGGCTGGGTCGCCGCCTCAGGCAGGTAGCGTGGCCCTGGCGCTGGATCGAGTTTTCTCCAGCGGAGCCGACGGCATCGCATTAACTCGATTCTTCGCCAAAGCGGTAGTTTCACCGGTGTTGACTGCCCACCCAACCGAAGTACAGCGCAGAAGCATACTTGATTGCCAATTGACCATTGCCCATCTATTGAATGAGCGGGATCGCATGCAGCTTACACCGGACGAGCTACGCAACAACGAAGAAGGATTGCGATGCGCCATTCAGATACTGTGGCAGACGCGCATGCTGCGTCCTGAACGCTTGTCGGTATATGACGAAATAAAAAATGGCTTGGCCTATTACCGTTATACCTTTCTTACCGAAGTACCGCGCCTTTACGCCGAGATTGAAGACTTGCTTGAACGCCGCATGGGCGCGAGTGCTCCGCTTATTCCGCCATTCCTTCGTATCGGCAGCTGGATAGGCAGCGACCGCGACGGCAATCCTTTCGTTACCCATGAGGTCATGCTGCATGCGGCTGAGCGCCAATCGGCGCTGGCGCTGGATTACTACATGGGTGAAGTTCACCAGATTGGCCGCAGACTAAGCCTGACGGAACGCCTGGTAGGTGTGGACGACAAATTGGCCGAGTTGGCGGCGGCCTCCCCGGATCGCGCCGTCAGTCGCGCCGATGAACCTTATCGGCGCGCATTGATTGGTATTTATGCGCGTCTCGCCGCCACCAGTCAGGAGCTCGGTCATGTGATCAGGCAGAGGCGTCCGATTGGTCCTGCGGCTCCTTATACGGAAAGCATTGAATTTGTTCATGACCTCGATGTCGTGATTCACTCACTGAAGCAACATAAATCAGACTTATTGGCGCGCGGGGATCTCCGCCATCTGCGACGCGCGGCGGAAGTGTTCGGCTTTCACCTCGCGCCGCTGGACATGCGCCAACACAGTAATATACATGAGCGGGTAGTAGCTGAATTGTTCGAGTACGGCACACATCGCAAGGGCTATTCCGGATTGTCCGAGCCCGAACGCGTTCAGTGGCTGCTGAGTGAAATCAGCAGCCCGCGCCCTTTACGTTCACCTTATCTGGATTATTCCGAGCTCGTCCAGAGCGAACTATGCATTCTGCAAACCGCGGCGGAAATTCAGCAACGATTCGGCCGTGCTGCGCTGCCGAATTATATCATCTCCAAAACTGACGGCGTTTCCGACATACTGGAGGTTGCTCTGCTGTTGAAGGAAGTGGGGCTATTGCAAGTGGGAGAAACACCGCGGCTGCGCGTCAATATCGTCCCATTATTTGAGACCATAGCAGATCTGCGTAGTTGTGGTCCCGTTATGGATGAGTTATTTTCGCTGCCATATTATCGCAAGCTTCTGGATTCACGCGCCAACGTCCAGGAAGTCATGCTGGGTTATTCTGATAGCAATAAGGATGGAGGCTTTCTTACTGCCAATTGGGAACTCTACAAGGCCGAAACAGAACTGACGAAAATTTTCGCTAAGCATAAGATTGAATTGCGCCTGTTCCATGGACGCGGTGGCACGGTCGGACGTGGCGGCGGTCCGAGTTATCAAGCCATACTGGCTCAGCCGCCGGGTAGCGTCAATGGTCAGATACGCATCACCGAGCAGGGTGAAGTCATCGGCAGCAAGTACGCCGATCCGGAAATCGGACGGCGCAACCTCGAAACGCTGGTGGCTGCTACAGTCGAGGCGACGTTGTTAAGTCACGATACCCTCGGTGAACGCGCCGCTCATTATTACCAGATTATGGAGGCGCTGGCGAGCGATGCGCTCGCAGCTTATCGCAATCTGGTATATGAAACCCCCGGTTTTAAACGCTATTTTCAGGAATCCACCCCGATACGGGAAATCGCCGGGCTGAATATCGGCAGCCGTCCACCGTCACGCAAGCAATCCGATCTTATAGAAGATCTGCGGGCCATTCCCTGGGTATTCAGCTGGAGCGTCAATCGCGCCATGATTCCTGGCTGGTATGGCTTTGGGACAGCTGTGGAAACATTTGTTGAACGCGAGGGAAAAGGGGAAAAAGGACTAAAATTTCTGCAGGAAATGCACAATACCTGGCCGTTCATGCAAGCGCTGTTGTCCAACATGGGCATGGTGCTGGCAAAAACTGATATGGGCATTGCCTCACGCTATGCTGAACTCGTTACCGATATCGAATTGCGGGAAGCAATTTTCGGACGCATCCAGGCAGAATGGGATTGTAGCGTAAAATGGCTATTTGCAGTGACAGGCCACACGGAGTTGCTGCAGGATAATCCCACGCTTGCCCGCAGCATTCGCAACCGCACTCCCTATATCGATCCGCTCAATCATCTGCAAGTGGAGCTACTGCGCCGTTATCGCTCTGGCGACGCTGGGGACGCGGTTAAGCGCGCCATACAACTTACCATTAACGGTGTAGCGGCGGGACTAAGAAACAGCGGATAAAAAAACTCGTTTACGATGTAAACGCCTTTCGCATCGCTGATTATGGTATTGCATAAGCTTCCAATTAGCGCAAAGGACCGGCCGCAGGCGGCATCTTCAAACAGTAGCGTTTCCGAAATAATTCGGTTGCAACATTTTTGGGTAGGGTCGTGGTAAAAAAACTTTATATTAAAACTTTCGGCTGTCAGATGAACGAGTACGACTCGGGCAAAATGGCAGACATCCTCCACGCCGCCCAAGGGATGGAGAAAACAGACAATCCCGAAGATGCCGACGTCATTCTGTTCAACACCTGCTCGGTGCGAGAGAAAGCTCAGGAAAAAGTCTTCCACGATCTAGGACGTGTCAGGCATTTGAAACAATCCAATCCGAACCTGCTTATCGGCGTAGGTGGTTGCGTTGCCAGCCAGGAAGGCGCGGAAATTGTGAAGCGTGCACCCTACGTGGATGTGGTATTCGGCCCTCAAACTCTCCATCGGTTGCCTCAGTTGATTTCCGCACGTCGGCTTACCGGTCGCCCGCAGGTGGATATTTCTTTCCCAGAAATCGAAAAATTCGACCATCTCCCGCTTGCGCGCACCGAAAGTGTAACCGCCTTCGTTTCCGTTATGGAGGGCTGTAGCAAATATTGCAGCTTCTGTGTAGTGCCTTATACGCGCGGTGAGGAAATTTCGCGCCCGCTGAGCGACGTTTTGTCGGAAATCGCGGCGTTGGCGAATCGGGGAATCAGAGAAGTGACACTCCTTGGACAGAATGTCAATGCTTATCGGGGTGTAATGGAATACGGGGAAGAGGCTGAAATCGCGGATTTGGCACTGTTACTTGAATATATTAGCGAAATTCCAGGTATCGAACGCCTTCGGTACACCACCTCACATCCTAGGGAAGTCACTGCGCGTCTGATCGACGCCTACATAAAGTTACCTAAACTGGTAAGCCACTTGCATTTGCCTGTCCAGTCGGGCTCCGATCGGATATTGGCAGCGATGAAGCGTGGCTATACTGTGCTGGAATACAAATCCATTATCCGTCGGCTTCGCGCTGCCCGTCCCGATATTTCGCTTACTTCCGATTTCATTCTTGGCTTCCCGGGGGAAACCGAGGCCGATTTCGAAGCGACTATGGAATTGATTGAGGGAGTGAATTTCGATGATTCCTTCAGCTTCATTTATAGTCCGCGTCCGGGCACACCCGCTGCGGCGCTGTTCGACGAAATTCCTTACGAAACCAAGCTGAAGCGGTTGCAGCGTCTACAGGGAAAGATCAACCAGCAGGCGCAGGCCATCAGTCAGCGTATGGTCGGTTCGACGCAACGCATTCTGATCGAGGGCCTGTCAAAAAAAGACAGTGGCGAACTTTGCGGACGTACTGATAATAATCGCATGGTGAATTTCGCCGGTGACCCCGCAAAAATCGGTCATTTCATAAATGTTCACATTACCGCGGCGCTATCCCACTCACTGCGCGGCGAAATCGTGAACGATGGATACTGAAGGATTTTTGAGGAAATTCTCCACAGAGCATGCGTGAAACTTGTTCGGAGATCCCATAAACTTCATTTCTTGCAAAGTGTGACAGCCGCTGCCAGAATTAAGCCCTTACGACCGCCTTGCCGAGCCTTTGAAATCCCACCCCGTCGAAATTTCATTTTCTCCCGTCGATAATCAGCGCCTTGCCAATCTATGCGGTGCGCTGGATGAGAATCTCAAGCAAATCGAAACACTGCTTGATGTCACCATTGTACGCCGAGGAGAGCGCTTCATTTTGCGCGGCAAATCTGCGCAAACCTTGCCTGCTGTAGAAGCATTGCGAAATTTTTACAGTCAGGCACAGCATCATCTGAGTATTCAGCAAATTCAACTGGGGTTGATTGAAGTGACGAATCCTCAACATTCGGTAAAACATGCCGTTCTTGGCGTTCCCACAAAAGAAGCGCCGGTGCTAATTACCCGACGCAGCGATTTGCGTGGCCGAACGCCGCACCAGGTGCAATATCTGCGGCAGATCCAGGAACATGACATCACATTTTCCATCGGTCCGGCAGGCACCGGAAAAACTTATCTTGCTGTGGCAAGTGCGGTGGATGCACTGGAACGCGATGCCGTGGCACGCATCATACTGGTGCGTCCCGCAGTGGAAGCTGGTGAGCGGCTAGGTTTTCTACCCGGTGACATTGTGCAGAAAGTGGACCCGTATCTGCGCCCTCTCTATGATGCGCTTTACGATCTAATGGGTTTTGATAAAACCGGCAAGCAATTCGAACGCAGCGCAATCGAAATTGCGCCGCTGGCCTTCATGCGTGGACGCACATTGAACCAATCGTTTATTATTCTCGATGAAGCGCAAAATACTACTCCCGAACAAATGAAAATGTTCCTCACGCGGATTGGCTTCGGATCCAAGGCGGTGGTGACGGGTGATGTAACCCAGATTGATCTGGCCAAGCATAAAAAAAGCGGCTTGGTAGAGGCCCAGCAGGTTCTTGAAAAAGTGCGGGGCATCGCCTTCACCCATTTTGGGGCTGAGGATGTAGTACGGCATCCGCTGGTGCAAAGAATTGTCAATGCCTATCAGAAATATGAAAAGCAGGGGTAAGAATTTCAAGATTTTCAAAGCTAGCCACAGAGAGGCAAAACTGAAATTAACAACGCAATACGCAACGCATACGGAGAGCGTCCCTGCCAGACCTCAATTTCGCAAGTGGATTAAGGCCTCTCTAATGCAGGATGCGGAAATTGTGCTACGCGTGGTAGATAGCATCGAGGGCCGCTGCCTTAACCGGGATTTTCGTGGTAGAGATTACGCTACCAATGTGCTGACTTTCATTTATCACGATGTTCCGCCTTTGTGTGGCGATATTGTGCTATGTGCCCCGGTGATAGAAATGGAAGCATGTCAGCAGCACAAATTTTTGGCGGCACATTATGCCCACCTCACGGTGCATGGTGTTCTGCATCTTCAGGGATACGATCACGAAACTGATGCTGCCGCAGCGGCGATGGAACAACTGGAGACCGAAATTATCATGAGGCTGGGGCACGATGACCCTTACAGGGAATCCCGGCAACGCATTGAAGAATCCTGATTTCGGACAGGAGGGTTTCTCTACCATATCGTCCACAACTAATCTACTTCCTACCTCCAAACGGGTACATCAATATGGATGATCCTCCCAAACCTGGCTGGCTCGAACGCGTTAGTGCTTTGGTCCTGCGCGAACCGGGCGATCGTGAGCAACTGGTGGCATTGCTGCATTCTGCATTTGAGCGCAATCTGTTCGATTCGGATGCGCTAAGCATGATCGAGGGGGTGATACAAGTATCTGAAATGCAGGCGCGCGATATCATGGTGCCGCGTTCTCAAATGGATGTAATTGACATCAATGAATCGCCAGACAAGTTTATTCCATTGATTATCGAGATGGCACACTCTCGCTTTCCTGTCATCGAGAACGACAAAAACAACGTGATCGGCATCCTGTTGGCAAAGGATTTACTGCGCTATTATGCTGGAGAGGAAGAGTTTAATATGCGCGATATGTTGCGGCCAGTGGTATTTATTCCTGAATCCAAACGGCTCAATGTATTGCTAAAAGATTTTCGCAGTAACCGTAATCATATAGCCATTGTGGTAGATGAATACGGTGGTGTGGCCGGACTGGTGACCATCGAAGACGTGCTGGAGCAAATTGTCGGCGAGATTGAAGACGAACACGATTTCGATGAGACTGAGGACAACATTGTGCAAGATCCGAACGGGCACTTCCGCGTCAAGGCTATCACCGAAATTGCGGATTTTAACGAAAAGCTCGGGACGGAATTAAGCGACGCGGACTATGACACGATTGGCGGACTGGTACTGAACAAATTCGGCCGACTACCCAAACGAGGCGAGTCCGTAATCGTGGGCACTTTCAAATTCGTTGTACTGCGCGCAGACAGCCGCAGGTTGTATACGCTCCTGGTTGAAACAAACAAAAGCGAGGTGTCAGCCGTAACGACCTCGGAAGCAGGCTGAGGAAAAGATCCGCACCGGCTTGAAAAAATCGATAGTGACATTAACCTTTTTTCTGAAGAACGCTTCAGGTCTTCCGAAAGCTTATTGCGCTGATGAGGTGGCTTTAAGCCATGTGACTGTGAATGACACGAACAAAAATGCGCGCACCGACCATCAGGAATTGCTCGAACCGCCCGTGGTAGAGGTAATAATCGAGGTTCCGCGTGGCAGCTTTCTTAAGCGCGGATCCACCGGTAGCATTGATTTCGTCTCGCCTCTTCCGTGCCCGTTCAACTATGGTTCCGTGCCGAGCCACCTTGGTCTTGAAGGTGATCTGCTAGATGCGCTGGTACTTGGCCCATGCTTGCCATTCGGTACCCGGCTACGGGTCAAGGTCTGGGGAGCCGTGACATTTACAGATCGCGGCATGACGGATGACAAACTTATCTGCAGCGACTATGCTCCGGACGCGGAGCAGCGCCAAAAAATACTGCAATTTTTTCATTTCTACGCCAAATGCAAAAGGTTGCTGAATATTTGGCGGGGCAGGCCGGGACGCAACGCATGCGAAGGTTGGGGCGACGCAATTCATGCACTTGCCCGCGCACGGCCGAGAGATGGGAGTTGGCGAGGGCCGCCGCTCGGCTTCTGATGGACATTATTTCTTCGACCAGCGAGGCATCGGGGATTACAGTTGGGGAAATTGATGATCGATTCTTTGCCTATCCCTGCCAAGCATGGCAGAATTGCGCCCCTGTCAATTTTACTGAAGTAGTTTTTCCCATGCCCCTGCTCACCCTGGAAAAAATCTGCCTCGCTTTTGGACATCATACACTGCTTAATCAAGTGAACTTGCAGCTCGATGCAGGCGAACATATCGGCCTGATCGGCAGAAATGGGAGCGGCAAATCAAGCCTGCTGCGCATTCTCGCAGACGAAACCAAGCCGGATGACGGCAGAATCTGGAAGAAGCCGGGATTGAAGCTGGCTTATGTGCCGCAAGAACCCGGACTGGATGCCGCACTCACGGTATTTCAGGAAGTATCCAAAGGATTGGGTACGGTTAGTCAGATCCTGCTCGACTATCATCAAACTTCTCATCTCTTGAGTGAAGGTGCGGGGGATACTGAAAAGCTCCTTTCCCGCCTGCAGGATGTGCAAGTCGAACTGGAGGCTCAGGATGGATGGCGCATTCAGGGAAGAGTGGAAACCGCCATCGATAAACTAAACCTTCCCGCAGATGCCTTGGTTGGGCAGCTTTCGGGGGGGCTAAAAAAAAGGGTCGCGCTGGCTCGTGCGCTAGTAATCTCCCCTGACGTCCTGCTGCTGGATGAACCAACGAATCATCTGGATTTTTCCTCTATCGAATGGCTGGAAGCATTACTCAAGGATTTTGCCGGAAGCGTGCTATTCGTCACTCATGACCGCCGATTTTTAAATAACGTAGCAACCCAAATTATCGAACTCGATCGGGGCAATTTAACAACTTTTCCGAGTAATTTCGCTGAGTATCAGCAAAAGAAAATAGAAATGCTGGAAGTCGAGGCAGTGCATAATCAGAAGTTCGATAAGGTGCTGGCGCAAGAAGAAATTTGGATACGCAAAGGAATACAGGCTCGGCGTACCCGTAACGAGGGAAGGGTACGACAGTTGGAAGCGTTGCGACTAGAGCGGGCCGCACGGCGTGAGTGCGTGGGAAAAGTGAATCTCAATGTAGATGAGGGGGTGAGATCCGGGCGGATGGTGGCTGAGCTGGAACACGTCAGTAAACGATATGGCAGCAAAACCGTCATCGAAGATTTTTCCGGCCGTATCATGCGCGGCGACCGTGTGGGGCTACTGGGACCCAATGGTGCGGGGAAATCAACCCTGCTAAAGCTGATACTGGGCGAGTTGCAGCCAGATACCGGCAGTGTGCGGCAGGGAACCAAGCTCGCGGTGGCTTATTTTGACCAGATGCGCGAACAACTAAATGAGGAAGCCACCCTGATTGAAACTATCAGCCAGGGCTCCGATTTTATCGACATCGCCGGCGCAAGGAAACATGTCATCAGTTATCTGGAAGATTTCCTGTTTGCGCCCGAGCGGACGCGCTCGCCGGTAAAATCGCTTTCCGGGGGAGAGCGCAATCGGCTGTTGCTAGCCCGCTTGTTCACTCGTCCCGCTAACGTATTGGTACTTGACGAGCCGACCAACGATCTGGATATTGAAACGCTGGAACTGCTTGAAGCCCTGCTGCAAAACTATGCCGGTACACTGTTCCTGGTGAGCCACGACCGGGAATTTCTGGACAATGTGGTAACCCAGGTTATTGCATTTGAAGGCGATGGAATACTGCGGGAATACGTTGGAGGATATGAAGACTGGGTACGAGTGCGGAATTTTTTGAGAACATCGGCAAAGCTACAGACGACGAAGCCACGGCCTCCAGTTCCGTTGGATAAGACGTCCGGCTCGGCCTCCTGTGCCAAATTAGGCTACAATGAGGCGCGCGAACTTGACGAATTATTGGTAAAGGTTGAGATCCTGGAACGGGAACAGGGCGACATCACCCGCAAATTATGCTCTCCGGCACTCTACAGCGACAGCCCGGATAAAGCCAGAACGCTGCAAGAACGCGCTGCTATTCTCGAGCAGGAACTCATGCAATACCTTACCCGCTGGGAAGAATTGGAGGCAAAGCGCTCGACGGCAGGACACAAAATATAATGATAAGTTCCCATATGTCCTGCTACTTTATTCGTTGACCAGAAATGGTACATCGTTTAGAGTCGCTCTTTTTGAAAAGAGGGCACTCATAATGAAACGACCAGCAATAGCGAATTTATTTGCGTGGAGTCTGCTTCTGGCATTAACCGGCACGGTACAGGCAGCTGGTGACCCGGTTGCGGGGAAACAGAAAAATGCAATGTGCATCGGCTGCCACGGAATAGAAGGGTACCGAACATCTTATCCTTCGGTGTATAAAGTCCCGAAAATCGGCGGCCAGCACTCCGAATATCTGGTCAAGGCACTTGAGGCATATAAAACCGATGCCCGCAGCCATCCCAGCATGAAAGGTATCGCCGCCACGCTTTCCACTCAGGATATCGAAGACTTGGCTGCCTATTATGCCGCTGCCGGTGGAAAATAATTTTACTCATTACGCAAGGAAGGTTTTATGAAAAATTTCATTATTGCCGCCGCGAGCGGCGCATTGCTGCTGATTTCCGGCCAGGGAATAGCCGCCGATATTGAAGCTGGCAAGAAAAAAGCGGCTGAAGTTTGCGCCGCATGTCACGGCCCGGATGGTAATAGCCCTGCCCCGGCTTTTCCGAGGCTTGCTGGGCAACATGTAAGCTATCTGCAAAAAACCCTGACCGAATATAAGTCGGGTGCCCGCAAGGATCCCATAATGGCCGGTATGGCTGCAGCCTTGAGTAAGGAAGATATCGAAAACGTGTCGGCCTATTTTGCCAGCCAGTCGGGTCTGACAACCAAACATTGATCAGGAAACCTCTGAACAATCCTCCTGGAGCATTCAGCTTTGCAACCAGGCTGGTCAAATCAGAACGTGAAGTGCCGAGGTAGGTCGCAGCTTGCGCTCCCATATTGATGGTAATACCAAAAGAGTGTAAGCGCAGGCAGCTCCCATGCAAGGTTTATTCAACGGTTATTTGGGTGAACGAATAGGAGGTTTTCCCTGCCCGCTTGCCCAGATCCGAATAAAACGGGCTTGTACCTCAGCAGGTATAGCTCATCAGCTTATTCGCCGATCCAGGCAATCGAGATAAATCGACGGGTCGAACGCTGATGGGCTTCTTTGCGCTTGCCAGATCATTTCCGCGAGGCATTCCATGACTTGATGTACGGCATCGTGTTCATTGCCAGTCTCCTTCAACAGGTACTCAAATCGTTTGCGAATTCCGGCAGGTTGGTCTATCGAGAGTTGTTCCTTGATGGCGATATGCATACTCATATGTAAGAAGGGATTGGTGTCGTCCATCTCAGGCAAGTAGTCTTTGTCACGGTGGCGTTCCGTGTCGTCAAGCATGGCCTGATATTCCGGATGCACCAAAATGACTTCAAGCGCCATATCTTCCATAGCGGAAAGCATTTCTCGCTGGCGGTATTTTCGCCAGGTATCGAAGAAAAATTGGCGTACCTCCTCTCTTGACGGATTAAACATTTCAGGTATTTGAAACCGGAATGGGGTTATCTTTCGTCGTTTTTATCTCGAAATTCTTTTCCTTGAATTCGCATAAATCATTGATGACGCATACGGCGCATTTCGGTTTCCTCGCGATACATACGTAACGTCCATGCAAAATAAGCCAGTGATGCGCATCGTGGCGGAATTCTTTCGGTACACATTTGAGTAGCTTCATCTCGACTTCCAGCACGGTTCTGCCTGGTGCAATTCCGGTACGGTTTGCGACGCGAAAAATGTGTGTATCCACTGCGATAGTGGGTTCGCCGAATGCAGTATTCAATATTACATTGGCGGTCTTGCGTCCCACGCCGGGCAATTTCTCCAACTGTTCCCGGGTTTGCGGCACTTTGCTGCCATAATGTTGAATGAGCAAGCTGCAGGTAGCCAGAATATTCTTTGCTTTTGTTTTGTATAACCCAATGCTTTTGATGACGTCCCGCAAGCCGGCTTCCCCTAGGGCAAGAATTTTCGCCGGTGTGTTAGCATGGGGAAATAGTTTTCGGGTTGCTAGATTCACGCTTTTGTCAGTAGCCTGGGCGGAAAGCACGACGGCTACCAGCAATTCGAATGGCGAGTTGTACTCCAGCTCGGTAGTGGGGTGAAGATTAACCGCCTTGAAGCGAGTGAAAATTTCGCGGCGTATGGTTGAATTCATGAGTTAAGAAGAAAGACCCGCAATATGGATAAGTATATTATTTTTTTAGTTAGGGGCCTGCTAATACTTATTTCACGTCCGCGACGGTGACGGATTTCGTCCAGCACGAGGCATGAGCCGCGCGGCGGAGATAAGTATTAACAGGCCCTAATTGCCCTGACCCGCCACAGCACGTTTCAGTGCAGCCTGAATAACTGCTTTTTTGAGCTCGTCAGCTGAGAAAACATTCAAAGATTTTGTTTCTTCGATTTTTTGCGCGTATTTTCCGTCCTGTTCCTGTTGCTCCCCCTCAATCCTCTGCAACCTGTGCTGGTAACGCGTACGTGCGCGATCGGCAGCCTTCTTTTTTTCGTCTTCTTGTATCAGCAGATCATCGATCACGGCATGGGATTTTTTTCCGGCGACATTCATTTGTTTCCCTAACGGAATCATGCTGATGCAATCCACGGGACATGGCGCAATACAGAGCTCGCAGCCGGTGCATTCCGCGGTGATCACCGTATGTAGCTGCTTAGCTGCGCCAACTATGGCATCGACCGGACAGGCTGCGATGCAAAGCGTACAGCCGATACATACTTCCTCATCGATTAGCGCCGCCGCCTTTGGTTTCGAAACTCCGTGTGCGGTATTTAGCGGTATCGGACTGATTCCCAGCAACGTAGCCAGTTTGTAGATACCCTGCTCGCCACCCGGCGGACACTGATTGATGCCGGCAAGGCCTTCCGCAATGGCTGTTGCATAAGGTTTGCAGCCAGAGAAGCCGCATTGGCGGCACTGCGTCTGCGGCAGAATGGCATCGATTTCCGCTATCAGGCTATTCTCTCTCATTCTGTACCGAGCGTGAAAAATCCGCTGTCTCCGGTGCTATGCATAGCGCCTTCACCACGTCGCGTACCAAGTGGGGGCCCCGATAAACCAAGCCGGTATATAGCTGTACCAAGCTTGCGCCGGCATCGATTTTTTCCTTTGCGTCTAACGCACACATGATGCCCCCTACACCAATGATGGGTAGCGCCCCTTGCAGCACCGCGTATAAGTTGCGGATGACCGCCGTAGAACGTTGCGTAAGTGGAGACCCGCTCAATCCTCCGGTCTCGCCTGCATAAGGCAGTGTTTCCACACCGGCTCGAGAAAGTGTGGTATTAGTGGCGATAACCCCATCAATCTGGTGTTTCATCAACAGCACCGCGACTGATTCGATTTGCCGAGGTTCCAGATCAGGCGCAATCTTCACCACCAGGGGGGTATATTTGGCATGCTCATCGGCAAGCTCTTTTTGGTTCGATTTGAGCCTATCCAGCAAATCATCCAGCTCCTCCGTATTTTGCAGTTGGCGGAGATGCGGCGTATTGGGTGAGGAAATATTGACAACAACGTAACTGGCATAGCGGTAAACCTTGCACAGGCAAGTCAGATAATCATCAGCGGATTTTTCTACCGGTGTATCAAAATTCTTGCCAATATTGATGCCCAGTATGCCGTGATAATTCGCATGCCTGATATTGGTCACCAGTTTGTCGACACCGTGATTATTGAAACCCAGGCGATTGATGATCGCGTTTGCTTGGGGAACACGAAACAGGCGCGGCTGGGAGTTTCCCGGCTGCGGACGGGGCGTGACCGTACCAATTTCGATAAAGCCGAAGCCCAGTGCAGCAAGCGCCTCAAGATGCTCGCCATTTTTGTCCAGGCCGGCAGCCAATCCGACAGGGTTAGGAAATTCGAGACCCATGAAATTGCGAGGCCGGCAAGTTATCGGGCCACCGGTAAGCAAGCCGATCCGGTGGGCTTTCTCAAGCACATTGAGCGTAACGCGGTGAGCTGTTTCGGCCTCAAGACTGAATAATAACGGTCGGAGCAAAGAATAGGCCATGGATCAATTTTAACCCGGAAAATGTGCCCAGTCTGTTAATGGATTGCCTGAAATTGATAACCAGTAAGGTGAAAACGGGTATGCCGCCGAAGAATCGACGCATCGCGCGGATAACTTACTCGAAGCGATCTTTCCGCTTTGTTATAAAATAAGATCATTAATGTAACTGTAGGTGATTCGCTATTGTCTACATGGATCGTTAGCAGGGGTAGCTTATGCTGATTAGTTTTTCTCTTTTTTTGATTCTTATGACATTTGGCGCACAGGCCCATGCCATTACCGAGTGGGACAAACTTAATGATGAAGTGGAATCGCTTTATCACCAGGGGGATTATAACCGTGCAACCGTAGCGGCTAAGAAAGCGCTGCAAGTAGCCGAACAAACCCTGGATCCGAATCATCCCGACGTAGCGACAAGTTTAAACAGTCTTGCGTTGCTGTATAGCTCCCAAGGTCAATATACACAGGCCGAGCCGCTCTATAAGCGTGCGCTGGGAATATTTGAAAAATCGGTTGGCGCGGAACGTCCCGAAATGGCCGCCAGCCTGAACAATCTTGCGATGCTTTATAGAAATCAGGGGCAATATGCGCAGGCCGAGCCGCTCTATAAGCGTGCATTGGCAATCGATGAGAAGATCTTTGGTCCGGATCATCCCAATGTGGCCATAAGCCTGAATAATCTGGCTCAGCTATATCAAGCCCAAGAACAGTATACGGAAGCCGAACCACTTCTCAAACGTGCGTTGGCGATATTGGAGAAAACGCGCGGTCCGGACCATCCAGATTTGGCTCTAAGCCTGAACAATCTTGCGCTACTGTACAGCGCCCAGAACCAGTATGCACAAGCCGAGCCACTTTATAAGCGTGTTTTTGCGATTTCGAAAAAGGCTTTGGGACCGGATCATCCCAATGTAGCGCTGAGCCTGAATAATCTGGCGGGACTATATAAAGACCAAGGAAAGTTCCCCAATGCGGAGCCGCTTTTCAGGCGCGCGCTGGCAATTTCAGAGAAGACTTTTGGTCCGGATCATCCTAACGTAGCGATCAGCCTCGAAAATTTGGCCCAACTATATCGAGATATCGGCCATGAAAGCAAGGCAAAGCCTCTGGAGAAACGCGCAGCAGCAATACGGGCCATAAAACGATAAAACTGGGCGGTTTTGCTGGATGAAAGGCCCCTAGGAGAGGAGCGGGGGCGCGGATATTGACCTTCTTCGCTAAAAGTCTGACAAAACGGCGCGGGCTACGCGCGCTCCCCATGCTCTATATTGCTCAGCGGCTCCCATCGACCGTCAGTTAAACCTTGCAATGGCCTGAAGTTCGCTTTGTACGCCATTTTTTGGCTTTCCTTGATCCAGTAGCCAAGATAAAGATAAGGTAGCCCTAATGCGAGGCACTGTTGCACTTGCCACAGAATGTTGTAGGTGCCAAAGCTCGTGCCCGGCACATCCGGATCGTAAAAGGTATAGACAGATGATATACCGTCAGGCAGTTTATCAATAATACTGATCATGCGCAGCTGCCCCTCTTCGCGGAACTCAACCAGCCTTGAATCAACGTTGCTTGGCAATAGAAAATGACGGTATTGCTCACGACTGTCGCGATCCATGCCGCCACCGCTATGGCGTTGTGCTTGATAACGCAGGTAGAGCGCATAATGATCCGGGTGATAATAAAGATCATGCTGGGTCGCAACCAGGTGTTGGTGCTGTCTCCATGAACGGCGTTGGGCTCGCCGGAGAGTCAGGTTGCCAACCACAATTCGCACCGGTACGCAGGCCCGGCAATTATCGCAGTAGGGACGATAGGTAAAAGCTCCGCTACGACGAAAACCAGCTTGTACCAATCCCCCATACACGTTCGTATCGATCAGGTGACTTGGCGTCGCCACTTGAGACCGCGCCAACTTCTCCGGCAGATAGCTGCAGGGGTAAGAAGCAGTCGTGTAGAATTGTAACAACGATGAGGGCAGATCATTCAATCGGCTCATGATCAAAATACCATTTTTCAGCTCCCTCCGAATAGTTTACCAATTCTTTTAATTTTTGACTAAATTCCTTACGGGGAATTTCTCGGCCGCCGAGAGAAGTGAGATGAGCCGTTTTCATCTGGCAGTCAACCATGCCGAAACCCCGGCGAGACAGATACCTTATCAGATGTACAAATGCGATTTTGGAAGCGTCCGGGACGCGGGAAAACATCGATTCCCCGAAAAACATTTTTCCTTGGGCAATACCATACAATCCTCCTGCTAATTCGCCGCCTATCCAGGTTTCGACGGAATGTGCCAGCCTCATCTCATGCAGTGCAGTGTAAGCTGAAATCATTTCAGCATGGATCCATGTACCAGCGCGGTCCTTACGCGGCTTCGCGCACGCTTGTATGACTTGGCTGAATGCGCTATCGACGCGAATGTCGTAGTTACCTTTCCTCAGGGACTTTCTTAGCGATCGGGAAATTTTCAGCTCTTCAGGAAACAATACCATGCGCGGATCCGGGCTCCACCATAAAATAGGCTCATCCTCGTTGAACCAGGGGAAAATTCCGTGGCGATAAGCTTCGACCAGGCGTTGCGGCGAGAGATCGCCGCCGACCGCAAGCAAGCCATTGGGCTCGATAAGCGCGGTATTTAATGAAGGAAAAGGAGATTCAGGAGCAAGCCAGGGGATCATGCGAGGTGGGCGAGGGATATGAGTAATATGGCATTATTATCGCAAATCTTGGCCTCCTGCTATTATCGGTTGGATGCCCGAGCATAAGGTAGTCCGTATCTTATCCGTATCCTATGATTTATAACGTGTAGTATCCGGCACCCCCGCCGATTCAAATCCCGCACGGCGTAACCGGCACGAATCGCATACGCCACAAGCCCGTCCTCCTTCATCTGCCTGATAGCAGGATACCGTCAAGCTGTAATCGATGCCCAGGAAAATTCCTTGCCGGATGATTTCCGCCTTCGACAAGTTGATAAGCGGAGTATGGATACTCACCTTGGTGCCTTCAATTGCGGCTTTAGTAGCCAGATTTGCCATTTTTTCGAATGCCGCGACGTATTCAGGTCGGCAATCAGGATAGCCGGAATAGTCCACCACATTAACACCAATAAAAATATTATAACTTTCAATCACCTCGGCCCAAGCCAATGCAAGCGACAACATGATGGTATTGCGGGCGGGCACGTATGTAACGGGGATACCCGTTTTGGTTTCCTTAGTGGGAATAGCAATAAGTTTATTAGTGAGTGCCGACCCACCGAACACGGTTAAATCAACCTTGACGGTCTGATGCTCACGAGCGCCAAGGGATCGCGCCAACGTTTCTGCTGCCACCAGTTCCGATCCGTGGCGTTGTCCATAATCGATGCTTAAAGTGTAACATTCGTATCGTCTATTTAAGGCGATGGCGAGGGTGGTGGCGGAGTCTAGGCCGCCTGACAAGAGCACGACGGCGTTAGTCATCAGGCATTTCTCGAAATTCAGTTTTGGTATTTGGCGGCAACACGGCATCAACTACAAAATTCGCCGATATATTGTGCTGCGGAAACCTTTTTTGCCTTCAGCAGCAAATGAGCCTGCTCGATCACATTACACGCCGCGGAGTCCTGTCATCGTCCCCGTCCTTCGCCCCACAACAGCTTGTGTAATTGTATCTGTACCCGCACCGGCAGATTATCCCGTAGCACCCATGCAGCGAGTGTTGCGGGATCAAGCTTTTTATAAACTGGCGAAAGCAAAATCGGGCAAAAAAGATTCAATTGACGCTCACGCATTGCTTCAACCGCCCACTGATAATCTGTTTCATCGCACAGTACAAACTTTAACTCATCGTGATGTGTAAGATGATTGAGATTGGACCAACGATTTTTTCCTGATTCGCCCGAAGCAGGGGTTTTGATGTCCAGAACCCTGGAAACGCGTGTATCCACCCTGGATATATCCAGCGCGCCGCTGGTTTCGAGCGACACTGAATAACCGGCATCACACAATAGCCTGAGCAATGTCAGGCATTCTTTCTGAGCGAGGGGTTCGCCACCAGTGACAGTGACATAGCGAGGCGAGTAATAGGCAACCTCCCTGAGAATGGCGGAAATTGACAGGCTTGTTCCCCCATAGAAGGCATATTCGGTATCGCAATAACCACAGCGCAGAGGGCAGCCGGTAAGGCGTACAAATACTGTAGGCAGCCCTATCCGGCTAGTTTCCCCCTGCAAAGAAAAGAAGATTTCGCTGATGCGTAAATTTACCGCTCCAGGAGCCTGCGTAATTTTATGCTGCAACGGATACGGGGTATGAACCATAATTGGGAGGCAACATCATTACCCTAAAAGCAGCTATTGGGTGGCTACTTTTTATTGAGCGATGCCAGTCGTCGCTTGGCTTTTTCAGCCGCTTCGCTGCCTGGGTATCGGGCTATAAGACTTTCCAGGGTTTTTTTGGCAGCGGTTTTTTGGCTCATTTCCTGCTGGCTGCTGGCAATGTTGAGCATTGCATCGGGAGCTTTTCCACTCTCGGGGAAAGTATTGATCAGCTTTTCCTGAGTACTGATGGCATCCTTGAAATCGCGTACCGCATAATAGGAATTACCAACCCAATAGTGAGCACTTGGAGCGAAACTGGAACCCGGATAGCTCTTGAGAAACTTCCTGAATTGGGAAATGGCCTCTTTATACTTTGCGGCCTTGAATAGACTATAGGCCGCCTCATAGTCACGGCTCTCCGCAGTCTCCGCTGGTACGGCACTCGCAACGGGGGGAACCGCAGCGGCAGCCGCGACCGGCGCTTTGCCATTCGGCTCCGGCGCGGCATCAGACATCGTGGCTGTTGACGAAGCGGAAGAAGTGGAAGCGGTGGACTCATCGGGCTGTTCGATCCGCCTTAGTCGACTATCCAGATCAATATAAAAATCCTTTTGCCGCTTCTGTGTCAGCTCGTTTTCATTGACGAGGACTTCGATCTGGCCTTGCAACTTGTTCAGGTCAAGCCTGAGTGATTCGATCTGATTATGAAGTTCCAGCAACGGTTGATTGTCGAGCACTTCTTCCATCTTGGCAATTCGCGCTTCCAGCGTTTGTCCCTGATTGCGCAAATCTCCAATTGATACCTGCTGTGCAGCAATTTGCTTGCGCGCTTCCTCATCGTCGAACAATCCGGCGTAACTCGAACTACAACCGATCAGGAGCAATAACCAGAAGAAAGCGCGCAATAGCACGGTCACTCGCCCTGATAGCGAATATCCGTGCGGCGGTTCTCGGCCCACGAAGCCTCGTCATGACCCAGCCCACGCGGTTTCTCTTCACCTAGGCTGACAGATTCGATCTGGGATTCCTTGGCACCGGACAATGTCATCGCATTTTTTACGCTGTCAGCACGGCGCTGGCCCAGCGCAAGGTTATATTCGCGGCTACCGCGCTCGTCGGCGTTGCCCTGAAGCAGCACTCTGGCGTTACCATTGTCACGCAAATACTGGGCGTGAGCCTGTACCAGAGATCTATATTCATCCTTCACCACGTAGCTATCGAAATCAAAATAAACGCTGCGTTTGGAAAGAATATTGTTTGGATCGGTAAGCGGATTAAGGTTAGGAACGGCCCCTGTGGTTGGAGAACTTTCCGATGACCTGGAGGAGCCCACAGACTTGTCCTCCACCTCGGCAGTTGGTTGTGTGCTCTTGCTGGCGCATGCCGACAACAAACTGATCAATAACACGGCAAATATCTTTTTCATGTTTATTCCTTTAAAGTTAACTGAATTACGGAGTTAAAATTATTGCAACCGTGGCAACGGCCCCCATGCCGGTTCCCTGACATCACCTGCTTGCGTTGAAAGCTGTTGTCTTGTTTTGCCATCACTTGATACTGCGGATAATATACCACGGCCCTTTACCTCGGTCGCATATAAGATAATCCTGCCATTGGGAGCGAAGCTGGGAGACTCATCAAATTTCGAATCGGTGAGCAATTGCACCTGACGAGTAGCCACATCTTGTGTCGCGACATTGAATCGGTCGCCATTGCGGTGGACGAAGGTGAAGCTTTTTCCGTCCGGGCTATAATGAGGACTAACATTATAGCTGCCCTCGAAGGTCAGACGCTCCGCGGTTCCGGATGCCCGTCCTGATATTTGCATACGATAGATTTGCGGACTACCGCCCCGGTCGGACGTAAAAATGATTGACTGACCATCGGGCGAAAAGCTTGGTTCGGTATCGATTCCAGAACTTTGGCTGAGCCTCTGCAAACCACCACCGTCAGCATTTATTAAAAATATCTGGGAACCTCCCATCAGAGACAGGACTACTGCCAGCCTCTTTCCATCCGGTGACCAGGCTGGGGCACTGTTGCTGCCCTTGAAATTCGCGACAGCCTTGCGCGCGCGCGTTGCAAGCGTCTGTATATAAACTACCGGCTTCTTGTTCTCGAATGATACATAGGCCAATTGCTTGCCATCCGGCGACCATGCGGGGGAGATAATCGGCTCTGTGTATTCGATCACCGGCTGGGCATTAAAGCCGTCGGCATCCGCTACTTGCAGCGCGTATCTTTTACCCTCTTTCACTACGTAGGCAATGCGGGTGCTGAACACGCCTACATCACCCGTCAGCTTTTCATAAATCATATCGGCTATCCGATGGGCAGCAGCACGCAATTGTCCTGCGGGAACGGTTTCGATATAGGTGGCCAACTGCACCTGTTTTGCAACATCCAGAAGACGAACGCGCAATGCGACCTGTCCGCCGGGCAGAAGTGTAGTACTGCCGATAACCAGCGCACCGGCGCCGCGATTGATCCATTCCGAATAAACAACTTCTATGGGCTCATGGGGTGCGAGACCCGCCGGTTCAATCATTCTGAACAAACCGCTGCGCTGCAAATCTGCCGCCACTACCGGCGTGATACTTTGAGTAAGCTTTTCTTCAGCAGCAAAGGGAACAATCGCGATGGGGATCTGTGTCGCGCCACCACCAAAGATTTCGATATCTAGCGCGGCATGGAGAGGCGCACTCATCAACCACAATACGACAGCGACATACGGAGGAAATTCAGGCAAGCGAATCTGCATAGAAATTACCCTCTGGGGAATACGCAATAATGTTGTGAATTATAGCAGTCATTCACGGTAGTGTACCTTGAGGTTTAAATTGCGGAATTTCGGAAACAAGGCGGGGTCGGGTGGCAGCGGAAGCGGCTTGGATAAAAAAATGGCACGCTCCACGGCACTATCGAAAGCTGCAAATCCACTGCTTTTGCGCAGCTTGACATCGAGAATATCGCCGCCCGGAAGCAGTGTGACGTCAAATTCCGCGACTGGATTACCGGGCAAATCGGGAGGCATGACGATGTGACCTTTGATTTTGGCCAGAATTCTGGCCTTATACTGATCAATCTCATTCGCCAGACTGGACTGGGCGGCGGCTTGCGCCTGAGCCTTCTGGTTCGCCTCCTGCTGTTCCCGCTGAAGCTGCGCTATTTCGGCAGCCACCCTTGCTTGCTGATCCTTCAGCTCTTTCTCTTTCTGCGCCTTCAGTTCTTTTTCTTTTTGTGCTTTCAGTACTTTTTCTTTCAGTTCATTTTGATCTCTCTGTACCAGCGTTTTTTTTTCCACGGGTTTAGGTTTCTCAACCTTTTCCTTGAGCGCAATATCAGGCTTGGCGGGAGGAGGAGGCGCCTGTGGCTCCGGTGGCAACGGCTTTGCTTGGGGAGTCGGCTGCACCGGCTGGGGCGGTGGCGCGGCTTTTATAATCGGCTGAACCTGCGCAGGTAAACTGCTCCATAAATCCACTGTCATACCTTCCGGCGGATATGTTTTCCAGTTGAGACCGAAGATCATGAAAGCAAAAAAAATAAAATGCACCAGTACGGCCAATACGCCTGCCCGCACCCGTCCCGGTTCAACGTGCGAAGCGTCTCGCAATGCCATTGCACTCATCGTGAGCTCCTATGAGAGGCACTATTGCTCACTTCGGTATCGCCAGCAGCCCCACCTTCTTCACCTGCTGTTGTTGGAGAATATCCATCACGTTTATTACTTCCTCATAACGCACACTTTTGTCGCCGGCAATTACTACCGGCTGCTCGGTGTTTTGCTCCTGCTTCTGTTTGATTGCCTCTACCAGTTCGGTGCGGCTGATTTTTTGTTCGCCGCCCGTCTTGGTACGATCATGTAATCTCAAACTGCCATCGGCTTTGATAATCACCTCCAGCGGGGCCACCGGTGGCGCCAGGGATTTGCCAATCTGCGGCAATTCGATCTGACCGGGGCTGATGAGTGGCGCCGTAATCATGAATATCACCAGCAATACCAACATGACGTCAATATACGGCACGACGTTTATCTCGTTCATCAGACGGCGTTTGGCGCGGCGCTCAGTCACGATACGATACCTGTCTCATGAAAATAACCTTAGCCGGTTGCTTGCCGCTGCAGCACATTGGACAACTCTTCCATGAAACTTTCAAACCGGGTCGCCAGCCGATCTATGTTATTAGCATATCGATTGTACGCAATGACTGCGGGAATCGCAGCGAATAAACCCATCGCGGTCGCTATCAATGCCTCCGCGATGCCGGGCGCGACATGGGCAATGGTGGCCTGGGTAACATTGGACAACCCACGGAAAGAATTCATGATTCCCCAGACCGTGCCGAACAGGCCGACATAAGGACTTACCGATCCCACCGTCGCCAGAAAGGAAAGATGCGATTCGAGACTATCCATTTCACGCTGGTAGGTGGCTCGCATGGCTCGGCGTGTGCCATCCATCACGGTACTGATGTCCATCCCCGGCTGACGCTTGTGCTTGATGAATTCGCGGAATCCCGCCTCAAAAATCCGCTCCATGCTTCCCGCTGTGTGACGTGCACTGGCTGCACTTTGAAAAAGTGCGTTGAGATCAGGGCCTTTCCAGAAAACGTTTTCGAACTCATCGCTCTGCCTCATTGCCTGCCGGATGACGAATAGCTTACGAAAGATAAACCACCATGACAAAAACGAAGTCAGCAGCAACAGTGCCATTACCAGCTGCACCGGCAAACTGGCGCTCCCGATGAGACTAAAAAGAGACATGTCCTGTGTAACCGTTGCGCTCATGAGAGTTTTCCAAGTTTGTGACGCAGCGGTACAGGCACACTCACTGGCTTGAGACTGTCGGCACCCACACATACCGCATGGACAGTAGCGCCAGCCAAAGTAACGCCGTCACGCAATACATGCTGGGAAAGTGTTATGCGGCTTCTGCCCAGTTCTGCGGGCTGCACGGCAACCTGTAGCAGATCGTCCAGCAAAGCTGGTTTGAAGTATTCGATATTGAGCGAACGTATCATGAAAATTACCTTGTGAGTCTGAATCAATGAATGAATATCAAATCCCAGCTCCCGCAACCATTCGTAGCGGGCGCGTTCCATGAAATCAAGATAAGTCGAATGATAAACCACTCCGCCCGCATCGGTGTCCTGATAATAGACCCGAACCGGCAGGGTAAAAGTTGAGCAAGTGGTCAAGTTGGGCATCTATATTTGATATCCGTAATTTTCTTTGTCCGCACAAGTACCGATTGACAAAAAATATGAGCGAATAGAAAGATAAACCATACAAATGGAATAACGCCTCCGACAGTCTCCGCAAGCTTTATTTTTCACTAATTCTCATCCCACAACTCGC
>Ga0134128_10001499_pt1 | contig 29906 bp, 24 predicted proteins | sample KB31754_FD_96462 | JGI IMG/M metagenome (GOLD analysis project Ga0134128, IMG submission 96462) | Terrestrial soil microbial communities with excess Nitrogen fertilizer from Kellogg Biological Station, Michigan, USA - KB3-175-4 | ecosystem: Environmental > Terrestrial > Soil > Unclassified ... | reverse complement strand
TTTCCTTTAAGCAAGGTTACGGTGTATGTTATTGCGGCTGATTGCAATGAGAATACGGTGTTTATTCCAAATACGTTTACACCTAACGGCGACGGGAAGAATGATGTGTTGTATGCCCGGAGTAATTTTGTGTATGATATTCATTTGGTGATTGCCGACCGCTGGGGGCAGATCGTTTTTGAAACTTATGATATTAGCAAAGGCTGGGATGGCAATTTTAACGGCAAGCCTTGCAACCCGGATGTGTTTGGGTATTATATTACTTATAAATGTACCAATGGCGGTGAGTCCTTCAAAAAAGGAAATGTGACGCTGGTGAGGTAGGCTTATATTTTATTTCATTCCCTGTAATTACCCGATCTCAATATGTAGAAAGCCTGCATTATACGGATAGAATGCCACAGATACTAAGCCCTTTCAAAGCTTATAAAATCGGTTGAGTCGATCTGTCCCGTATAACCTGCATTGCGCAACATGCTGACTATTTGCCCGCGGTGAAACGTTGCATGGTTAAAAATGTGCATTAGTATGGCGCTGTTTACATTGGTAAAAGCTTCTCCTTTCAGGTTTTTATACGAGGTAGTTTGTGTAAAGTAGGCTTCGTCTTTTGATGAAACAAAATCAAGCAGCAGCTTGTTGGTTTCTTTAATGTATTCAACAGGGCGGCCTGTCTTGCTGGGCAACTCGGGGAAGGGAGCATCCGTTAAGCGGCAGTGCCATATAAGCTCGGCATCGGCTATGTGCAAAAAGGTTTGCTTAATGCTGGTGTAGCTGGATGTAATTTCTTTTTCTATAAACCCGGGTGCTTTATCTGTGAGCAGGCTCACCAGTTTGGCATTGGCCCATTGATTATATAAGGCGTATTTTATCAGAAGCTCTTTCATCTTTTTTGTTTTATAGCCAAAGGTATTTTAAACTATCAAAATTCAAAAATGAAAGTATTATATGTTAGGCATTGAAGTCGGGTGATTGCGTATTTTCAAGCACAATCTTCCTGGCATTTTTATTTTTAATCCAACCTCTCACCAAATCATTCATATCGGGGTAGTAATTTTTTCGTTTTACGATATCTTTTATTTCTTCCAATGAGCTTGCTTGTGTGGTATGGTCAATGTAACCATGCCCGGCATATTTTCTGTCTTCTATCAGGATGAGCGATTTTTCATCGGCAGTTCTTCCTTTATCAACCAGCACAAAATGCTCTTCTTTAAAAGAGTATTCGTTTACAATTTTAATGGCTCTCATGTTATAAGCATCTGTTTCTTCATCGCCTGCGCAAATGCCTTTGCATTTTTTTATCTGGTGATTAAAACATACAGCTTCTTCACTCACTAAATGGCAATAACGCATACAAAGTTCGTATTCTTCAATCCACGACTCCAAGCGTTCTCTTGCTGTTAGATACGAGGTAAAAGAAAGCAAAGGGTTCTCTGCTTCGTCAAAGGGAACGATCTTAAAATTGATTATGCCATTTTTGCTTTTCCATGTATGGATGCTATGCGTAAATTGGTCTGACTTACGCATCCGGTTGTATTTCGGCTTATGAATTTTTATTTCCTCCGATTCAAGAAGCAAAGCGATCAGTTCACTTCCTGTTAAAACATAATCTACATTATACAGATCGTTCAGCATTTTTTTGCCTTTTGCCTCATGCGTATTAAAATGGCTTATGGCACGGTTATACATGTTAATGCTTTTGCCGATGTAAATGATATCTCCTTCTTTATTCCTGAAATAATATACCCCGCATTCTTCGGGCAGTTTCTTTAAGATATACTCTTTTATCTTATCGATGCGCCGTGTCATTATTTCATCTACGCCTACATTCTTATACTGCGGGTGGCTTGCCTTTAAGCTTAAGAGCAGGTCAAATAGTTTTGCTGTAGCAACTGCATCACCTTCCGCCCTGTGCCTGCCTTCTATTTCAATGCCTAAAGATGCGCACAAATGTCCCAAACTATAGGATATCCTTTTTGGAAGAATCTTCCTGGCAAGCCTCACTGTGCAAAGTTTTTCCCGTTTATACTTATATCCCAAAGAAGCAAATTCAGCTTTAATAAATCCGTAATCAAAGCCTACGTTATGGGCTACAAATATTTTGCCTTCTGTCATTTCCAGTACCTTTTTGGCAATCATGGCAAAGGTTGGCGCATCTTCTACCATTTCATTGGTTATGCCTGATAAGCGCGTATAAAAAGTTGAAATAGTGCATTGTGGGTTTACCAGCGTAGAAAATTTATCTACTACCTGTAAACCGTCATGAACCAGGATGCAGATATCAATAATGGCGCCTTTTTTAAGCTCAAACTTGCCCCCACAGGTCTCTATATCTATTATCGCAAACATGGTTAATCCTGCAAAATTCGTTTAAAAATTATCTCCCTCAAAATGAGTGCGTTTAGCTTTTATTTTTAGATTACTAATATATTTAGCAAATATACGCTAAAATAATTAGTATTTTTGTATCGAGGTTTTTTTAGTTTATTGATTTTTGCCACCCATGAACAGAGCTGTTGTACATATGGATTTAGATACATTTTTTGTATCGGTAGAACGTCTGAACGACAGTTCTTTAGTGGGCAAGCCTGTTTTAATAGGTGGCACAAGCGACAGGGGTGTGGTTGCCTCATGTAGCTATGAAGCCAGGAAATTTGGTGTCCATTCGGCCATGCCTATGAAAATGGCCCGTCAGTTATGCCCGGATGCAACCATCATACGGGGCGACCATGAGCAGTACACCAAGCTTTCAAATGATGTTACTGATATTATACAAGAAAGCGTTCCTCTTTATGAAAAAACATCTATAGATGAGTTCTATATAGACATGACCGGTATGGATAAGTTTTTTGGCTGTTATAAGGCTGCTACAGAGCTTCGTCAAAAAATTACCAGGAAAACAGGATTGCCTATTTCCTTTGCCATGTCTTCTAACAAAACCGTTGCTAAGGTCGGCACAGGGGTAGCAAAGCCTAATGGACAAAAAGAAATACCTTTTGGAACTGAAAAAGTATTTTTAGCCCCTTTATCCATCCGGAAAATTCCGGGAGTTGGTGAAAAAACCTATATGTTATTACGTAACATGGGGGTAGAAAAAATCCAAACGGTGCAAGATATGCCTATGGAGCTGATGGAACAGGTTTTAGGGCAAAACGGTATTGTTATCTGGAAAAAGGCCAATGGCATAGATAACAGCCCGGTTGAACAATACAGCGAGCGCAAATCTATTTCTACCGAATGTACTTTTGAGAAAGATACCATAGATGTGAAAAGCCTGGAATCTATTTTCGTTAGCATGACTGAAAAACTGGCCTTTCAATTGCGTACCGAGGAAAAGCTTACTTCTTGTGTAACGGTAAAGATTCGCTATTCGGATTTTAATACCTATACCATGCAGGCAAAGATTCCTTATACATCCTTGGATCATGTATTACGAACTAAGGTAAAAGAACTCTTTGAAAAGCTTTTCCAAAAGCGATTGCTGATCCGCTTAATAGGAATACGCTTTAGCCATTTAGTACAGGGTAACTACCAGTTTGATATGTTTGATGACACTGCAGAGCAATTACAACTATACCAGGCAATGGATAAACTGCGCAAGCGTTTTGGTATAGAAGCTGTGCAAAGCGCTGCCGGTATGGACGTAAAGAAACGAGACTTTAACCCATTTAATGGCAGGAAAACAATTACCTAAATAGAAGACAAAACATGCTGCTCAATTGCCATACATACTACAGCTTTGGCTATGGAACCTTGTCTGTAGAAGAATTATTGAACGAGGTTGTTGTAAAGGGACATAAATCATTTGTACTTTCTGATATTAATAATACTTCAGCTTGTATTGATATGGTTCGTTCGGCCGAAGAGAAAGGAATCAAGCCCATTATCGGGATTGATTTCAGGAATGGCATTAAACAGCAATACATAGGTATTGCAAAAAACAACCAGGGCTTTAAAGAGCTGAACGAGCATTTATCCGTGCATTTGCATGAAGCAAAAGATTTTAGCCCGATTGCTCCCGGTTTTTCAAATGCTTATATCATCTATCCTTTACACACTTATCAGGGGCAAACTCTACGTGAAAATGAATTTATAGGCATAACCATAAAAGATTTTTTGAAACTGCCTTTCTCAAATGCAAGGCATCAAACCGATAAGCTGGTTGTTTTAAATACGGTAAGCTTTATTCATAAGGCACATTTTAATGCACACCGCTTACTTAGGGCAATTGATAAAAATACCCTGCTAAGTAAATTACCAAAAGATGAGCAGGCAAGCCCTGATGAAGTAATGCTGTCTTATGAGGATCTACAAAAAGCATATGCAGAATATCCTTACATGCTAAGCAATACAGAACGTATTTTGAATGATTGCAGCATACATTTTGAATACGGAAAACTGAAAAATAAAAATTTAACGCACTATACAAATAGCATACAAGAAGATATTGAACTGCTCCGAAAGGAATGTATGAAGGGGTTAGTGTATCGATATAAGAATCCTTCTGCCAAAGTATTGGAACGGGTAGAAAAAGAACTGGATGTAATAGGACAATTAAATTTTGCCTCTTACTTTTTAATTAACTGGGACATTATAAAATATGCTCAAAGCCAGGGATATTATTATGTTGGCCGCGGAAGCGGGGCAAACAGTATTGTAGCTTATCTCTTGCGCATAACGGATGTGGATCCGGTAGAATTGGATCTATATTTTGAGCGGTTTATTAATATACACCGCAGCAACGCACCCGATTTTGATATTGATTTTTCGTGGACAGACAGGGATGATATAACACGTTACATATTTAAGAAATATGGGCACGACAGAACAGCTTTACTGGCTACTTATGCCACGTATCAAAAAGATGCTGTGATTCGTGAACTTGGTAAAGTATTTGGCCTGCCGCCTGTTGAAATAAATAAATTGCAATCAACGCAAAGTGCTACGGACGAGATCGGGAAACTGGTTTTACGCTACAGTGATCTGATAAAAGGTTTTCCCAGTCATTTAAGCATTCATGCCAGCGGGATTATTATTTCACAAGAGCCCGTTCATTCATATACAGCAACCAGTCTGCCACCTAAAGGATATCCTACCACGCATTTCTCTATGCTGGAAGCTGAAGATATCGGCTTGTATAAATTTGATATCCTTAGTCAGCGTGGTTTGGGCAAGATAAAAGACGCACTTGGGCTTATTGAAAAGAATAAAGGCGTTGAAATTGATATACACGATGTAAAGAAATTTACATTAGATGAAGAGGTGAAAAAACTAATGAATGTTGGCAAATGCATCGGCTGCTTTTATGTTGAATCTCCAGCCATGCGGATGCTCCTGGCCAAGCTAAAGGCAGATGATTACTTGCGTTTGGTGGCTGCGAGTTCTATCATCCGGCCGGGAGTTTCTAAAAGTGGCATGATGCGCGAATATATTTTACGATTTCGTGATGAAACTGTACGAAACAATGCTAAAAAGGCGATCCCCGAATTATATGATTTATTGGAAGAGACGTATGGCGTTATGGTTTACCAGGAAGACGTTATTAAGATCGCACACTTTTTTGCAAATTTAACCTTAGCCGAAGCGGATTATTTACGCAGGGGGATGTCGTGGAAATTTAAACAGCGTAATGAATTTTTTAAAGTCAGGGAAAAGTTCTTTTCCAATTGCAGGGAAAAGGGGCATGCGGAAAAAACCATTACCGATATCTGGAACCAGATAGAAAGCTTTGCCAACTTTGCCTTTTCAAAGGGGCACTCGGCTAGTTATGCGGTTGAGAGTTACCAGGCCCTGTACCTTAAAGCATATTTTCCTTTGGAGTATATGGTGGCTACCCTTAATAACGGCGGTGGTTTTTACAGAACGGAGTTGTATGTTCATGAAGCGAGAATGCACGGAGCTAAGATCGTTCCGCCATGTGTAAATAACAGCGCTGCCTTACGCGATATAAAAAATGAAACTATATACTTAGGCCTGGGGATGATCAATGAACTGGAACTTGGTGTCCTTACACAAATTATAAATGAACGTGAGCAAAACGGCTTGTTTGAAAGTATGTATGATTTTGTAAAGCGTGTGCCGATTGCAATTGAGCAGATACGCTTATTAATACGCGCGGGAGCATTTGCTTTTACAAGTAACAATAAAAAAGAGCTGTTATGGGAAGTTCATTCACTTATTCATCCTTTAAATAAAACATTAGCAGGAACTGAATTGTTTGAAGTTGTACCAAAGAAATACAGTTTGCCTGTACTAATAAACACACCCATAGATGATGCATTTGATGAAATAGAATTATTGGGATTTTCACTCAGTTCCCCATTTGATTTGCTGCAAGATCAATTATCATCAAATCTAACTGCAAAAGATCTGCGTTTGCATATCGGAAAAATAGTTGAGATAGTTGGTTACCTGGTAAATATAAAAACCACCTTTACCGCAAAAGGCGAACGCATGCACTTTGGCACTTTCTTAGATACAGAAGGCATGTGGATTGATACAGTACATTTTCCAATACCAGCTAAAGATTATCCGTTCAAAGGCAATGGCTGCTATATCTTAAAAGGAAAAGTAACCGAGGAGTTTGATTTTACCTCTATTGAAGTGCATCAAATGCAGCGATTAGCAATAGCAAATAGAGATTAGGAAATGTAATTCTCAAAATAAATAAATTCTTTTAAAAGGCATTCCTCTCTCAAAACAGCCTGTTTATAAGGGAAGTACTCTTTTATGTTCATGCAATAAAACTGCAATGCTTACATGTGTAACTATTGCGTAAAGCTTGTATTTTTTAATAGTGAGGTAAGCTTTAATTTTAGCGTAATCAATTTAATTCAAATGGAATTCCAGGAGGTTAGTAAAACAAGTAAAAGAAGAGAGTTTTTCTTTTACGTGTTGATTATCTGTTTTGTAATTGGCATTATTATATGCGGCCAGCGAATTAACGGGTGATTCTTTATAAGAAGAGTAAACAGAAACATACAGCGAGATGACAAATAAAGAAACACTGGAAAAATTACAGCAAACATATGACAGGTGGACCACCGGCTTTTGTTTATCACAAACCATACTGGATGATTATGCGGAACAAATGGCCAAGATAAGCAATGAAGATGTGGCTTCTATTAAGAAAAGAATTCTGGATAAAGCAGCTATCAATATAAATAAGTTAAAACAAGATCCTGCAAATTATTTTTAAGCACAGCAGCCTGCCAAACATAAACTATAAAATCTCTGCACCCGGTAATATGAATTATAAAATAATAAGAGTAGTTGGTTTTTTTATTGCGATGGCGCCGGGGTTTTTGGCAGCACAGTTTGGTTCGCTTTTGTTTCCATTTACTTCTGTTGCACAGGCATCGGGTGTTAGTGTTGCCGGGCTGTATTACTTTAATCTTAGCGGAAATTTATTTGTAACACAGGTCAGCGATTTTGGCTGGGTATTAATTGCCCGCGATTACGGAGGGGCTATTGCTTCCAGCCTGCCGCAAACTACGCTGCTTACAAATATATCCAGGGGTATATTACCGCAGGCTGCATTAAGCAATATGTCAATAACTGCTGTTGGTATTTCTTCCAGCGATGGGTTTATTAACGTTACTACAACAAATTCATCTGTCATCTCGCGTGTAAATACCTTTAAAGCACTCAACCAAGGGGCGCCTGATAATAGCATGTACGGAACTCCCTGGGTAGGTTCGGGAGCTGCTTATCTTAATTCGCAAGGGGCAAATTGTAATGATGTTACTACACTTGACGCGGTAGTGTATCATCCCTGCGGAGATGCCAGTAAGTTTCACTGGCTGCCCAATACGGCCCAGTTAGCTGAGATATGGAGCAGCGGATTTATTTCAAGTACAGTATCTTTTAATCTATGGGTGCAATCGTCTGCCACTGTTTCGCCTTTGCCGATTGAATTGTTGAATTTTGAAGTCTCCTATAATGAAAACATATCTAAGGTAGATGTGGCCTGGTCGACAGCTACCGAAACCAATAACGATTTTTTTACGATAGAGAGGAGCGCTGACGGGCAAAATTTTGCATCAATAAGCACTGTGAGATCTAAAGCCGGCAACGGCAATAGTCAGACGGTTTTAAACTATGAAATAACAGATAACAATCCGTTGCATGGCACTTCTTATTATCGTTTAAAACAGACCGACTTTAACGGCAACTTTACTTATTTTAAAATACTGAGCCTTAACTCAGATAATGAAGCTCAGAATATTTTTATGTATCCTAATCCAGTCAATAGTAAATCAGGTTTGAATATCAATATCATCGGGCATAAAGATGAACAAGTTTTTGTTTCTGTAAAAGACATTATGGGCAGGGAATTTTTATCAAAAAGCCTGTATGTTGAAGAAAGCAACCAGGTGTTTACCTTAAGCGAGCTTGCATTTTTATCGCCGGGAACTTATATTGCCATGGTATCAGCCTTGGGCAAAACGCACAGCTATAAATTGGTATTACATTAGCTATTTAACAACACTTACCTTAAAGATTTTGGCTTGCGTGCTGTCGTTATAATGATTCAAGTTAAAGGTAAACTCTGCTTCACCGGTAGTTAAAGCCTGGAAATTAAAGTCAACCTCACCCGATTTATTCCCGTGAAAAACAGAGCCTAAATAATCTACGGCGCTTTTATTGGAATTATTTTTTAGCATCCAGTAAAAGTTCTTCTCGTGATTTTCTATCAGGGTAATAGTAAATTTTTCGCCCACTTTTACAGTGTTTGTTTTTCCGCTTTTCGTATCAAATTCTACTTTTTTATAAGAGCAACCCCCCATAAAAAAAGAAAAAAATAAACTACATAAAATTAATATGGCTGTGGTCTTGTTCTTCATGATAAAATAAAGTGTTTGCAACTGCTATAAAAAAGGCGCCAATGCTTTGCTCTACCAGTTGCCAGCCAACATCTACCAGTAAATTTAACATGGTTACGCTAAACGAAAAGGAAATACCAACAGTAAAGGCAACGCCGTACATAAACAAAGCAGTTAAAACGCCAATTAGCAGGCTTCTTTTATAAGGGCCTGGAATACTTTTTTTAAGGGATGTGCTTCTAAATACCAAGCTCATGCCCAAAGCCACAACTAAATAAACAATAGCTGCAACCGAAAGAAACAAGGTTTTGGGGACAGCCAGTTTTACCAGATCGTTGGTTAAAACGCCGTGAAAAAGATAAAAGGCTATGTACATTAAAATGGCTGATAATAACCATCCTATGTAAAAACGGGTATTAAGCATAATGTACAAAAATACGAAATTTCGTTTTAAGATATTCTTTACATTTGAAAAAAATATAAAAAACATGAGCACTTTTGAGATCATTAAAAAAACACACTTTGCCGTAGTAACCATCTTCTTTTTGATTTATTTAATCAAGACGTTTTTATTGCTTGCCAATAAAGAAGAAGCTCTACAATCTTTTTCCAAAAAAGTGAAAGTTTTAGAAATGATCGTAAGCTTTTTGTTTTTAGCTACCGGTATTTATTTAATGTTTGAGCTGCCCGAAATCAAGCCGATGCTGATCATAAAAATCACCATTGTATTCTTGTCGATTCCTTTAGCTGTGGTTGGCTTTAAAAAACAAAACAAAGCACTGGCAACCCTGGCTTTTGTATTGATTTTATCTGCATTTGGTATGGGCGAAATGATGAAGAACAAAAAAGCGGTTGTAACAGAGGCTGCTGTTAATACAGATGGAAGCATTAATTCGCATGAGATTTATACAGCCAATTGCGCTAAATGTCACGGGGAAGACGGAAAAGCAGGCATTACAGGCGCTTCAGATCTATCAGCAACGCAATTAAGCAACGACAGCATTTCGAGCATTATATTAAACGGAAGAAGGAACATGGGCAAAATTGAAGGCTTAACACATGAACAAGCCGAAGCTGTTGCTGCTTATGTAAATACAAATATCAAGGGTAAGTAATCTTACCAAAGATTACACAAGTTGGCAAGAAAATTTGTAGTGATCTATAAAATAAAGTAATGAGTAAAAAACCAGAATCTACTGCGCCCAAACAGCGTAAAGCCATATTAGTTGGATTAATTACCAGTCACCAGGATGTTGAAAAAGCACAGGAATATTTAGATGAGCTTGCTTTTTTGGTAGAAACGGATGGGCTGGTTCCTGATAAGCAATTTTTGCAGCGCCTGGTAAAGCCTGATAAATCAACCTTTGTTGGCAAAGGAAAGCTGAGCGAAATTAAAGCCTACATAAAAGAGAATGATATTGATGTAGTTGTTTTTGATGATGAGTTAAGCCCATCTCAGCAACGGAACTTAGAGCAGGAGCTTGAACGCAAAATTTTAGATAGAACATATTTAATTCTGGAAATATTTGCCGCGAGAGCTCGCACAGCACATGCAAGCACACAAGTAAAGCTGGCGCAATATCAATATTTGTTGCCACGCTTAACCGGTATGTGGACTCACTTAGAGCGTCAGCGTGGTGGCACCGGAACCCGCGGCGGGGCAGGGGAGAAGGAGATTGAAACGGATCGTCGTAATATACGCGACAGGATATCTGCGCTTAAAAAAGAGCTTTCTGATATCGATCAGCAAATGGCTACGCAGCGTAAAAACCGCGGAGAGATGATACGTGTGGCTTTGGTGGGTTATACTAACGTAGGTAAATCTACTTTAATGAATTTGCTGAGCAAAAGCACCGTATTTGCCGAAAATAAATTATTTGCCACACTGGATACAACCGTTAGAAAAGTGGTGATAGATAACCTGTTCTTTTTGTTAAGCGATACAGTTGGATTTATCCGAAAGCTACCAACTCAATTGGTAGAGTCTTTTAAATCTACCTTAGATGAAGTGCGTGAGGCTGATGTGTTATTACATGTGGTAGATATTTCTCACCCTGCCTTTGTAGACCAGATGGAAAGTGTAACCAACACTCTAACGGAAATTGGCGCAGGCGATAAGCTGGTGATAACGGTTTTTAATAAAATAGATGCTTATCATTTTGTGCAGAAAGAAGAAGATGACCTTACACCTGAAACCAAAGACAATGTAACGCTTGAACAGCTTAAACAAACCTGGATGAGCAAAGGTAATGGCTTAACGGTGTTTATTTCTGCCACTGAAAAAAATAATATAGAAGAGCTGCGTACTTTGGTGTATGATGAAGTGAAAAAATTACATGTAAAAAGATACCCTTATCATAACCTGCTTTACTAAATATACCGCTTAATCATTCTGAACTTGTTTCAGGATCTTTAATGGTTTTTAAAGAACATAGAAATAGCGCCTTCTTTTAATGAATAGGCAGACACGCCTAATTTTGAAATGCTGCTGTTCTTTAAAATAAAATTAATAGAGATATAAGATAACACGATCATATCACGGCGCATGGGTATCAGGCCGGGCATCAATTCGCGCTGCTGGCTGGTAGAGTGAACGGTTTTTTTACTGATCATAAAATAATCTTCCAGGTCTATGTGATAACCGCTTTTTTCGTCGCTTGTTTTTTCTTTGCCGATCATATCCACAATACTTTCAAATGCACCGGATGAGCCTAATAAAGTATGGATGTTGTATTTTTTTAATTCGGTTAGCAAAGGCTGTAACTCAGCCGTTAAATAATTATTTACAGCCTGTAATGTTTTTTCGGAGATCGGATTTTCGGGCTTAAACATAGATAGTAGGCGTGCCACGCCAAGCTTAAAGCTTTGTTTCCATAAAATAGTGCTGTTGCTGGCAATGATAAATTCGTTGCTGCCACCGCCTATATCCATAATCAAATAAGGTTCTTCGGTCATGGTAAACGCTAACCGGTTCCCGTAATAAATAAGTTCGGCTTCTTTGGCTCCGCTTATTATTTCTATGTTAATCTCTGCTTGTTTTCTAACTTCCGAAATAAAATCCTGTCTGTTTTCAGCTTCCCGTATAGCAGATGTAGCAAGTGCTTTAACAGCATCAACTTCAAACTTTTTTATTATCGCAGCCAGGTTGCAAAGTGCTGTAACCCCACGCTGAAAAGCCTCTGGCGAAATAATATTATTAGTGATACTTTCACTTTCATGGCCCAGCTTTACAACTTCGCGTGCATGATGCACCTCTTTGTATGTGTTTTGCTGAATATCTACGATAAGTAAACTAAAGGTGTTAGTGCCCAGGTCTAAGATAGCTACGCGCATAAAAAAGTTTTATTTTATAAACTTAAATTCTGTCCTGCGATTTAATTCATGCTCTTTTTCAGAACAAATTACATCATTTGCGCAGCGGTTAAGTAATTGTTTTTCGCCCATGCCTTTGGCACTCAGGCGGGTTTTGTCAATACCTTTGGAAACAAGATAATCTAAAACAGCGTTGGCTCTTTTGTTAGACAGGTCAAGGTTGGTAGCGTCATCGCCCTGTGAATCGGTGTGCGAATAGATCTCTAATTTAAGTGTTGGGTTTTTTGTTAACTGATCTACAATAATATCCAGTTGATCGGCCGCATCGGGAGAAATTTTGTATTCGTTAAGCGGGTAATAAATGTTTTGCGCCACAATAATTGTTTTGTTGGCAGATTTGGTGAAGGCATCTATCTTGAAATCTGTATCATCATCATCTTCATTCATCGGTTTAAGCATAGCCACGTCGGCTTCTAACATCCTGTACGTAAACTCAGTTCCGTTGCGCTTAATAACAGATACGATCACGCCACTTTGCTGCGCTACATAAATTTCTTTTTCGTTTTTTATCTCGGCTGTATTCTCAACTTTTATCTGCAGGTCTTGCTTGCCTTTTACCTGCTTAAACTCAAAGTCGCCAAAGTTATTGGTAACGGTGTTTTTTAACGTATCGCCGCTGTTATTGGTAAGATAAACCTTGTGTTTTTTTAAAGGCTTATTTTTGTTTTGCCCGTATAATAATTTGGCTTCAATATCAACCAGGTCGGTTTCTGTTTGTGCAGTATGCTTTGAGTAGACTTCTTTTTTTAAGGTAGCATCTATCTTGCACAAGTAGCCGTTTTCGGTGCTTGTAAATTTGGCCAGTTTTTTATTTCCATTGCTGTTCCATAAAAAAATCTCGTCGTCCTTTGTTTTAGAAATGCGTTTAATGTACAGGCTGTAATTATTGGAAAGTCTCACGCTGTCTAAGATAAAATAAGCTTTGTTGCCTCCATGCGTCATGGTGGTGGTTTTGATGGTATCTCCCACCTGGTTGATGAGGTACAACTGGTAATCGCTTACAAATTTCTTAGGAAACAGCACATTGCCGCTTATATAATATGATCCCGTTCTTTTTTGGGCGGCCATGCCAAGCGCCAGCAGGCAAAACAAAAAACATACGAACGCATTTACCCTGAATTTCATATATTATTTTTTGTTGGATTGATCCAGCAAAGACTCTAATTTTTTGTCCAGTGCTTCGCCACGCAAACCGGTTGCAATAATAACACCCCTGCCGTCAATCAACCAGTTGGTTGGAATTGAGTTTACCTCATATTTTTCGGCTGCTTCAGAGCTCCATTGCTTTAAGTCGGATACATGGTAAGGCCAGGCTAACCTGTCTGCATCAATAGCCTTTTGCCAGGCCTGTTTATATAGATCTAAGGATACGCTATAGATGGTAAAACCCTTTTCTCCACCCTTAAAAGTTTTGCTCTTATATTCGTTATAGGCTTCCACCACATTGGGATTTTCCATCCTGCAAGGCCCGCACCAGCTTGCCCAAAAATCTATCAAGACAATTTTTCCTTTAAGAGAGGATAATTTAATAAGCGAGTCGTTTGGATTTTTATAAGCAAGCTCAGGAGCTTTATTTCCCGGCTTTAAACCCTCTAAAACCTGCAAAGGCGTAGCCCAATCGGTTTTATTTTGCGATAAACAAATTAAGTTAATAAAACAGAAAATGGCCAGTATGTTAAATTTCTTCATACTACAAATATAATGTTGCATTTTTAAAAACCGCATTAAAAAATATTAATGTATATTTACCCTTCATAGTGGTAGTATGGATATAGAAAAGACTTCTGCAAAAGAATTAGCCCGCCTGGTTGGTGCCGAACTTATTGGCGATGATTCGAAATTGATTTCCGGTTTAAATGAGATTCACCGTGTTAACGAGGGCGACCTGGTTTTTGTGGATCATCCCAAATACTTTAAAAACGCCCTTTCCAGTGCGGCAACAGCGGTTATTATTAACCAGCAGGTTGAATGCCCCGAAGGGAAGGTACTTCTTCTGCATCCGGAGCCATTTACAGCCTATAATAAATTGGTAAGGCATTTCAGGCCTTTGGAATTTAGCAATCAAAATGTGAGCCCGAGCGCTAAAATCGGCAAAAATACGGTGATCATGCCCGGTGTTTTTGTAGGAAACCACGTAATTATCGGGGATAATTGCATTATTCACCCAAATGTCAGCATTTACGACCATACCCAGATTGGCAATAACGTAACCATACACGCCAACAGCGTTATAGGCAGCGATGCATTTTATTTTAAACGCAGGCTGGACAAGCTTGAAAAACTGGAATCGTGCGGAAATGTAATTATTGAAGATGATGTGGAAATAGGCGCTTCCTGCACTATGGACAGAGGGGCTTCAGCCTCTACCATTATCGGCAAAGGCACTAAAATTGATAACCTGGTGCATATTGGGCACGACACTACTATTGGAAAAAATTGCACCATTGCCGCCCAAGTAGGAGTTGCAGGCGTAGTTTCTATTGGCGATAACGTTATTTTATGGGGACAGGCAGGTGTTGCCAATGATGTTAGCATCCCCGATAATGTTGAGGTATATGCCCAATCGGGAGTTGGAAAAGACCTGGAAAGCGGCAAGGTTTATTTTGGCAGTCCGGCTGCTGAAGCCCGCGAGAAATTTAAAGAGCTTGCTTACCTTAAAAAGCTGCCTTCTTTCATAGAAAACATAAAAAACAATACATAAAAAACGATAACTAACAGCATCCTGTTAGAAATGGGATCAAAAAAGCGTAAAAAACACCTAATTTTTTATTATTTTAGCCGCCGAAATGAATAAACGAACTACTCTTTTTATTTTATTTATAGTAATTTCCTCACTTACTTTTGCGCAAGTTAGAAGTAAGATCAAATATGAATTTTTAGGAGGAATAGGCACTACCGGGTTTTTAGGCGATTTAGGAGGAGCTAACCAATACGGATCGCACTTTGCAAGAGATTATGATATCAGTGCAACTCGCTTTAATGTAAATTTAGGAGTTCGTTACAAAAAAGTATCCTCTGTTTTTGGTTTTAAAGCTATGCTTACCTATGGTATGGTTTCTGGTAACGATGCATTAACAGACGAAAAATACAGGAACAACCGTAATTTAAACTTCCGTTCGCCTATATTAGAGCTTAGCGCACAGGTGGAATATTATTTTCTTCCTGAAAAATCAAAGAATTTGTATACCCTTGCCGGTTTACGCTCTAAAAAGAAGAAAAGGAAATTTACCGCTTATTTATTCTCAGGAATAGGCGTTTTTTATTACAACCCGAAAGAAAAATTAGATGGAAAATGGTATGATGTTAAGCAATACCATACAGAAGGGCAGGGCTTGCCTGGAGGTCCAAAGCAATTCTCTAACTTTAACGTGGCTATACCTGTGGGAATTGGCTGTCGTTATAATATTGATAAACACTGGAGTATTGGTGCAGAGTTTTCGGTTAGAAAAACATTTACAGATTATATTGACGGTGTTAGCGGAACCTATTATGACAAAGCTAAATTAACAGCTGCATACGGGCCAACAGCTGCTGCATTAGCAGACCCAAGTTTGGGTAACATACCAGGAGCAACATCTCCTAATGGAGACGGCACAGGCGCACAAAGAGGCAACCCTAAATACAAAGATTCCTATATTTTCTTTACGGTTAATGTAGGGTATAAATTTGCGAAACAACACCGCACACGTGCTAAATTCTAATTTTGTAGGATAAGCTTTTTCTGCAAAAAAAACCGAAATTTTATAGAGCACTAATTAATCGTTGAGAAAACGCGTTGTTTTTTCTGACTACAAAACAGCCATAAAAGAAAAATCTTACCTGTGGGGTAAGATTCAACATTTTTAATCTAAAGATGTATTCGAATTTAAGGGACCGTGATGGGGCTCGAACCCACGACCCCTAGAACCACAATCTAGTGCTCTAACCAACTGAGCTACACAGTCCATAAATTCAGGCTGCAAATTTATAAAAAATTCTGTATAAAAAAATTGAAATTTTAAATATAAAATATTGCGATGCAGATAATGCCGGTTTGCAGGACTAATGATGCATTTTTAGCTGTGAAAATCATAATAATCTGCATAATCCGCGTTCAATATTGTAAGGGCTTATTAGTACCTTTACAAAATTGAAACAAAAACGAGCCATAGTATTTTTCTCTGCCGGTTTAGGCGATGCTGTTTTGCTGATTCCTTTGGTAAAACAGCTTAAAAAACAAGGCTTTTTAGTGACAGGTTTCTTTAATTCGCTGCACCCTTGCGAGCAAATTTTTAACGGAGCAAATCTACTGGATGAAATCATTGTAAGAAAAAGCAAGCTGCAACAACTCTTATTTTCAATTGCAAGCCTGCATAAATATCAAAAGGCATTTGTAAACTATTTTGCGTCTAACCGCAGAAACCTTTTGCTGGCAAGCCTTTTAGCAAAAGAGATTATTACAAATAAAAAAACAGGCTCTACCGCTTCAAAAATAAAATATATTGAGCCCTTGAAAGATATACACGACAGCCAACAAAACCTTAATTTATTACAGGAGCATGTGCAGGTTTCTTTACCCGATTTTTACATTGATTTTCCTTCTAAAAAAGATGAGATTTTATCAGCCTCCTTTATAGCAGTACAGATCAGCGCAGGCAATAATAAAATCAGTTATAAGAACTGGCCAGTAAATTACTGGATCGATCTTCTGAATAGTATTGTGCAGCAATGCCCCGAAAAGAAAATTGTTTTATTGGGAGATGAAAATGAGATAGGCCTTTCTGCAAAAATTATGGCAGAAGTAAGCAACAATGTTTCTTCCATGATTGGAAAGACAAGTGTTTCGGAGGTTATGAATATTATTAGTCAATCAGAGTTTTTTATTGGGTTGGATGGTGGCCTGATGCACCTGGCGGTTGCTCTTAAAAAAACTACGTTCACGATCTGGGGAGCATCTTCTGTTACTTTATATGGTTATGAAAAATTTGGCCCCTTGCATAAATGTGTCAGCCTGCATTTATCCTGTAATCCTTGCAATGCATGGATAAATCCCAATCATACAAAAACAACAAGCCCTGAAACCTGCCCGGATTATGCCTGTTTAAGGCGACTTATGCCGCAGGATGTGTTTAACCAATTCATGCAATATGTAAATTTGCTTCCTGCCCATGCTGACTAAAATTATTCAAACCATATTTTCAAAAGGGATAATTTCTATCATTAATTTTTTGGTAGTGCTTATTACGGCACGCTACCTGGGAGCGGGTGGAAGAGGAGAGATCAGCATTTTATTTTTAAATGTAACCGTTATTTTGTTGTTTAATGATATCATTGGTGGAAGCGCGTTGGTGTATGTCATCCCCAAGAAAAATCCGTATAGTTTATTGTTGCCGGCTGCATTGGTTGGGATTGTAACGGGAGTTGTATTTCCGTTTTTGTTTCATTTATACTTTCACTTTCAGACAGAAGAACTGATTTATTTTATCATCCTTGCCTTGCTTTCTAATCTTAGCAGTATCAGCAACGTTTTCTTAAACGGGTTTCAGAAAATAAAACAGAATAATTTAGCCAGTATCTCGCAAAGCATTGCCATCATGGGTTCTTTGATCATTCAGTTTTTTATACTAGACGAAATCTCTGTCTTTTCTTTTTACCGCTCGCTGGCATTTGGGTACTTAGTAAATTTAATGATCAGCTTGTTTTATTTAAAAAATGCTTTTACAAGGGACTCATTTTCATGGGTAGAATCGTTTGCTTTGATGGCTCGTTATGGCCTGGTTGTGCAGGCAGGCAATATTTTTCAGCTTTTGAATTATAGGTTTTGCTATTATGTTTTAGACAGTGCAAATGATTTGCAAAGCCGGCAAAATGTAGGTGTGTTTTCAACTGCGGCATCTATCAGCGAGGCTGTGTGGGTCATTATGAATGGCATTGCCATGGTGCAATATGCTACGCTTTCCAATAGAAATAACCCACAGCTTGCTATTAACCTTACTGTCAAGCTGGGTAAAATAAGTTTTATCTCATCTGTCTTTGCCTTGTTGGTTTTAAACTGCCTGCCTGCTGAGGTTTTCACATTTCTATTCGGAAAAGATTTTACTGATATAAAAACCTATTGCCTGTTGCTTGCGCCGGGCATAGCTTTAGGAGGATTAACTGGTATATATTCTCACTATTTTTCGGCTACAGGTAATATGAAAATCAGCGCCGCTAGTGCTTTGGTTGGTTTGGTAATTACTTTATCCTGTTCGTTTATATTAATCCCCGCGTTTGGCACAAAAGGCGCCGCTTATACCAATTGTGCATCATACATGGTGTCATCTTTATTTTTATTAATTATCTTTAAAAAACAAAGTGGGATTTCTTTTTATAATCTGCTTTTTAAAATGAAAAAATTACTTCCTTTAACCGGTAAAGAATAGCAAGGTGTGTGGCATTGGCGGAATAATTAACCTGGAGAATGCATCTATCAATTTGATTGATGGAGCCAGAATCATTAGTAAAACCTTACAACACCGGGGTCCGGATGACGAAGGATTTTTGTTTTTTAAAGAAACCGAAACTACTACCGCTTTTGGAGAAGATACACAGAAAACCTCTGTCAATAATGTTTTTGATTTTTCAGCTAAACAACACATACAACAAATAGGACAAGATTTTAAAGGTGTATTTGTTCACCGCCGCTTATCTATTATTGATGTCAGTGAAAGCGGCCATCAGCCTATGTGTGTGGCTAATGGCAAAGTTTGGATCACTTTTAACGGAGAGATTTATAACTACATAGAATTACGCAAAGAATTAGAGCAATTAGGTTACACGTTTAAAACACAAAGCGATACCGAAGTCTTGCTAAATGTTTATTTGCATTGGGGAACAGACTGCTTACAAAAATTAAACGGCATGTTTTCTTTTGCTATTTATGATATAGAAAAGAAAAAGCTTTTTTGTGCCCGTGACAGGAGTGGTGTAAAACCTTTTTATTATTATTTTAAAAACGGCATCTTCTGCTTTGCTTCTGAAATTAAGGCTTTGCGTGCTCTTCCTTTTATCGAGACTTCTTTAAATGAACGGGCTTTACAGCACTATTTATTGCATGATGCAATTGAATATGAAGCAGAAGGGTTCTTGAAAAACATTTTTGAATTATTTCCTTCTCATTTTTTAGAGATTGATTTGCAGAATAATGAATTCCAGATAAAAAAATACTTTGATATAAAGATAAATACTGATTTTACAGCATACAATGAACAAGATTTCCTTCATTGTAAAAAAGAAACAGAACAGGTTGTAACAGACGCGATCTTAAAAAGATTACGGGCGGATGTGGCGGTTGGCTGTTGCCTTAGTGGTGGAATCGACAGCTCTGTTATATCAGGCGTAATAGCCAATCACAACAAAAACTTTAATGCCTTTACGGCTACCTTTCCAAATGAAAAAATAGATGAAAGTAATTATGCCAAAGATGTAGTTGATTTTACCAAAGCAAGCTGGCATACCGTTACACCAACTGCTGAAGAACTAACACAGGATTTTGAAAAATTAGTGTATGCACTTGATATACCTATCTGGAGTACCAGTACGTATGCGCAATTCAGGGTTATGCAGTTGGCTAAACAAAACAATGTAAAAGTGGTTTTAGATGGCCAGGGCAGCGACGAATTATTTGCAGGCTATCCGCATTATTATACAACTTATGTAAATGAATTGCTGCGAAATAAGCAGTTTAAGCAAGCAGCATCCGAAATAAAGAATTTTGGAAATACTTTCTGGTACCTCTACACAAAAGAAAATGCAAAAAGAAAATTGCGGTACAATTCCAATAAAAAACAGCTGAACCCTGCATTTGTCAAAGCTCACACGCCTCCGGAAAGGCTTACGGGCAGCTTCACTTCCCTAAATGAAAACCTGCATTACGATTTTTTAAATGGCAGATTAAAAACTTATTTGCGTTGTGAAGACCGTTGCAGTATGCACCATTCGGTAGAATCGCGTACACCTTTTGCGGATGATACTTCGCTGATAAATTTAGCTTTTAAAATCCCTTCTTCTTTCAAGATAAAAAATGGAACCAGCAAGTATATTCTGCGTGAAAGCATGAAAAATTACCTGCCCGAGAGTGTGTATAACCGGAAAGATAAGATGGGTTTTGTTACTCCACATAACAAATGGTTAGCTTATTTAATGGAAAAAAAGGCAGATTTATTAAATTCGGGTCGATTAAAGCCTTTTTTTGCTGACCACTTTTTTGTTAAAACCGACCACTTATCAAAAAAATCCCGCCACTTATTAAATAATTCAAATTCAGGAGAAAATACCCTTGCCTTTAAAGCCCTTGTATTTACAGCTTGGGCAGATTTAATGAAAATTTAACATTCTGGTAACCAATATATTACAACTTAACAAAAAACAACATCTTTTTTAGTAAACAATTTATATATTTGTCCCTATAGTTAATGTTTAACCAAAAAATAAAATCATGAAAAAAACACTATTATTAGGCTCTGCTTTAGTAATTGGTGTTGCGGGATTTTCCCAAAACACTGCTAAAAAAGCAATAAGCCCAAAGTATCTTCAAAAGGAATCTATTTTGCAGAATAGAACATCTTCTGAACCAAAACCATCAGGTGCTACAAGTGTAAAAGTTGCAAAAAAAGGTGGCAACCAATCAACTTTGGCAGCTTGTACTCCTAGAGCAGGAAAATTTACCACTTCATACAACTGTTTTGGTGTAGGTGGTGGAGCAACCACTTCTGAACAAAATTGTTTATCTTATAACAAAGATTTAAACACTTTAATTTGGACACAACGTGGATCTTCAACTTGGGCTGCTAATGCTACAAGTGGTTATATGCAATCAACAACCATTAATGCCAGCACTTTGGCTTTAGATTCTTTTATTCTGTATAAAGATGCTAATACAACACACCACGCACGTTATCCGGGCGGGGTATTATTAAACCCAACAACCAACACAGGAAATGTTCTTTCTAAAGCTATTGCTGTAGGTTCTGGGCCAACAACTGATGGTACAAACTGGAGCGGTACTGCTTATACTGCAAAACCATTGTGGAGCACTAGTGCTGTAGGGCATTCAGCAGCAATGCAAGGAGATTCTTTATTTGCAGCTACACATACAGGTATTTTTGGTAATGTTACATCGTCAACCTTTATCGGTTCTCCTAGTAATGATATAACAGCTATGCCTGATGGAAAAACTATCTACGTTGCCGGTGGTATTTACGACCCTCAATATGTTAACGTTACTAATGCTAATCCATTAAAAAAAGGACTTCTTGTAAAAGGAACTTTAGATGCAACAGGTACAGTAGTTAATTGGGCAATAGATTCTATGACTTTTGCTCCAGCTGCAAAAATGACAGCTTTAGGTGCTATTTTAAACGGACCTCGTTTAGCTTTTAGCCCAGATGGAATGACTGGTTATGTTTTGTTTTTAGGAAGACTAGCTCAAGACTATAATAATTATTCTGACTCAGCTTTAACACCAATTGTTTATAAAACAACTGACGGTGGCTCTACTTGGTCTCAAAAATTAGCTGGTTATGATTGGGTTTGTAAACATCCTGAAGTACTTAAAAACGTAGGTCAATTAACTGGAAAAACTTATAACTATGGTTTTGATGCTTATGGTCAAGGTGCTGATTTAACAGTTGATGCTAACGGAGTATTACACTTTGTTTGTACTGTATCTCAACCTTTCCATACTCCAGGTAACATCGATTCATTAGGTGTTTACTCTTACAGTTATGACTATGATAATGTAAATTACCATCCGATCATTTGGGATTTTATGACAGACGGTAACGACTGGAGCACTTTATTTGTTGACTCTATTATAAGCGCCCCATTAAGCAGTAACTCTTCTGACACAACAAACACTTATAGTCCAATGAACGGTTCTCAAATTTTAGGAGTAAGCTCTCATATTACAGTTAGCCGTTCTACAGATGGTACTAAAATATTTTATGGTTGGGCAGATTCTGACCCTAATGTAATTGGTGTAAACGCAACTGGTGCAACTTATAATACCAGCCCTGATTTATTGATTAAAGCATACGATGTAAATACAAATAAAATGAGCGATAAGAAAAACGTTACCAATACAGGTACTGCTTTTTATCCTTACTTATCTGATCAATCTTATTTTGACGCAGGTCAGAATGCGTGGGTTGTTCCTGCTGTATTTACTGTAGGTGATGTTATTTTGACACCTTCTCCTGTAATTTTATATGATGCTAGCAGCCAGGCTGATTACTACTATACAAATTGTGGTACTTTTGGTGCAGCAGACCTTTCTACTGTTGCTACAAAATTTACAGCTCCTAGCACAGGATGCGGTACTGACGGCTTAGGCATTAAAACAAACAATGCATTTGCATCATCAATCAACAACTACCCGAACCCATTCAGCACATCAACTACTATCTCTGTAACCTTAAGCGAAAGCAAAGCGTTTAGCGTAAATGTTTACAATGCAATTGGAACTTTGGTGTACAGCAAAAAAGTTAACGGTAATGTTGGCGAAAACAACGTTACCTTTGATGCAGGTTCATTAAGCTCAGGTGTTTACTACTACACAGTAAATGCAGGTAACCAACAAGCAACTAAAAAGATGGTTATTCAAAAATAATATCTGGCTTTGCCTTATATTCTTAAAAGAGCGGCTTAGGCCGCTCTTTTATTTTATATAGGTTACTAAATCCTTAAATACTGATTTATAGAATATCTCTCCTCTAACCAATTCAGTTAGTAAGTTGATTAAACCTAAGGTTTGTTTGTTTACAGGATTGAATATGTGCTTCCTTCCTGCGCTACTATGGTGTTTGCAAAAACAGGCTGCGCCTCGGTAATAAAGCCTTCTGTACTTCCGTAACGGGCAGAGAAATGCCCCAATAAAAGTTGTTTTACATTTGCTTTAGCGGCAATGGTTGCCGCCTGTATAGCGGTGGAGTGAAATGTTTTTTTTGCCCGCTCTGCTTCAGCCTCTAAAAAAGTAGCCTCGTGATAAACCAGGTTAACTTCTTTTATATGCTCGATAATATCTTCAAAATAATTGGTATCACTGCAATAAGCATAACTGCGTTGCGGGTGTGCAGGCAAGGTTACTTTATCATTAGCAATAGTTTTACCTTTTGCATCAATAGCATCCATCCCAAGCCTTAGCTTGTTGATTTCTGAAACAGACACATTAAACTCGCTTAACTTCTCTTTCGAAATATTCTTGAGATGAGGCTTTTCCTTAAATAAAAAACCCGTACAATTGATCCGGTGCCTTAATGGAAATGACCTTACTTCAATTTTATCATTTTCCCAAACCAATCCTGCTTGGTTCGGGTCGGTAAAAATATAATCTATTTCATAAAGAATAGTTGTCTGAGAGTGCCTGTTCTGCAGGTCAATGATCTCTTTTAACTCAGGCGGGCAAATAAGGGTTAATTTTGTCTGTCTCCCCAAAAGATGCATGGTTTGCAACAAGCCCAGCAAGCCTAAATAATGGTCGCCGTGCAAATGCGAAATAAAAATATGGCTTATGCGTTGAATTTTAATATTGTTTCTGCGCAATTGAATTTGTGTCCCTTCCCCGCAATCAATTAAAAAATAATGCCCGGCTGCATTCAGCAACTGGGCACTAGGATTTCTTAGTAAAGATGGCGTTGCAGAACCGCAACCTAAAATGGTTACTTCAAAATCATGCATATTATTTAGCCACCACCATACGGCGTATTTGTTTTTCTCCGTTCAGCTCAATAGCGTAAATATAAATTCCGCTTTCTAATAAAGTTGCGTCAAAATCATAACTGTTATTGCCGCGTTGTGCAGCAATTTCTTTTTCTGTTATTTTTTGCCCCGCAATACTATAAACACTCATTTTAGCCTTAGCATCAACTGCTGAGGTGAAATTTATAGCGGTATTATTTGCCACAGGATTCGGACTGTTTTGCATTACATTAAATTCATATCCTTTATTAGATTCTATGTCGGCAGCTGCATTAATAGTTATTTTATAATAATCTACTGTATAAGTAGTAGCTGCAATAGGGCCAAATTGTGTGCAATAAACTTTTAATACAAATGTAAGCGTGTAAGTACCTGCCGTAGTGGGTGTTCCGTAAATTTCCATGCAACTGCTGGCGTTGCCCGGAAATTTATAATTCGAAGGAGTGCCGGTTAAACTTAATCCTGGAGGCAAGCCATAATTATTGGTGGGAGGCTGTAGATTAACGGTAGAGTAGGTGCAGGTAATTCCCGATACCGTAGTATCTACAGGAATAACAATGGTTACATTTTGTGCATACAGTTGTCCTACATTTCCGCTAATGAAATTAAGCGCACTGTCGGGCCAGATACCTTCTCTGCCTGAAGAAGCAAAAGTTGGATCTATTGAACAGGTTGGCACTGTTTGAGCCTTTAAAAAGAAAGGCATTAATAACAAGATTAAATAAATTTTTTTCATGGTTTTTGGTTAGATTGAAGCAAATTTACTAATTTGTATTAACGGTACAAACTGAAATTGCCCTGCCCGCATTAAGTTTATATTACAAATTTGTGCTTTACTACCAGGTCGTAAAGCGTTTCGTAATCTTTTAATATTTTGCTGATATCAAAATCTTCGGCACGTTTATAAGCTGCTGCTTTAAATGCAGCAAGCGTTTCTGTATTTGCTAAAATATGTAAAGCATTCTTAGCCATATCATCTACATCGCCTACATTGCTCATGTAACCGGTAACTCCGTTAATATTTAGTTCTGGCAAACCGCCTGTGTTGGTTGATATAACCGGTATTTTCATGGCCATGGCCTCTAAAGCCGCTAAACCAAAGCTCTCTGTTTCCGAAGGAAGAATAAACAGATCTGCCAGCGATAACACATCCTTTGGGTCGGCAATTTTACCAACCGAAATAATATCGCCGCAGGTATCCAGCTCTCTACAAAGCTTGTCGATATTCGGACGCTCAGGCCCGTCGCCTACTAAAATAAGCTTGCAGGGTATTTTCTTGCGTACTTTATCAAACACGCGCAATACATCGTCCACGCGCTTCACTTTCCTGAAATTGGAAATATGTATCAGTATCTTTTCTCCATTGGGCGCATATCTGCTCCTGTGGCATTTATCGAACTTGATGTTATACTCGGTTACGTCAATAAAATTCGGAATAACCTCTATCTCTTTATGAAGGTCAAAGATAGAGAGCGTGTCCTGCTTTAAGCTTTCTGAAACAGCTGTAACTGCATCGCTTTTTTCTAACGAATACTTAATGACAGGAAGAAAAGCGGGGTCTCTGCCAACCAGTGTAATATCTGTGCCGTGAAGCGTAGTAATAAAAGGTATATGTATGTTTTGCGAGATCAATATATCTTTTGCCATCAAGGCTGCCGACGCGTGCGGAATTGCATAATGCACATGCAACAGGTCTAAAGCCTCGTGCTTTACCACGTCTACGATCTTACTGGTCAATGCAGATTCATAAGGCTGGTATTCAAACAAAGGATAATCGCTTACGGTTACTTCATGGTAAAAAATATTCTCGGTAAAATAGCCTAGCCTGAATGGCTGGCTGTATGTTATAAAATGGATTTGATGCCCTTTTAAAGCTAACGCTTTACCCAACTCTGTTGCCACAACGCCGCTCCCGCCAAAGGTAGGATAACAAACAATTCCTATTTTCATTTTATATCTTTAAATTACGCTACACTTGCTTAAAAATAGAACGCTGATGCCGATGATAATTATGATCTATCATAATCGATCATATTAATCTGTGTTATCTGCGTGCCATTGTATTCAATTATGTTCAATACTTCAACAAAGCCTCCATCGCAACTTCCACTTTATCTGCATTAGGTAGCATGGTTTTCTCTAAGGTAGAGTTAAGCGGTATGGCCGGTAAATTTTCTGCACCAACCACTTTAACCGGTGCATCTAAATATTCAAAACAATTTTCACTAATGCGCGATGCTATGCTTTGCGCAAAGCTGTTATTCTTTGGCTCTTCCGTTAACACCAATACCTTACCGTGTTTTTTGGCCGAAGCATACATAGTTTCTTCATCTAAAGGAGAAAGCGTGCGCAGGTCAACGATCTCAACCTGGCCGGGGAATTTCTTAGCCGCATTCTTAGCCCAGTAAACACCCATGCCGTAAGTAATAACAGTTAACGATTGCTTGCTGCTGCCGGCTTCTGCTTCCTGCACCATCCTGGCTTTGCCCAAGGGAATAATATAATCCTCATCCGGCTCAATAGTTTTGGCATCTTCGGTGCCTTTTATCTTGCTCCAGTATAAGCCCTTGTGCTCTAACATCAATACAGGGTTCGGGTCGTAATAGGCAGCTTTCATCAGGCCTTTTAGATCGGCGCCCGTGCTCGGGTAAACAACCTTAATGCCTTTAATATTGCAAACTACGCTCTCTACACTGCTGCTGTGGTAAGGGCCGCCGCTGCCATAAGCACCAATAGGCACACGCAGGATACAGCTAACCGGCCACTTGCCGTTTGATAAAAAGCAGGAACGTGATACTTCTGTAAATAATTGATTTAAGCCCGGCCAGATATAATCGGCAAACTGAACCTCAATAATAGGCTTCAGCCCAACAGCGCTCATGCCCACGGTAGATCCTATAATAAAGGCCTCCTGTATAGGCGTATTAAACACGCGGTGGTTGCCAAACTTTTGGGCAAGCGTGGCGGCTTCTCTAAACACACCACCCAGGCGATGCCCCACATCCTGTCCGTATAGCAAACACTCGGGGTGCTTGGCCATTAGTTCGCTTATGGCAAACAAAGCCGCATCTACCATCACGGTTGGCTGCTTGCCTGCCGGTGCGCGGTTTCCTTTTTCTTCGGTAACGGGTGTAGGTGCAAAATCATGGTTAAATAGATCTTCCGGGCGCGGGTCTTCTGCCTGCAAAGCTTTTTCATAATCGGCTTTAACAAGCGCGGTAGCCGCGTCTTCTATCTTTTTCAGTTCGGCGGTATCAATGCCTTCAATCAATAACTTGTTGCGCAATTTAGGAAGCGGGTCTTTTTTCATTGCCTCTTCCAGATCATCGCGGTACCATTCTTTACGAACACCTGATGTATGGTGGTTTAACAAAGGCACTTTGGCGTGCACCAAAAACGGACGGCGCTCTTTGCGGATAATTTCGATAACCTCTTGCAGGGTGTTGAACGATTTGGTAAAATCTGTCCCGTCGATGGTGCGTGTTTCCAAACCTTTAAAACCTTTGGCATATTCGGTAGCATCCTGCGCGCGTATCTCTTTGGCGTTAGCCGAAATATCCCACTCGTTATCCTGCACCAAATATAAAATAGGCAATTGTTTTAAAACTGCCATTTGAAAAGCTTCCGATACTTCGCCTTCGGTAATGCAGGCATCGCCCAAAGAGCATACCGCAATGGGGTTTGCCCCCTTATGATCTTTTTGTTGGTTGGTAATTTCTAAGTATTGCAAACCCATGGCAATGCCCGTGGTAGGTATGGCCTGCATGCCGGTTGCACTGCTTTGGTGCGGTATTTTGGGCATATTATCGCGGCGCAGGCTGGGGTGTGAGTAGTAGGTTCTTCCGCCCGAAAACGGGTCGTCGCGCTTGGCCAGCAGTTGCAGCATAAGCTCGTAGGGCTGCATGCCAATAGACAGCAAAATACTGTCATCGCGGTAATAAGCGCTTAAATAATCCTGCGGCAGCAATTGCAAACCAAGGGCTATTTGTATGGCCTCGTGCCCGCGACTGGTAGCGTGCACATATTTGGCAGTAACTTCTTTATTGGCTTCGTACAGATCTGTGAGTGCTTTGGCAGTGCACATGTGGCCGTAGGCTTTTTTCAATACATCAACAGAAACGTCTTTGTTCACTTTAGGTTGGGTTAAGGTTGGCATAGCACAAATTTAGAGTTTAGAATTCAGAATTCAGAATTTTTAATTCACAACGTTAACAATTCCCTTCCTGAGACTATTGACGGGTTTGGACGGAAAACAACGAGCTAATCTATAACGTAGCCAATTTACCGGCTTGTTGGTGAAGGACATAAAGAGTTAATTCTCTTAATGACTAATCGTAATGATGAGATTGCTTCGTCGTTCCTCCTCGCAATGACGTTTTGCCTTTGTTGATGTTCCCACCAACAAACAAAACAAATAAACAAAGCCAGTTTACATTCCAAAAAAGTAAGCCCCACCCACAGCTTATGCAGAAGATCTCACCCCGAAGCAGCGCGTAGGCCCGGACGTCCGCGGCGCCGGGTGGCCGGTGCGAATTACCATCGGACGTTCTTGATTTTTTGCTTCTTTTTCATCAAGGAAAAAGAAGATAGCATAAAAACACACCTTTAACGCCCGGTTTCCTCAGAACCCAACCGTAATATTCCTATCCCGATTACGGAATTCTTCATCGCAATCGCGGAATTCTTCATCGCAATCGCGGAATTCTTCACCCCGATCGCGGAATTCTTTATCCCAATCGCGGAATTCTTCATCCCGATCGCGGAATTCTTCACCACAATCGCGGAATTCTTCATCCTGATCGCGGAATTCTTCACCGCAATCGCGGAATTCTTCATCCCAATTGCAGAATTCTTTAACCCGATCGGTAATTGCCTCAGCCCGGATGGTATTTTCTGCCATCCAAATAGCAAAAATACCTGCCCCTTTTAAATTTTAAATTCCCCTTTCTCAATTCCTTTAAAACGTATCTTTGCGCCCGCAATGGCAACTGATATACAATATATAGGCGAGCGTTTGTGGATAGGGCACGTAGGTAACTTCTTCATTATCCTGTCATTCATCGCCTCCATGCAGGCAGCCATATCCTATTTCTTTGCCGAAAAAGATCCGCTCGAAACAAGCTGGCTCAAACTGGCCCGCATCTCCTTCCGGGTGCATGTGCTGGGCGTTGCAGGCATTATGGCAACCTTGTTCTTTATGCTGTATAACCACTATTACGAATACTCTTATATATGGCAGCACTCAAGCAATATCATGCCCATGCGCTATATCCTTTCCTGCTTTTGGGAAGGGCAGGAGGGCAGCTTTTTATTGTGGACCATCTGGCATGCCTTTATAGGCCTGGTTTTACAGCGCACCGCCAAAAGTTACGAAACCGGTGTAATGAGCATTCTATCACTGGTGCAGGCTTTTTTAGCCACCATGCTTTTAGGCGTTATTATTTTCGGCACCAAAATAGGAAGCAACCCATTTATACTGCTTCGCGAAAACCCCGATTTCAGCAATATTCCTTTATTTAGAAGCCCCAACTACCTGGCAAAATTAGACGGCCGTGGCTTAAACCCTTTATTGCAAAATTACTGGATGACCATACATCCACCCACCTTATTCTTAGGCTTTGCCTTAACCGTTGTACCCTTTTGTTATGCACTTACCGGGCTTTGGAAAAAAGATTTTACAGGCTGGCAAAAACCCGCTTTGCCCTGGGCATTTACCGGCATCATGATCTTAGGATTGGGTGTTTTAATGGGAGGCGCCTGGGCCTATGAAGCACTTAGCTTTGGCGGCTTTTGGGCCTGGGATCCTGTAGAGAACGCGTCGATGGTTCCGTGGCTTACTTTGGTTGGTGCCGGGCATTTAATGCTGGTTAACAAAAACCGGGGCAACTCCATTTTCTCGGGATTATTGCTGGCACTCATCTCTTTTATACTGGTGCTTTACTCTACCTTTTTAACCCGAAGCGGTATTTTGGGCAACGCTTCCGTACACGCCTTCAC
>Ga0134128_10001496_pt1 | contig 29953 bp, 20 predicted proteins | sample KB31754_FD_96462 | JGI IMG/M metagenome (GOLD analysis project Ga0134128, IMG submission 96462) | Terrestrial soil microbial communities with excess Nitrogen fertilizer from Kellogg Biological Station, Michigan, USA - KB3-175-4 | ecosystem: Environmental > Terrestrial > Soil > Unclassified ... | reverse complement strand
CGGGACGACCACCGGGCTCACGTTTAATGATAGCAGCGTGACCTCGGCAACCAGCTACAGCTACCGCGTACGCGCTGCCGACGCTTTCAACATTACCGGCCCCTACTCCACCACCGCTTCGGTTACGACCAAATAGCAAACGTACTCCGACAAGGACGCCCGATGATTACCGCTGTTTTTTTCAGGTGGCAGTCCAGTGGCCGGATCATTCCATCATTCGGATGAAAACGTTTGCTACCGAGTGTGCTTCTTGTTCATCGGGCTGTGGTCCCTGACTAAGACTATGTAAACTCCAAGGATCAGCTGGCGCGACAACAATTTGATGGCAAGGCACTGAGAATCCAATTGTGCTCTCCAGTGGATTTCACTTTCATCATTTTCCCACTTTTGTTCCAACGAGCATATTTCAAGGCATAGCCCTGCTCCCTCCATACTCCCAAAATAAAGCACATAGAATGGGGAGGAAACCCTTAGTTGTCAATAAATTGGCAGCTGCAGCGCTGAATTTTTGGAAGCCCGAATGCTCCAATCTTGGAGCCAATTAATGAGCAGAAGGAACGTTGGGATGGCCGACAAGAAACAACCGAAGCGAACGAACTCAGAGGACAGGGAATTGCCCCCAGAGGATATACTTTTTGGACGCTCACCAGCGCTGCAGGCGATGAAGGAGACACTACGTAGAGTTGCGGAGACGGACGTTGCGGTTCTGATTCAAGGGGATGGTGGTACGGGAAAGGAGATGTTTGCACGTTGGATTCACGAGCATTCAACCTATGCAGTAGGCGAGTTCGTTAAACTCAACTGCGCCGCCATACCCTCGCTGTTGCTGGAGAGCGAACTCTTCGGCTACGAGAAGGGGGCCTTTACGGGAGCCACCGTAGCGAAGCCCGGACGGGTGGAGTGGGCGGATAGAGGCACACTCTTCCTGGATGACATTTCCGAATTAGCCTTGCCGTTGCAAGGAAAATTGCTCCATTTCTTACAGGACGGAGCCTTTTGCCGCTTCGGGGAGAACATCGAGAGAAAGGTCGACGCGCGCGTGATCTGCGCAAGCAGTAATGACTTGCAGCAGCGAATCAGAAGTGGTGAGTTCCGCGCAGATCTGTTTTACAGAATTAATGTAGTGCAATTTCTGTTACCGCGACTCCGGGAGCGGCAAGAGGATATTCCTTTCCTGGCGGAATACTTCAGGATTCAACATGAGAAGAGGCTAAAAATGGAATGTCAGCCGTTTCGCGCTGAGATTTTGAAGTATTTCAAGACCCTCAACTGGCCAGGAAACCTCCGAGAGCTATCCAATCAAGTCGCGCGCTACGTACTCATGGGGCCGGAAAGCTTATCGGGCTCTGATATATCCTCCCTCCGTCAGAGTCTCTCGGCAACAAACCCAAGCGCTGGAGTTTCTTTGCCACTTAGGCGAATCACCAAAGAAGCGGTCCGCAAAATGGAGCGAAAAGTGATCCTGCAAGCTTTGCGGGAGCATCAATGGAATCGCCGGAAGACGGCCGAAGCATTGCAAATCAGCTATAGATCCCTGATCTATAAAATCCGAGAGGCGGGTCTTGCCGACAACTCTGGAACGTTCTGACCGGTTTCGAATTTTGACAAGTCAACGAATCCGGCCGTCTTTCTGGGCAGCCCATCCGAGTGTGTTCGGAAGCCCTGCGAAGAATTGAACGCACACGAGACTGCCTGGCGGCATTCCTGAGTTGCAAAGCCTCAAATCTATGAGAACAGCCCGTGATCAGTTCCCGGCCTGGTTCTCGTCATGATGTAGCAGTCCGAAAAACAGCCAAACTTATTTCCCCGCAATCGAGATTCTGGATGGGATCAGAATGGCAGATATGGTATGCGGGATAATGCACTTCACAAGATTTTGCCGCTTCCTAGACTTACATGGCGGCAGGTCAGGCTCACGACGCCCAGTGAAGTGGCGTTCGCAGTTCGAGTGCGGAATCACAGAGGCTCCCTGAGCGGTATCTCAGCGCTTTGGCGTTGCAAATCCTTCGCGCTAACTCTAAATTGACAATCCACTTAGAGTCCGCATCTGCATCTTTGCGTCCAGAATTTGCGGCAGCCTCCAGCAAACAATCTGCACCACCGCGGCCGCGATTTGCAGAAAGGATACGAGCAGGGCCGCGGACTTCTGCGCTTTCCACAAATGAGCCAGCCCGCTGACTGGAGGATCTCCCTCATCCTAATCAACGCCGCACGCCATGATATAAGTTGTTATATTCCAATCCCTTCCTAGCAATTTTAGCTAGAAACTTGAGTTCTATACGCAGACAAGGCATCACGACTTGCCCTTGTGGACAGCTGAGGGTCGTATAAACACACCTGCCCTCTTTTTCGTCGATTGTCCAGTTACGCCGCTTGAGGGCCCGCCACTAGCATAGGACTGTGCGGGGACGCGCTCGGTCGCGCCTTGGGTGCTGCCGTCGACATCGGGGGAAACAGAAAATGTTAGCGACGATTCGTTCCGCAACGACTTCGCAGAAGATTCGTTTGCGTGCGGTTGCACTCTGCGTCCTTGCGATTGCTAGCATTGCGATGGTGGGATGCGCAGGTTTGGTTCAGTCGGCAGGTACGACCAAGTCTGGCAGCGTAACCTCCGCTCCAACAATTACTTCCATAAATCCTACGTCGGGCGCGATAGGGTCGTCGGTGACGATTACTGGCACCAACCTCGGAGCCTCGCAAGGCACTAGCACGGTGACGTTTAACGGAATTGCTGCGACGCCAGCGAGTTGGACTGCGACGAGCGTTGTGGTTCCCGTGCCAGCAGGAGCGACGACCGGAAATATCGTGGTGACTGTGGGTGGCGTGGCGAGCAACGGTGTGAGCTTTGCGGTCACTGCTTCGAGTCCAAGTATTACAGGCCTGAACCCGACATCGGGCTTGACCGGTACCTCAGTGACGATCACAGGTACGAACTTTGGCGCAACCCAAGGAACCAGCACGGTCAAGTTTAACGGGACGACGGCGACGCCAACGACTTGGACTGCGACGAGCATTGCGGTTCCCGTGCCAGCAGGAGCGACGACCGGAAATATCGTCGTGACTGTGGGTGGCGTGGCGAGCAACGGTGTGAGCTTTGCGGTCACCGCTTCGGGTCCAAGTATTACGGGCCTGAACCCGACATCGGGTTTGACCGGTACTTCAGTGACGATCACGGGTACGAACTTTGGCGCAACCCAAGGAACCAGCACGATCAAGTTTAACGGGACAACGGCGACGCCAACGAACTGGACTGCGGCGAGCATTGTGGTTCCCGTACCAGCAGGAGCGACGACCGGAAATGTCGTCGTGACGGCGGGTGGAGTGACGAGCAATGGTGTGAATTTCACCGTCACAGTGCCTGCGCCAAGTATCACGAGTTTGAATCCTAATGCGGGATTCTTGGGCACGGTGGTGACGATCACGGGTGCGAATTTTGGGGCAACGAAAGGGACAAGCACCATCAAGTTCAACGGGACGACGGGTACGCCGACAAGCTGGAGTGCAACGAGCATCGTAGTGCCAGCGCCGACGGGCGCAACGACGGGGAGTGTTGTCGTGACAGTGGGCGGAGTGGCGAGTAATGGACTGACCTTTACAGTTCAAGCGGACACGACTTCTCCGACTGTGCCTGCCGGTCTAACAGCAACAGCTGCATCCAGTTCGCAAATCAATCTTTCTTGGACCGCGTCAACGGACAATGTTGGTGTGGCGGGCTATAAGGTATTTCGAGGCGGTACGCAGGTTGGAACGAGCGCGGCCACCTCCTATTCGGATAGCGGACTGGCAGCATCTACGAGCTACACGTACACCGTGGCCGCTAACGATGCGGCCGGCAACACCTCCGCGCAATCGGCCGGCGCGTCGGCAACGACTTTGGCAGCTAGTAGTGGGGGCCAGATCCCCTCGACGCTCGGCTGGTACCAGATTCCGAACACCAGTATTAAGTCTCTTTGCCCAAGCTACAGCGATATTCAGGCAAGTTCCGGCTGCGCTGCCGTGATGTCAGCGTGGAGCGGTGCGTTGTTTGATACGAAGAGGAACCGCCTAATCATTCATGGCGGCGGGCACTCTGACTATTACGGCAACGAGATCTACGCGATCGACTTCAACACGAACCCGATCTCGGCGGTGCTGGTGAAGGACGCGTCTCATGGAAGCGCCATAACCAATGTAACGTCAACGCCAGAAGCCTTTAACGACGGCACCCCAAACGCTCGGCACACGTACAACGGATGGGTCTACTTGCCGACGCAAGACAGCTACTTGTTGTATGGAGCAGGGCTTTCCGCCGATGGCCCGTTCAGCGATGGACAATGGCTCTTTAACGCGTCCAATTTAACCTGGACGCAGCAGCAGCCCGCCACCCATCCAAATACTGCCAAAACCGGAAGCATTCCGCAGCATGCGTATGATCCTGTAACCGATACGGTTTATTTCGTCGAAGGAAATGCCAGTCAATTCTGGCAGCTCCAGCCCGCAACGGGGCAGTGGACGAGCCTGGGCAGTTCGGGCTCAGCGTGTGGAAATGACAATGCGACGTCGAGTATTGATCCGGTCAGGAGACTCTACGCTTGTGTGGGTAATGGCGAGCTCTTCACCGTGAGCCTGAATTCTCCCTTTACGGTCACAAACGATACGAGCGCTCCCGGCTGTGCGACTCTGGCGGGAACGAACTCCCCAGGATTCGCATACGACCCGATTCAACAGCTCTTTGTCGGCTGGGCCGGCGGAAATACAGCTTTCACCTATAATCCTGCATCGCACAGCTGCACTGCGATTACATCCTATTCGGGCGGACCCACAACGATACAACCGAACGGCACGTTTGGACGTTTTCGATATGCGCCCGCGCTGGGCGTATTCGTTGTAATCAACGATATCAATTCGAATGCGTATTCTCTGCGTCTTTCCCCTGTTTCCGGTGGCACGGGCGGACCGACCATCACAAATGTGACTGTCAGCGCGGTAACTACTTCCGGCGCTAGCGTTGGTTGGACCACTGATGTCGCCGCAACTTCGCAAGTGGAATACGGCCTTACGACGGCATATGGAACTCTGACGACGCTGAATTCGAGTCTAGTGACGAGTCACTCTCAGCCAGTGGCTGGACTCGTGGCGAATACTCTTTATCACTACCGTGTGCGCTCGAAGAATTCGAGTGGAGTTGAATCCATCAGCGGCGACGCAGCCTTTACCACAAACAACACGACGGACACGACAGCTCCAACGGTGTCAATTACCTCACCGGCAGCCAGCGCGAGTCTGGCGGGCACGGTGAGCGTTACAGCCAATGCTTCGGACAACGTCGCGGTCGCGAGTGTACAGTTCCTGCTTGACGGCGCGAATCTGGGGGCGCCCGACATCACTGCCCCGTATGCCATCAGTTGGGATACCACGACGGTAGTCAACGGAGCTCATACTTTGAGCGCGAGGGCGACTGATACCTCCGGCAATATTGGGAATGCGGCGGGCGTCGCAGTCAATGTGACAAACTCGGCTACGGCTTCGAACTTCCAGGCCCTTTGTACCGCGCCGGGCGTCGTCACGTGCGTGACGTGGGATAGCCCTTCAGCTTTCACTCCGGCGACCGGAGGCAGTGGTTACGCCAGCGGACTGTATCCAGCCGAAGACGGAACGTACCAAGGCATTCAAGACACCACCAACAGGGTCGATGGCGCGGGAGCGTTGGAATTCGTCATCCGCCCTGGGTCCGTTCATCCGCATGGCACGAACCCGGCAGGGTACTGGTTCCAGCAATTTGGAACCGACGGTTCGCCAACACACTTCGGCGAAGGAACCACGCTCTACCTGCAATTCAGGTTTATGGTATCCCCGACAATGCTTAACTATGACTGGACGCAGGCTGGCGGGGAAGGCTGGAAGGTATTCATCGTATTTGGACCGGTCCCTGGCCAAAGCTGCACAAGCGATCAATTCGTGCAGGAGAATACCAACCAGACGAACGTGGCAACGGGCTACGTCTCTTGCGGAACGCCTGGCTTATATAGTAACGGCGGGAGTCCTCCAATGAACATTGAGCAGGGGGACTATAACTGCGCCTATGCAGGTGGCGGCGCGACCTACACAGGGCCAACCTGCTTTGTTTATCCGGCGAGTACCTGGATTACGGAATATTGGGTCGTGCATATTGGGACGTTCGGCCAGCCGAATAGCAGTTTCCAGGCTTGGATCGCGCCTGAAGGACAGCCATTGAAGCAATTCATTAATCTGCCGAACTTTAATTTCGGAGACGGGTCGGACCACACAGTTGGGCTAAACGCGATCGAACTGACGCCTTATTTCAGCGGCGCTAACGGCTCGACAACGACGCCCGGGGCGTCCATGTGGTTTGACGATTTGATCATCTCGACGCAGCCGATTGCGGCGCCAACGAACTAATGCACACCTGAGCCGGGGATCCGGTTCCCAAGCGATGAAATCGTCACTATGGTAGTGCCCCCATTGAACCATGCCCATAAATGCCCTCAAGCGCCAGGGGCATTCCTTAGGAGACGGGACAGCAGTTGAACTACCTACTTGGCGGAAGCATCCGCCTTCGCTGGCTCACGTAGCGAAGCGGTACCGAGGAGAAGTTTACGCAGCAATAGCGCCCCGGTGATGAGAATTCCACCGACCAGAGCTAACCTTGTAGGTTCTGCAAGAGAGCCGAAGAAACTCAGTATGATATCCATGACAATCTGTACTAGGGCAGCCTGAGTGCCAAAGGCTACTTCCGTGTAAGGCTTTTGTTTACATTTAGTTATGACTAAACCGAACTGGGAAACCGCGAAAGAACGGAAGGATATTGTCAAAAGTTGGCCAAAGACTTCCTTAATGGGCGTGAGACGCAAATGTCACATAAAAGAGAAGATCCCGAATCCGGGCCAAATCTCCGGCAGATACCAACCAACACCAACCAAGTTCTACCGCTGGTTGATCTTGCGAGCTGTATAGGTAACTGCTCCAGCTAGCTCTCCTAAATATTCGCGACGAGACCAAACTAACGAACGTGCTTGAAAACCGACGATTTTCAGCTTCTCCACAAGAGAGATAGGAGCCCGACGAACTGAATTTAAGTTAGCGCCGAGATGAACCCAGTTGTAAAGGAAGAGATTAGCGCGCTTCTTGGGGTCATAGAAAGCCATGACGTCGGCGCTGTTTTTCATAGCGCTCGAAGCTTCCTCATGCATACGCCGGTAGAAGAAGGCGTCCGGAATCTCATAGAACTTGCCGTAAAGGGACATTTCCGCGATCAAAGGGAAATCGCCACCATTGTAATTGCGCATGAGACCGGTCTTACGGAACTTATCCGCGCGATTCAGGCCGTAATGAAGATTGCCCAAGCGGATGTTTTTTTGAACGCCAATCCAGCGTTTGCTTGGCTGTTCGTCCATAAGGTGCAGGTGCTCCTCAAAATCTCCGGTGATCTTCCCTTCCGCGTCAATCAATTTGGTGCGGGGATAGGCCACGAATACAGATGGGTCATTGTCGAGGATATTCACCGCGCGCTCCAAGAGGTTGAGGCTGACCAGGTCGTCGGAGGGGGTCCAGCGGAAAAACTCGCCGGTGGCGAGCTCGAAACAACGACGATAATTTCCTGCCGCCCCCAAATTCCGGGGGTTCCGGTAATACCGGATGCGGGGGTCCCTGGCGGCATAGTCCCGGCAGATTTCTTCGCTGCGATCCGTCGAACAATTGTCAGTGAGGATTAACTCGAAGTCGCCATAAGTTTGGTTAAGATGGGCTTCGATGGAGGCAGCAACATATTTTTCGCGGTTATAAACCGGCATGCCGATGCTGACGCGTGGTTTGCTCATGATAATTCCTCCAAAAGGTCGCACACCCGTCCTTGCTTAGGGACCGAAGAGTATCTTTCGCGAATAGAAGCCTTCCGCGAAATTACCAGGGGAATTGGCTTCAATTCCCCGGATGCGCATCAAGCCCTTAAAAGTATCCTCTGAAAACCATTGTTTGTTGCGCTGGGTGGCGAAACAGGCCATCAAATGCTTGATCTTACGATCACAGATGCGACGATCAAAGGGCACGAAAAAGTTGGGTGAGCCGAGGTCGCCGTCATATTTCGGAATCTCGTACTCGAGAATAAAGTGATTGCGCCAGGTGTTCCAAGTGAACCGGTTGAGCACACGGTGATCCTGATGAAGATCCTCCCGGGAATGTGTGAGGATGAGGTCGGGGGATAAGCGATCTTTCAAGGACTCGAAGTACTCCTTGATCTGAGTACCTTCGAAGGGGAAAAAACTGTTTCGGAAATCAAGGATTTCGACGTGTTGCTTGGCGGCGCCTTTGAGGAAGAGAGCGGCGCTGCGCCGAGCTTCGCGCTCGCGGTCCGGCCCGGAGCTGAAGACTACCCAGTGAAAATGGAGATTTCGGCAAGTTCTGAGCAGCTCCAGGATGGCGCCGCCGCAGCCGATCTCAATATCATCGGAATGCGCACCAAGGCAAAGTATCTGCAGGGGCCGGCGAACATTCTCGAAGTTGAGTCGCAACATTACCGGCTCAGTGCCCGTTCATCCACACTTGCCAAGGCGCGTTGCCCTTGGCATAGAGATCATCGAGGTGCTGTTTGTCTTTGAAGGTGTCCATGCACGCCCAGAATCCGTCGTATTGGTAAGCCACCAATTGCTCTTCGGCAATCAAGCGACGGAAGGGTTCGTGGACGAGTTCTTCGCCTTCCTTTAGGTATTTGAAAATATCCTTTTTGAAGACAAAGAAGCCCCCGTTGATGCGCATGGAACTCTTGTTGACGTCTTCGATTTTGGAGACCAGGTCTCCGCCATTCAACGAAACGAGGTGGTAACTGAGATTGGGACGGATGCACAGAAAACTGGCGACCTTGTCATGCTGCCGGAAGTGCTCGATTTGCTTCGGCAGGGGGAGATCGGAAAGACCATCACTGTAGTTAGCCAGGAACATTTCTTCGCCTTCGAGATATTTCTCGACGGCTTTGAGGCGCTGGCCGACGTTGGATGTAATGCCGGTGTCAGCGAAGGTGATCCGCCAATCATGGATATCGCGATTGATAAGGTCAATATTTTTGCCACCAGCGGAAAGGATGAAATCGTTCGAGACATATTCGTCATAGTTGACGAAATAATTCTTAATGGTGTCGGCGCGATGCCCCAGACAAAGGATGAAATCCTTATGGCCATAATGGGCGTAATACTTCATAACGTGCCAAAGGATGGGGCGGTAGCCAATGGTAGCCATTGGCTTAGGTATATTCTCGGCGTAGTCGCGCAGACGCAAGCCGAGACCGCCGCAGAACAAAACGACTTTCATGGCTTACCTCACTTCCCTTCCGAGCAATTTGGGCGAAAGGTCATAGCCCAATGCCCTCGTAGCTAACGAAATCGTGCTTATCAAGCATGCGCCGCCCATCGATGAAGAGCGGAGGCTGCTGCTGCTTTCGGAGCAATTCGGGAACCTTTTTAAACTCATCCCAGCGAGTTACGAGAATGACAGCCTGGGCTTCGGAGATGGCCGCAGCCAAGTCGTCACAGATTTGGACGGAATCTCCGTTAAAGAGGTGGCGAGCTTCCTCGGCAGCGGCGGGGTCGTATGCTTTCAGCCGAGCGCCCTGTTCTGAAAGCGCGCGAATAATAGGGATCGCCGGCGATTCGCGCATGTCGTTGGTGTCCGGGCGGAATGACAAGCCCAGGACAGAGACGCGTACGCCTTCTAGAGAAGGATAGTGCCTTCTCAGCAGCCCCAGGACTCTTTCTGGCTGGTGCTCGTTGATCTGGATGACGGCGTCGAGCAAATTCATGGGCAACCCGGCATTGCGGCCGTGCGCCACGAGAGCCTTGACGTCTTTAGGTAAACAACTTCCGCCAAAACCACAACCGGCTGCCAAAAAGGAGAGAATAGCTGGCCCTTTGCGGGTGCCATCGGGAAGGGTCAGGGAAAGGTAGTTGCTGAGATGTACTCCGCGCATTACGTCGACAGAATCGATGCCGCCAAGGGTCGAACCAAGATTGGCAATCTCGTTCGAGAAGGAGATCATCGTGGCCAAGAGCGCGTTGGAGGCGTACTTGATCATCTCGGCGGTCTTGCAATTGGTGCGGAGCTTGTCGACCGACCCAAAGCCGGCGTACAGTCCGTCGAGGGTGGAAATGGTGCGCTCGTCGATGCCACCGAGAACGATACGGTCCGGATGCATGAAGTCGTCGACGGCTTCGCCCTCGGTGAGAAACTCGGGATTCATCCCCAGGCCGAAATCCGCACCGGCCCGTTTCCCGGAAGCCTCCTCGAGAATGGGGAGGACAACGGAATCGGTGGTGCCAGGAACCACGGTGCTCTTGACGACCACGACGTGATAAGACGTTTTGGCGCGTAAAGCTTCACCGATCTGACGCGAAACTTCCTTGATGAAACGGAGGTCGATCTCTGCACCTGAAAAGGGAGTGCCAACAGCAATGAGCGAGAGCTCTGAATCGAGAACCGCCTGGCGAAGATCGGTGCTTGCCTGCAGCTTGCCTCCAATGTGTTTGCGGAGCAGCGGCTCAAGACCGCGTTCAAAGATCGGAGGTATGCCCTTGAGGATGCTATCCACCTTGCGCTGGTCGGAGTCGACGCAAACCACGTCGTGGCCCTTCTCAGCGAGGCAGACGCCACTCACCAGACCTACGTATCCAGTGCCTATGACCGAGACCCTCATCAAGCCTCATCCGCAACGCGATTGCCCGCATACCAGAGAAGAGAACGCCTGAGCCCTTCATCAATCTGGATGGATGGGTTGTAGCCGAGCTGTTTGCGAGCTTTGTCGATGATGGGGCAGCGGCGGCTAGGATTGTCCAGGAGATAGTCTTTATCCGCGCTTTGCTGCCGGACAATCTTCCCTTGATAACCGAAAAGAACGCGAGCTTGCGCGACTATTCTTTCGGCGAGCTCTAACATGGAAATCTCGGGATTTTCAACGCCGATGTTGTATGCCTCTCCGGGCTTTGCTTTGATTAGGATCTTGTAGTAGCCGCAGATGGCGTCTGCGACATAGCAAAAAGTGCGCCTGGGAGATCCATCGGACAGCATAACTATGTCGCGAAAGTTGAGAACATCACGTGCGTAGTCCGGGAGGACGCGTCTATCGGTGATTTTTAGGCCCGGACCATAGTTGTTAAACGGACGGGCAGACTTCACGGGCACGTTGTATTGTTGTGCGAAATTGACGCACAGAGTTTCGCCGTAGCGCTTGGCTTCATCGTAACAGGCGCGCGGGCCGGTGCAGGAGACGAGGCCGCGATAGGTTTCCGGGGTAGGGATATTCTCGGGCGAAGGATCACCATAGATTTCGCTGCTGGAGTAAAAGAGGAAGCCCCCAAAAGCCTTGCCAGACTTGATCCGGCCAAGGGCGTAGTCGAGGAGGTTACGCAACCCATTGATGTTGGCATCCATTGTGCCTATGGGATCTTTGCGATAGTAGGTTGGCGAAGCGATGGATGCCGCGTGAATAATGTACTCGAATTCACCCATCTCTGCTGGAAGCGGTTGTGCGAGGTTGTGCGTGCGAAGGTGAAGGTGAGGATTGTCTTCGAGCTGCTTGAGCCAGTCCGGCACGCCGCGGATGTAACTATCGAAAACCGTCACGTCGATGGCCGGCCCGGAACGTGTCCGATTCCAATACAGCGCTGATTGCACCAAGTAGTGGCCGAGGAAGCCCGCTCCCCCGGTAATCAGCAGGCGACGACCCGCAAGTTCTGGAAACTCCTCATTGAGATTCGTGCAGATGTATTCCAGATCATTTTCAACAACTTGTTGAGCCTTGAGGCGCTCGTTTTGTTCGGTGATGGTAGTCGTTGTCATGAAAGTCGGGGAGCCCCTAGGCGTGAACTGCCGAATAGAAGTACTGGTTTTGTTCCGCACGAAGTTTGTCCGCCAAACGGCCGGGCGGAAGTTCGACATCGGAATAGGTGATCAGCTGGTCTTTGGAAATGTCGCGCAGCAGGCGGCACTTCTCCGAGAGCCCCATAGGCAAGGCATTTTCCTGCTGGGCAGTTTCGGAGTTTTCGATTACGCCGTAGCAAGTAAATCCACCAATACCGTCCAGGGTTTCGCCGGCCTTAAGATCACGTTTGGCAATGGTGGCCACGTCGCAGACCGGCTTGCCGATCGGCGAAGTGGTCGAATCCTGGAAAAGGGCGGCCCGCGCGATTGTCGGAATCACCTGCACCTGTGGAAGGTGAAATGGCGTATAGAAGAGATAGAACGGACCCTCGCCCATCTTGAAAAAGTTCATGTATTGCGCGTTGACAGGATCCTTGCTGTAGCCAATGACAAAAACGCCGGTGTGTGGCTCCGCGCCGATCAGAAAATCGACTATTCCACCATTGAGTAGCTTCTCTTCCGGAAAGAGATTCACGGCTTCTTTGACGTGAGCGCATTTTGGTCCATACATGCCGCGCTTGCCGACACCTAGGCCCGTAGAATTCGCCAGAATGGTGCACTCCATCGATAGCTTGGTGCCGTCCGCGAAGGATGTAATCATTGCAGCCGATTGGTTAACGCGCTCCGCGAAGGCTTTCTGGGTTTCTGGAGTGCGATAGGGGTCGAGCAATCCCTTTAGATTGCCGGCGGCAACGGGCTTGAAACCGATGGTTTTCACAAAGCGGAAGAGATTGACGGCCACGCCCGGTTCATCACCATCGGTGTAGGTGATGACTACGTTGTTGCGATCAGCGTAGGTTTTGAGAATCGGACCCACCGTGGCGTCAAGCACAGCATTGAAAAGGACCACGTGCTTCTTGTTCTCCAGGGAGCGAACAACGACGTGGGCACCGAGCTCCAGGTCACTGGTGGCGTCAATGATGACGTCGATGTTTGAAGCATCGCAGAGAAGATTGGGATCATCCGTGATGGATACTTCGCCGCGGGAAATCGCTGCATCTAGCATGGCGACGGTGCTCGGACTCTGATATTGATGGATACCGGCGTCGCGCAGAGCCTGTTGCGCTTTGGAAATTGTGCGGTTGGAGATGGCGGCCAAACGGATACCAAGTGGAGGTTTGAGCAACTGATTGGCTATTCCGCGACCCATGTAACCGGCACCGATAATGCCGACACGGATTGGCTTGCCTTGCTTTTCTCTTTTTTCAAGAGCGACATCAACTATAACCATGGGGGCTCCGTAGAAAGGTCAGGGTATCCAGCTAAGCAATCACAGTTTCATAATCAGCCCAGAAGCGATCGGCATCGGATATCACACCGACCGGAAGCGGCCATTCAATTCCAAACGCATGATCATCAAAGCGAACGCCGCGAGCAGAAGCGGGAGCGTAGACGGCGCTTGTTAGATACTCGATTTCGGCATCGTCAACGAGAGTCTGATAGCCGTGAGCGCAGCCTTCCGGGATGTAAAGGGTTTTGTGATTATTAGCCGATAACTCAAATCCAGCCCACGCTTTGTGAGTTGGCGATGAAGGACGTAGATCCACCACGACGTCATAGACCGCGCCACGAGTGCACCGTACCGTCTTGGCTTCCTCATGCGGGGAAGTTTGGAAGTGCATACCGCGCACGCAACCTCTCTTTAGGGTAAAGGCCACGTTTATCTGGGCGACATGAGAGACAAGGCCGCGCTCCTTAAACTCGTTCATGCACCACGAACGCGCGAAGAAGCCACGGTCATCGCTTCTGGGTTCGATGTCGATAAGAAAAGCACCTTTCACTCTAGTTTCCGTAAATCGCATACTTGAGATATCAGTTTGCCCGCGCTTGGTTCGGCTGAGCGCCAATAAGGGCGAGTACGGTGTCGTACTGTTCATCAAGAGACTTGCGCAATGGCGCCAGATGCTCGGCGATCTGTTTCTTGATAGCCGGCGCGTTGGCCTCCAGCGCTTTGAAGCGCTCAATCAAGTCTTCGGTCTTAAAGTCGGCGATGTTGAGGACGAAATCTCCCTGGCCGGCCTGTGCGAGAAGAGCGCGGCTCTTTTCGTGATAAGCAACGCCCAAAACCGGTTTGTTCATCATTAGAGATATCAATATGCCGTGGTAGCGGTTCGCGATCACCAAATCTGCCCGCTCAATTTCCGAAACCAGATCTTCGAGTCCCTGTATCTTCTGGCCTGCGAGTAGGTTCGGAGAATTGCCCGTACCATTCATCGCTTTCCGAATATCGTTGATGGTCAATGAGTCTGCGCGGACCTGCGTCGGGAAAAAGAGCACAGAGTGCCCGCTCTTGTCCAGCCATTCAGCGAATTTTGCAAATTTCCGAACGTAATCGTCGTAGCGTGGGGGATCAGGAGTGGGCCAATATCGCCCGTCGAAAAAAGGAACCGGATTTGTTCCGACCACCACGCGGGCGCCACCCGAAGGCGCCGACTTCGGCGTAGGCAACTGGAGACTATAGACGAGGTCGGGAAGAACGGGGTGCCCCCCCCTAATCTTCAAACTCTCCATCAGCCGACTGGAGATTGCGTCTCGATAAGACCGGTAATTCACTCTGTCCAGAACTCTTCTGAAGAACCACTTACTTAATGGAGAATTAATGGGGCCAGCGCCGACACTAAGTATGGCGACCTTTGTTGCTGTCAGTTTGGCCAGCCAAGTCCATTTGTAGAGCGTATAAGGAAAACCCCAAGCGCCACCGTATCCGTCGTTCAATTGCTGAGAGCCAGCGACCAGAAGGAGATCGACGCCTTTCAAGCGGCGATACGAGTCGAGGAGGAACTTTGGCTCAGCAATCACCACGGGAGCGAGTTCCAGGAGGCGGCGAATAGCCTGAATGAAAGCAGAAACCCCGGGAACGGATTTCAGTTTGGATTTTAAATTGGAGCGAGTCGGCCCGGGATGGCCCGTGGCGGAGACGGTAACGGCACTCGGTTCAGAAGAGCCGGAGTCCTCCACCTCTGGCGCTGGTGAAAATTGCCGGATGGGGTAAGAAGGAATGCCATGACGAAGCTGGGTATCTTGGGGATTAATGGTAAAGCCGATGATCTGCGCATCGGGTAGGCGCAGCCGGACGTTTTGCACGACAGCGGCTAGGAGAGCCTCGTCCCCCAGGTTCTTCGTACCGCCGTGACTGAAAACACCAATCCTCTTTTGAACTTCAGCAACCAAAGGATTCCTCCAGATGATGAGTTATCCTCAAAGAAAGTCTCTCAGCGCTCTTTCCTTGCCAGGAAGATCATTTGCCAACCAAGGCCTGCGCGCTCCTTTAATTCGTCGATCTTCTCCTGTGACATGATCAGGCGCGCGAGGGAATTAAGCTTGTATGAATTGAGGAAACGCAGGAGGCCTAGGCTGCCATGGGGAATAATGGTGGAACTCTTGAGAATTTTAAAGCGCGGAGCAAGCATTTTCTTCAGATCAGGACGGCTCAGTTGATGAGCGATATGCTGAGGGGGTTGAACGTTCCAACCTACGTCCCCAAGTCGATCCATGACCCACTTATTTCCAGTAGTGATGATAAAGTAGCCGCCGACTTTCAAGACTTCCGCGGCGAAATCGACATACATCGCCTGATCCTCGACATGCGCTATGACTTCTTGGGAAACGACAATCTCAAAAAAATCCTTGGGGAGATTCGATTGGTAGATGTTGCCAGCCTGGTACTGGATGTCTGGCCGCCGCGCCTGGGCGGCAGCAATGCCGTCCGGAGAGAGGTCAATCCCGTGTGCTTCGCCGAGATCTGTGAGCCGCTCGGTGAACCAACCCCGGCCGCAGCCAAGATCCAAGATGCGCGGTTTACCGAGATTCAAGCCGCGTATCAGACCTAGAATCTCCTGAGCCCGGCGCTCGGTCCAGGCATTTAGGACCTTGCGATCTTCCCAATTCTGCCAGTGCCAGTCCCAGAATTGTCGCTGGTCGTCAATCGAAGGAATTTTTCGAGCGGTGGACATACTGCCTTGTCTCCCAGGAACCGGCTGTGGCTTGTTTTCCAATTTTTCTCAAAAGATAGTAGGAGGACGAGGCCGCCGAGAATCCATCATCTTTCTCACGACGTCACCCGGGTCCCAAGCCATCTCAAACTGAATTGGGCGTTAGTACCTGTTACCCGCAGGTGCGCGCGCCTGTTCAGCAGGTGGAAAAGCACGATGGTAGCCAAAATCCGGAATGAGAAAAAAAGAATAAGTCTTTTTTATTCAATCACTTAAATAAGCGTTCTCCCAATGTAGATTACCTAGAGTTTCTTGCATCTTCCCAAATGTGGTACTGTTTTGCCCTATTGACGCGGACAGCCGCGTGCAGGGGTTGGTTGCCGCTCTCGGTAGATTGTTAAAGTGCTCTTTTTCATGGACTTGAAAGGCCTTATGAACAACTCTGATGGCCCCAGAAGTGCGACACAATAGGGGTCTTGCCAGGGATATATGCCCGTCCATACTGCTGAAAGACAAGTTTCGCCCAAATCGCCCCTGAAGAAGGCCGGAATCGTTCGGAACGTACTTTCGAACTGGGGTGCGTACGTCCTTGCGATGGCGGTGAATTTTTTCGTTTCTCCGTATGTCGTACACCACTTGGGAGATACAGGATACGGGGTTTGGACAGTCATTCTGTCTCTGACTGGATATCTCGGACTTCTTGACCTGGGGGTCAGGGGAGCAGTTACCCGGTATGTGGCGAAATTTCATGCACAGGAAGATCATACCAAGGCAAGCAGCTTAGCCTCCTCGGCGGTTGTAATCTTCGCCACAGCAGGGCTGATAGCCATGCTTGTATCGGCTCTCTTTGCCGCCCTTGTAGTGGACCGAATGAAAATTCCCGTGGCGTATCTGGGGTCAGCACGCATTGTCTTGCTCCTGACCGGACTGAGTATCGCGATTTCTCTGGTGAACGGAGTTTATGGGGGAATCCTGGTTGGATTGCAGCGCTTCGACGTTACGAACAGTATTGAAATCTCACTCAACCTTGTGCGTGCGGGAGCGATTATTGGGGCACTTCACGCTGGCTATGGGATCGTCACGCTTGCTGTCGTGCAATTGGGCTTTACGGCGCTCAGATGGGCTTCCAATGTCTATCTGGCGCGTCGAAATTATCCTCAGCTAAAGGTACGGCTTTCGGGAGCAAGCAAGACGGGCATGAAGTTGATCTTTTCCTTCAGCGTCTTCTCGTTCCTGCTTCATGTAAGCGGCAGTCTAATCTATGCGACGGACAACATCGTCATCGGTGCGTTCCTGCCGATCTCGGCGGTGACCTTCTATGTGATCGCGGGGAATTTGACCGAGTATACCCGGACGCTTGTATCGGGCATTTCCCAAACCATGACGCCCCTGGCAAGTTCGACCGAGGCGCGTCAAGATCAGAAGCAGTTGCAGCGAATGGTGTTGTTCAGTAGCCGCACCGGTTCTATGGTGGTGCTGCCCGTCGCGCTGACATTCATGTTAAGGGGAAGCAACTTCGTAGGACTCTGGATGGGGCCGCAGTACGCAGTGCTCTCGGGCAAAGTGCTTTGGGTGCTTTCCCTCGCGCTATTGTTTTGGGCGGCCAATTCCGTCACCGCCGGAACTATGCTGGGCCTTAGTAAACATAAACCGTTAGTCCCAGCGCTGCTCCTGGAAGGTCTCCTTAATTTGTGTCTCAGCATTCTTTGGGTGCGCGGAACCCTCGGCATCCTTGGTGTGGCCTGGGGTACGGTGATTCCGAATTTCATTTCTAGCTTGATTTTCTGGCCTTGGTACGTCCGCCGCACGCTTCAGATTGATCCTCTTAGGTACGCAGTATCCGCCTGGGTTCGCCCAGGCATTGCGATTCTTCCCTTTGCGATCGCGACCTTTGCTATTGAACATTTTTTACCGGCAACGAATCTGATTGTCTTCTTTTCACAAGTAGCCTGCATACTTCCTCTGGCAGCCATTGGGTATTGGCTGGTGTGCCTCGAACCTGAACAGCGCACTGAGTACTCGCGGCGCTTCGCCACCCTCCTAGGACGCGCGCCAGCACACGAGTGAGACCCTGATAGCACGCCCACGGCCCTCAACTTCGAGGACTTAGCATCAGATTACGATGGAGTTGACGTCGTCGACCAGGGCACCCAAGGGGGAAAAATCAAAATCGTGAATCAGTTTTTGGAGCTTCTTGGGCGTGCCTCGCAAACCGACGTAGTGGCGGATGCGCGCAGTAAGGCTTCCATTCATCCTCGGCTGTTCTGGATCAATCTCCCAGGGGTGGATGTACACGCACACGGGAAGATTCTCCCTGCGATTGAGTAGATTGATCACGCAGCGTGTATACCAATAGGGTAGAAAGCGAAAATAGGCGCCGCCCCCGAAGGGCGATCGGCGCCCACCAAAATCGAGCGTGGACATGGGGAATTCGACGATCGACCCATTCGGAGTTCGGATCCGATGAGGATGTCGCGGAGAATCCGGAATACCATAGTTGGGATGCTTAACCGGAAAAATGCTGGAATCGAAGCGAAACCCTAGTTCGACTAAAATCTCTAGAGCCCAAAATGATTCTCGAGTAATGGAAAAGCTCGGAGCGCGATAGCCATACACGGGCGACCCGCTGGAATCCTCCAGAAGTTGTTTCGCTTCTTGTGTATCCTCCCGAAACTCTTGGGGAGTCATCTCGTAGACGGTGCGGTGGCGGAGGCTATGACAAGCGATCTCGTGTCCGCGTTCGGCGACTTGCCGGACGAGTTGCGGGTACTGCTTTGCCACCCAGGCCAAAGTAAAGAATGTCGCTTTGCAACCAGCTTCGTCCAACCAGTCCAGCAGCAAATGAGTGTTCCGTTCGACGCGGCTCTGGCGCGAACTCCAGTCGTCCGGTGGATTGCTGGAGCTGAAAGCACTAACGTGATAGTAATCTTCCAAATCGATGGTCAGGGCGTTCTTCATCAGCATCTTTCTAACAACGAATTCACAGCGATTTCATAGACCTTGCGATAGCGCTCCGTGACGGTTGTCCAGTTGCTTTCCGCGCAAACTTTAGCTCTTGCATTCCTTCCCAATACGCCGCGCAGCTTCTGGTCCTGCAACAAGCGGGTGGCTTGGCGGCAAAAGTCGTCGATGTCGCCTGATTCGAACAGTGCCCCGGTTTTCTCGGGTTCGATCAATTCTCTAATCCCGCCCACGTTACTTCCCAGCACTGCCTTTCCGAGGGCCATAGCCTCAAGAGGCTTAAGCGGCGTAACCATCTCCGTAATGCGCGAACTTCGTCTCGGATAGACCAAGACGTCGAGGATGGAGTAATACCGCTCGATATCTTCGTGAGGCACGCGGCCCAAATAAGTAACAAAGCCTTCGGCGTTCACTTGTTCGATGGCGTTGCGGACACCATCAGCCTCGGCACCGTCACCGATGATGAGAAGCTTGCACGGGACACCACGTGCATGCAGTGCAGCTGTAGCTTGAACCAGCCACGCCACACCTTCCCAAGGGAAAAAAGTTCCTATAAATCCTAGTGTTGGCGTGTCCTCGAGGTGGAGTTCCTTTGCAAGAGCCTGGTCGTAAGCTCTTGGCGCGAAGCGTGCAACGTCCACTCCATTCGGTACGAAAAACAACTTTTCCTGCGGAATACCGCGCGACGCGAGGTCTCTGAGCATGGGTCGCGCAATTGCAACAACAGCATTCGCGCGTTTTGCTACATGCGATTCAAGAAATCTCGTGAGTCTGTAGCGCAAGGATGTTGGCTTCTGGGGCAAGCCATCTTCCCAAAAAGAGCGAATTTCATACACAAAAGGGATGCCTGCCACCGCTGCGACACGAGCTGCGGCGAGTCCACAAAGGGCCGGTGAGTGCGCATGAATCAAGTCAAATCTCTCATTCGCCAAAATTCGCATCATGTTCTTTTCAAGGAGGCGAACGACTCCGTATTCTCGGAGGACCGGAAACCTGCGGTGAATTGCCTTCCAGGCCCACGAGGAGCTTGACGGGACGCGATAGTAGTTGACGGAATCCAGGACCAGATCCTGAGCGGCGGGGTCATCAAGATTGTGCAACGGGCTTGTGACCACTGCAGGATGCCAGCCAAGGCTCTTTTGGGCGGCAATAAGACTTCGGCTGCGATTGCCGTAGCCGTCAAGCACGGGCCAGGAATGGTCCAGGACGTGGAGGATTCGAAAGGACAAGGCTCAGGAGTCCTTGCCAGCAAGATGAACATCCCCTTTTGGCGCAGCCGGCGTTTCGCGAATTGTCTGCCAAGTCGGCGAAAGCGTGCCGGTAAGAAACCGGAAGATTCCGAGCAAAGACGCAGCATTCACGACGCAAAAGTAATAGGGCAAATAGAAATGCTTCGGGATGCTGGTCCGTTTTTCCAGGAGCCATCCGGCGATGGCCACCGCGTAGAAGACAAATTGTAGCCAGAAGGCAACGTAGTAAGCCGGCGAGTTGGAGAGCAGGCCGCTCGAAACGATCAAGAGAATTAAGTACAAAGGCGCAAACCAACGAAGAAGTTTGTGCGAGACAAGCGCCAACCAGTGTCGCGGCTGAATCCAAGGAAGAATGACGCGCGGTTCACGACGAATCGCGTTCAGGCTGCGACTGATGATACGCACCTTTCGTCGAAATTCTTTTGGAAAGCTTTCGCCGGCCTCTTCAAAACAGACGGCTGCCGGTTCGTACACGCCCCGGAAGTTATTCGCGACGATTTGAAGCGGATTCAAGAAATCATTGATATCTGTGGGTAGAAGCGGCAGAAAAAGTTCCTTACGGATCGCGTAAATTGCGCCGTCACCTCCAACGACTGAGCCGAATTGAGACTCAAGGCGTTTCAGTTGGGTTTCCATCTTCCAATAGAATCCTTCTGATTCCGCTGCGGCTGTCCTCCCTGCCGTCTCCGAGTATTTGGCGTTTCCTACGACGTAGCCGATGGACGGGTCCGAGAAATGTCGAACCAACTGAAGGAGCGCATCTCCTTGATAGATCGCGTTTGCGTCCGAAAATACAATGATCTCGCCCGTGCTCTGAGCCACACCCAAGTTCAAGCCGGCCGCCTTCCCAAGCCGCTGATTTTGGCGAACCAATCGAATGCCATGCGCTTCGTAGGAATAGACAATTTCATCTGTCCTATCGTCAGAGCAATCCGACACCACCACAATTTCTAGCTGTCCCGGTGAATAATCAAGCGCAAGGCTGTTCTCTATTTTGCAGGCAATCACACCACTCTCGTTGTACGCCGACACGAGCAGGGTGATTTTGGGACGAAACCGATCACTTACCGCGTGTGGCTTTGCGAAAGTTTTTGACAGCAACCACATGAGCGCGGGATAGAGCACATAGACGTACGCCACCAAGAATGCACAAGTCCAAAAAATCAGCTTAAGACTCAAGTCATTCATCGTTTGCCTTTGTCGTGGAAGCCCTGAGGTGCATCGGAAGCTGTACGGCGTTCAAGCATGATTGTTAAGGCAGCTTTTCCTTCTGCGCCGAAGCAAGCGGCGCTGGCTTTTTCTTGCCGACCAGCACCTTCAATGATCCATCCACGGGGTCTTTGTATCCGACGAACAGACTGTCATTCTTATCCATCGTCATACTGCTATCAAAGTACGTGGCGCCGAGTGAAGGTAAAAGAAGTTGGGGACGCCATTGATGGCCGTCCCACCAAATGTGCTCCAACCCTTTCAGACTTTCAAATACGATGTGAAGTGCACCCGTGGAATCCCGGACCATTGAACTCCGAAAGTTTCTCCAACTGTACTGCCCAAAAGGTGGTAGTTCCTCGATGATTTCTTTTTTCCACTTCCCTTGGGCAAAGCTTGCCAGCCTCAGCGACTGTTCGTCGTAATAACAGATCAACGGATTTCCCTGTCCGTCCAGAATCAAGGAAGATCCCATTCCTCTTTGTCCGCCAGGGCTATCTTTTGGTGAGTCAATTAAAACGGTGTTCCAGCTTGCTCCGTTGAACGCCGTATATTTCAATTCGCCAGTCGGAAACCAAGTGTAGGACATCTGCGGGTAGTTATGGGCGTCTAGCATCATGGAATTCCATTTGCCCGGCAGGGCACCTCCACCGCCTTCGATGGATTGTGCCGCCCAAACGCCGTCCTTGAGGATTGCGTATCGAAAGTAGGTGCCGCTTTCCAGATACCACGAAATTTGCGGCTGCCCGGCGGCAGACACCCTGATTGAGCACCAGAACCCGACCACGCCGCTCCCTGAGTCGACCGGTTGCACGTGCCATTTGCTGCCCTCCCAATGAGCGTACTTTAACGTGTGTGGGGTATAGCAAACGTGCGGGTTTGAATCAGAATCGACGGTGATTCTCGTCAACATGAAACCGAGTCCATGATCAAGCGGCATGTTGAACCATTTCCCGTCTGCCGCGGACCTAAAGGCATATTTCAACATGCCGCCTGTTGCCGCGTAGTAGCTGAGGTGCAAGTTGCCCTCGGAATCCGCAACAATCGATGTGCTCTCCGCCTGAACGTCGACGTTTTCCACGGTCCATGTCCAGGTCTGACCAGTGGCCTGGGAGGGAAATATAGAAACAATTATCAAGGCGGCACAACCGAAACATCTCAGTGCGAATGACCGCCGCGCGCCTGAAAAACGCCAAGGTTCGATCAGATTTCTTATGCTTATCCCCATAGCTGGCTGTGAAATCATGCTAAGACCGCCTCTGACGGATGATCGTGCTCGAGTGCTGCGGGTTCGTCGAGCGTTTGGCTCGCAATGCTGGCCGATAATTCTCTGCGGTAAAGGACCTTAAGGATAACTACAAATCCAATAATCTGATAAATAACATCAAGATAAACGAACCCCAGGAAGGCCCCGCTTACCATGAAGGCCAGGATGGATACTTCCACCATGTGGGCGTAGTCGATGAGGTAAGTCGCGGTGGCCACGCGTCGAGCTGCCCGGCGCAATCTCCAAAGGCTCCAGTAGCAAGAACCAATCAGCAGCAAGAACAGCCCCAGTCCAACAAAGCCTTGGTCTCCCAGAAGTTGAAAATAGATGCTGTGGGGGGCGCTTGAGGGCTGACCTAGCGGTAGTGGCCTGGGCTCATAGCGCTGGAAGACGTCGACATTGGGAAGCACGTCGAAGGAGCCGCCGGTAATTGGATAGTCCTTCGCGAGATTCCAGGCAGTTCCCCACGAAATGAGTCTCTCTTCCGCCGAGGTGTCCAGGTTGCCGTGCATGAAGTGGCCCATACGGTCCATCCAGGCGGAGGGCGCAAGGCTCAAAACCAGTAGAGCCGCAGTTGCAAGAAAAAACATGCCCACGATTTTGTGTCGGGATTTCAACATGATCGCGGTGAGGACCGCGAATAGACCGAGCAGTGCTCCTCGAGAATAAGTCAGCAAAATTACAAGCAGCGTGCAGCCGAAAGTGATCCATAGCAGAATCTTGAGCCAGCGCGTCTTTTCCTGGCGCGCCAAGAAAAACAGCAGCGGAAGGGTCATGTTGAGTGCCAGACCAAAAGCATTGTTATCCGATAAAAATGAGTCTGGCGGGCCCCACACTCGAGACTCTCCTGCGGTGCGCAGCCCAAACAATGCGCTTTTCACAGCCAATAGCCCGAGGCTGCCTGCCGTTACAAGCATGATTCCTCGGAGCCTTTCTTTTGTGAAGATGAGCATGACCATTACGAAGGTAAATAAAACGATCTTGCTGACGTGGCTCATCTGGTATTTGGCATCGAGCATGTTTCCGGCGAACAGGGGAATCCCCTGAGCGTGAACATAGGAGATGAAGAACCACACCAAGAGCAGCAACAGGAGTACGCTCTCTAAAGTGAATAGCGAGCGCATCGACTTTTTGGCAAAAACGAAGCCCGCAAGAGTCGGTACCGCCACGGCCATCGCTACTGGGAAATCGTGTGCGTAAGACCAGGTGAAGCGATGAGGATTGAAGTAGGTTACCCAGACATACATCAGAGTGCCAAAATAGGGATTTACAAAACAGAAAGGCACCGACCCGAGTATGATTGCCAATACGAGAAAATCACGCATGGGCCTCTAGACCTCACACCGGCTCTGCTGTACTTGCCTGCTCAATTCGTCCGTTCCGTTATCGGTCTCAAGCGGGTCTGGATATTCCAGGAAAACTCGTCCAAGGGTAAGCGCGAAAGAAGCCATCGAATCGCTGTCGTCGACTTGTATTCGCCGCAAGCGAAATGGATTCGTGGTTGGCAGATTGCATCCCTCTAAGGTTGTCACCGCTGAGCGATATCCCGAGCGTGCCAGGAAGGCTTCTGCGGCCGGGCTAACGTCAGAAAGTTTGCCGAAAGGGTAAGCGAAATCCGCCACAGGAACACCAAGCCGCTCTTCCAGCAACCGCTTTGACCGCGCTAATTCTTCCTCAAAATCAGATGGATCTAGTTGGCTTACTGCTGGATGAGACATAGTGTGCGCGCCAATAAACAAACCGCCTTTTTGCATCGCGCGAACTTGCTCCCAGTTGAGCATTCGCTCCTCAAGTTCGGTTTGCTGCACCGGGAGGATCTGCTCAAATCTGGCGCACCAAGCTCGCCGGAGATGGTCTGGAATGGTGCGGAGATAGCACACGATCTGCCAGACGATTTGCAGGCGATCTTCGCCCGATCCAAGCTCGAACCGCGTTAATCGATCTAAGGGGACGTCAAGTGTGTTGCCTGGCGCGTTCTTTACTGCCACGAAGATACGGTCATACCACGGCGGCTCGCCCGTCTCCATGCAGCGACCGATCAAATAGACCGTGGCGGGGATTGCGTACTTTTGCAGTGCGGGAAAGGCATGCGTATAAAGATCGCGATATCCGTCATCAAAGGTCACCGCCACGGTGGGTTCTACGAGTCGAGCTTCGCGTAATTCGCTGCAAAGCTGGTCGAGAGAAACGACGCGGTAATGTTGTGTCAGGTAACGCATCTGGGCTTCAAACTCACTCGGTTTGAGACGGGAAAACAGCGGAACTCCATCCGTTCCCACGCGGTGATAGCAAAGAACAGCAAACTTCGGCGTTACTCGCCGGCGCAGGTTTGGCAGGCGTGAGCCAATTGCGCGGCTCAATTCAAACTTGTTCGCCACCCGCTCCACGCATCGTACGAGGCCAACTCGATACATCGTATTGACCACGGACCGCCTTACCTGTTCTTTGATCCCCACTGGACGGCGAGTGCGTGAGCTGCTCGAAACGGTATCGTTGTGTGAGTGCTCAGCTGACATGGACGGCCTCGCGCGAACGCTCCAGGTGTTTCCGATGCCAGATCTCCAGCGCCACGAAATACCACACGATTTCGCCGTAATAGTTTGGTTGTGCTTTGTGCAAACGCATCAGCTTTGTGCAGAAATCCTTGCGGAAGTACCCGCGTTGCAGTGTTCGGGAATCATTTAGTATGTCCTGCATCAGGCTTCTCATGCGTGAATTTTCGAGCAGCCATTGCGCAACAGGAACCCCAAAGCCGTGCTTCTTCTTGTACAAGATCTTCTCTGGCAAGATGCCTTTCATCGCCTGCTTGAAGATGTAGCGCTTCTCAAATCCTCGCAGTTTCAGTGATGCGGGGATTTGGCCGGCGAACTCCACTAAGCGGTCGTCGAGCAATGGGTATCGGACATTCACGCCCGCAAGTTCCGCTGTCCCTGAAACCTTTCGAATGTCGTTGTCAGCCAGCGTCATCTTTAAGTCCAGATACAGAATGCGGTTCAACTCGCTTTTTGCCTTGGCTCTCGCGAAGTGCCCCTCGGGTATCTGCAGCCAGGTATCACTTCCCACCTTCTGCAAGAAACCGTCATCGAAGATCTCTTCGGGAGGCAGGCTCAGGAAAAAACCGTACGAGAGCATGCGCCTGGGATTGGGAATGTTTGCCCGGCGGACGTATCGTCGTGGCAGGCTCCATTTGCTTTCATCATTTGGAAGAAGTTTGACCAGTGGTTCAATCAGCCCGGTTCGGAGCCATTTCGGCACATGCTGGTACAGTGCAAAGCGCTTGTCGAAGGCATAGCGTTCGTTTCCTGCGAAGAGTTCGTCACCACCGTCGCCGGCAAGGAGTGTTCCAACACCGTGATCCCGTGCGAGTGCCGCACAGTAGTACGAGCCAATCGCCGAGGAGTTCGCGAATGGTTCGTGGTAGTAGTCGAATATCTTGTCGATAATTTCAGTTGCATCCTGCGGAACCAAAAACTTTTCGAAGTGGTCGGTATGAAAGGTAGTAGCAGCTGTCCTGGCGAAATCGATTTCGCTGAATCCTGACTCTTCGAACGCGATGGAGAAGCTCTGCGTCGGTTTTAGCTGCTCACTTGCAAAAGCCACAACTGAACTGCTATCCGTGCCGCCGCTCAGGAAACAGCCTGCATTCGACGGAGAGCATCCTCGAAGGTGCCGGTGTACCGCTCCGCGCAGACTCCCTTGCAGCTTCCCCGACCAATCCGCTACATTGGTGTCAGTACTCTCCGGATAGGTAGCATCCCAGTACTGCGAATCGACCGCCAATCCATCCTTGAATATCAGTAGAGTGCCCGGACGAAGCTTTTCGGTGCCGCAGTCACTGGAAAGTGGCGCGGGGACGCAGGCAAACAAGAGAAATTGCAGAATGGCAGTGGGATTGGCTTCGGGCGGTGCAGTTTGCACGGATCGAATGGCACCTAGCCGGGAAGCAAAAAGCAGCCGTGTTCCCTCGCGGCGCCAGTAAAGGCTCTTTAATCCCAATCGATCAATCGCAAGGAGCAGCTTCCCTGACTTCTCATCCCACAGGGCGAGAGAGAACGCTCCGTGCAACCGTTTGACAAAGTCTATTCCTTCCTTCAGATACAGGCGGACGATCAACTCCGCAGCCGGTAAGCCCGCCACATCATCCGGCGTAAGCGACAATGCATCAGCCGCGGGCTGCAAATCGATCAGATCCGCGTCCACGGCGGCGTAGACACCATTCAAAACGCAAGTCTGTTGGAAATCCCAGGCCCGGCTAACTCCAAGGCTCACCGAACGGCGCGCAATTGGCGGCTGATCCGAATCCCCGGAAAGCCGCAGCGCTTCCAGCATCGGTCCGATATTCTCGGCGCGCCACTCTCGTCCGGCTTCACAAATCCCGCAGATTCCGCTCATCCCACTCCTCTAGGCACAAAATGTTTGACGCCATTTCCGAAACATTAACACCGACCACAATAGTGCCGACCGGTCATACAGACCCTTTTGGTGCTGGTTCCAGATTCTTGCTAGGAAATTTCTGTCCAAGATCCCGTCATCAGTCTCGACAATAATTGACTGTCCAAGTTCCTTCAGTTCTCGCCTGAACCACACGTCCAGGGGAATCGCGAATCCTTGCTTGGGGCGATAGAGAATGTTGCGTGGCAGTACCGGTTCCAACGACTTCTTCAAGATGAATTTACCGACTCCATTTCGCAGCTTCAGCGAACTCGGCATGGAGGCAGCGAGTTCCAAGAGTTTGTGGTCTAGGAATGGGGCGCGAACTTCGAGTGACACCGCCATACTGGCTCGATCAACTTTCGTGAGGATGTCATCGGTTAGGTACGTCTTGACATCCACATACTGAATTTTTGAGAGCGGGTCATTCGTGTCGGCCTGATCGTAATAGCGTCGAAAAAGATCCAGCGAGTCGTACCCCCCAAGTTGTTTGCGAAAATCCGCCGTAAGCAAGCGCGCTTTATCATTCGGCCGGAAGTATGAGATCGAATTAAAATAGCCTTCCAACGGCGAACGGGACAGGCTTTCTAATGTCGCTTTTGCTCGAAATATCCTTGGCGCCCAGGCCATTGCTGGGTACCACCGGCCTAGTGGCCCAAATAAACTTCGTCGCAAAGCCGTGGGAACGTAGCCGCGGAGTCTGTTTTCGTAGTAGTCCAGCTTGTAGCGTCTGTAACCGGCAAAGCTCTCATCGCCGCCGTCCCCGCCGAGCGCCACAGTAACCTGGCCCCGCGCGATCTTGGAAACGTAGTAAGTGGGAATTGCCGACGAATCCGCGAAGGGCTCATCATAGTGCCACGCCAGTTTGTCCACGATCTCGATCGCGTTCGGCTCCACGATTTCCTCATGATGCTCCGTCGAGAAGAGTGTAGACACTTGCCGGGCGTATTCCGATTCGTTGTATTTCTCTTCCTGGAATCCGATCGAACACGTTGTTACCGCCCTCTTCATGAGATGGCTCATCATCGCCACCACAGAAGATGAATCGATGCCCCCGCTTAGAAATGCTCCAAGCGGTACATCGCTCATCAGACGAATTCGTGTGGCTTCGCATAGCTGATGGCGAAGCTGTTCGCCCCATTCCTCCTCGCTCTGTTGCCGTACATTGGCGAAAGATAGATCCCAGTAGCACGTCTCGCGCGTTCCGTCCGCCGAGGCGACAAGATAGTGGCCAGGCATCACCTTTCGCACCGAGCGATAGATTGTCTTGGGAGCCGGTATGTAGCCAAAGGAGAAGTAGTCGGAGAGTGCCTGTTCGTCTATCCTGCGCGAGAGCGAATCGCCCGCCAATAGAGCCTTCAGCTCTGATCCGAACAGGATGCGCTCGGGATCAGCCGCATAGAACAGCGGTTTTTTCCCGACGCGATCGCGAGCCAAAACTAGTTTTCTGCATCGAGAATCCCAAATCGCAATCGAAAACATGCCTCGAAGTCTTGCAAAACATCCTTCCGCAAGGTCCTCGTAGAGGTGAACGATTGCCTCGGTATCAGACTTCGTCGCAAACTTGTGCCCGCGCTGCAGCAGCTCGGCCCGTAACTCGGGATAGTTGTAGATTTCTCCATTGAGCAGCACCCATACCGTTCCGTCTTCGTTCGACATCGGCTGGTGTCCGCCGGCAAGGTCTATGATGCTAAGGCGGCGATGCCCTAGACCGACCCCAGGCCCAACGAAGACACCTCCGTCGTCGGGACCCCGATGAATCATGGTCTGATTCATTCTGTGCACGACGTCGCGAGGAATGTCGCTTTGTCGCCCGAATTCCACAATGCCGCAGATACCGCACATGAGCGTTCCTCAGTCCCTTTTCCCGAGGCCGCGAACTGACGCGAGTCTCAAATAGAGGTCGCGGTACGCCTCGACCATCTGTACCAAGCTGAATTGTTCAAGCGCCCGCATTCGCGCAGCTCTGCCAAATTCTGACCGAATCTCTGGCGCGTTGATGAGGCCCTCCAGAATCGCCGACAACTCGTAAACGTCGCGCGCCCGGAATAGATGCGCCGAACGCCCTTCTTCTGCCAGTTCGGTGTTTCCGCCAACCCTGGTAGCCACAATCGGTAGTCCGCAGGACATCGCTTCTAACAGAGTATTCGACATTCCCTCGTTGATGGACGGAAGCACAAAGACATCCATCGCATTGAGCAACTGAGGTACATTGTCCGACGAGCCCGTAAACGTTGTGCGCGCGGCCAATTCTGGAGATGCCAAGGCTTGCGCCTCCAGCCTTGCCTGTTCCGGGCCAGAACCGACTAGTAGCACGTGAATATTCTTGCCTTGTCTCATGAGAAGTTCTGCCGCACGGAGCAGTGTGGCGTGATCCTTGATCGGCACTAGGCGTCCCACGCTGCCCACGACGACTCTATCCTGCGAAATGCCAAGGGCTTCACGGGTGTGTTGCACACTCTCTGGAACTGGAGAGAACCTCTCCGTATTCACGCCATTGTGAATCACTGAGATTTTCTCCACTTCAAACCAGGACTGCTTAGCGTGGTAAGCTCGCAAGTCGTCTGTGACAGTGAAGACGGCATCCGTCATCGCGAACAACGCGCGATAAAGAACTCGTCTACGGAAGGGAAGTCCCACCATGATCTCTAGTTCGTACCCGTGCTCGCTATGGATTGCCACGGGTATTCGAGCCAGCCGGGCTGCAGCGATGCCTTCCAAAGCGCCAAAATTCCTTGTGTGGACGATGTCCGGACGGAAGTCTTTCATGATCTTTGCTAATCGAAACAAAGGGAATTGAAAACCGGGTAACGGAGTTCCAGCTGAGTATGACTTGGCCGTGACATTCATCTGTCCAGCGAACGCTGCATCCATTCCGCGTACCGCACAAATCCGTTGCTCGAATTCTGCTTCTCCCAGCCCATTCATGATCTTCAGCACACCCTGTTCCGTGCCACCCATCCCCAGACGGGGAATCACATGGAGAACTCGCAAGCGATCGG
>Ga0134128_10001495_pt1 | contig 29955 bp, 17 predicted proteins | sample KB31754_FD_96462 | JGI IMG/M metagenome (GOLD analysis project Ga0134128, IMG submission 96462) | Terrestrial soil microbial communities with excess Nitrogen fertilizer from Kellogg Biological Station, Michigan, USA - KB3-175-4 | ecosystem: Environmental > Terrestrial > Soil > Unclassified ... | reverse complement strand
TTGCGGCGCTGCCGAGCTCCGCTGCAATGAGAAAGCGGTCGAAGTAAACGAGCAGCGGCCCGACGACGTTGCTTAGGGTGAGCCAACCGCCGAAAGTCAACAGGTCGCGGACCGCGTGGCGACTGAATCGGGTGGACTCCGTTCGCAGGCCCGGAACCGCGCGAAACGCGATCACTCCGAGCGCGATGACAGAAGCGACGCGGACCGCACTCAGCATTGCCGCGACGGGAGCCAGGTGATTGCTGAAGAAGACGACCCCGAAGGGGACCAGGAACATCAATGCACCGAGCGGCAAGCGCACCAGGTTGGTGGCGGCGAACTTTTGCAGTCCCTCGAGTACTCCCAGCAGGACTGTCGAAATCATCACGAATGGCAGCCCGAGGGACAGCCAGACGACGGCTCGAGATACGTCCTCGAGAATCTGCGGCGAGACGTGCAGCACCCTCTGCGCGAGCACATGCGCGCATGCCGCGAGAATGAGGCTCACCGTGATGCTGCAGGCCAGAACCAGCGCGAGAGCGGTGACTAGAAGCGATGGTATCTCCTTCTCTGCGGGAGACCCGATGCGGTCGGCGGTAACCTTGGTCAGGGTGCGGCTCAAGCCCAGGTCGAAAAGGCTGAAGTACCCGATCAGCATCCAGATCACCGACAGCAGGCCGAAGCGCTCGACCCCTAGACGGCGAACGATGGTAGGGATCACGGCGAGGCCCACCGCGAGAGGCAGGGCCGTGCCGCAGACGTTCCAGAGAATACTTCGGGACACTCTCATCTCAGACCCTTTCGGGGCTGGATGGCGCATGTGCTTGTGACTGAGACGTTGCCCATACTCCGACCCGGACCGATCACCGCGGTAGACGGAGGTGAGTGCCTAATACCGGCGCTTTAGGAGCAGTGAAACGCCACTATTAAGTCGTCGTCCCCTTGCGGCCGTAGTGGTCCTCGAGCCGCACGATGTCGTCTTCCCCCAGGTATGAGCCCGACTGCACCTCGATGATGTGCAGCGGGATCTTCCCGGGGTTCTCGATCCGGTGCCGAACGCCGATCGGGATATAGGTCGACTGGTTCTCCTCGAGCAGAAAGACCTCATCCGCCCGGGTGATGCGCGCGGTGCCGGACACGACGATCCAGTGCTCCGCGCGGTGATGGTGGAGCTGCAGGGACAGCACGGCCCCCGGCTTGACGTTCAGGCGCTTCACCTGGAAACGGGGGCCGCTCTCGATGCTGTCGTAGCTGCCCCAGGGCCGAAAGACCTCCCGATGCAGGGAGTGCTCGTACCGCCCTTGCTCCTTCAGCCTGAATACCAGTTTCTTCACGTCGTGCACGCGGCTGCGCGGCGCCACCAGAACCGCATCCTTGGTTTCCACCACCACGTGGTCCTTGAGGCCCACGGCCGAGACCAGCCGGCTCTCGGAATAGAGGTAGCAACCTTGCGAGTCTTCGCAGATCACATCCCCGCGGGACACGTTGCCATGGGCATCCGGCTCACTCGCCTCATGCAGCGCGGCCCATGAGCCTACGTCGCTCCAGCCGGCGGCGAGCGGGACCACGACGGACTCGGAGGTTTTCTCCATCACCGCGTAGTCGATCGAGTTGCTCGGGCAGGTCTCGAAGAGCCGCCTGTCGATGCGCGTGAAGTCGAGATCCGCCTTGGCAGCCGCGAAGGCGTCGGCACAGGCGCTGGCGATGTCCGGCGCCAGCCGCCCCAGCTCCTCGAGGTAACGGCGCGCCCCGAAGAGGAACATGCCGCTGTTCCAGTAATAATCGCCTGAGCGAAGTAGATCCTGAGCCACCGCGGCGCTCGGCTTCTCCACGAAACGCGCGATCCGAAACACGTCACCGCTCGCCGCTCCTCGCTGGATGTAGCCATATCCCGTCTCGGGGGTGGTAGGCACGATGCCAAAGGTCACGAGCTGTCCCTGCCCGGCGGCACTCAGAGCCGCACGCACCGCCTTATGGAAGGCCGGCACGTCACGGATCACGTGGTCCGCGGGAAGCACGAGGAGCAGCGGATCGCCGGTCGGCTTGGGCCCGGCCGTCTTGAGGGCCGCGTGAGCCGCGAGTGCAATGGCCGGCGCGGTATTACGGCCCCTCGGCTCGAGGACGATCGCCTGGGGCTCCATTTCCAGCTGACGTAGCTGCTCCGCCACCAGGAAGCGGTGTGCCTCGTTGCACACGACCACCGGCGCCGCCGCTTCCAGGCCTTCGAGCCGCAAGGCGGTCTGCTGGATCATAGTGCGCTCACCCGTGAGAGCGAGAAGCTGCTTGGGGTAAAGCTCGCGGGAGAGCGGCCAGAGGCGCGTGCCCGCGCCGCCGGAAAGGATGACTGGAATGAGCATGAGGAACTACCGGTTCAGATTTGCCGCCCGACCGGCCGACCCCGTCCGATCGCATGATAGGTCAGGCCGAAGCGGCCGACCGTCACCGGATCGTATAGGTTGCGGCCGTCGAAGATAAGCGGCGTCTTGAGTAATTGCTTCAGCCGCTCGAAGTCCGGGCTGCGGAATTCCTGCCATTCGGTCACGATAGCCAGGGCATCGGCGCCTTCCACGGCCTCATAGGCGTTCCGGGCCAGCTCGAAGCCCCCATTGCCGGCATAGATGCGCTTCGCCTCCGCCGTCGCGACCGGATCATACGCGCGCACCCGGGCGCCTGCCTCCAGCAGGCGATCGATGATGGTTCGGGAAGGCGCCTCGCGCATATCATCGGTATTCGGCTTGAAGGCCAGCCCCCAAAGGGCGATGGTGCACCCGTTCAGCCGCTTGCCGAAGTGCTGCCGCATCTTCTCGACCAGCACCTCCTTCTGGCGAGCATTCACGGACTCCACGGCGGCGAGAATCTGAGGCAAGTGATTCACCTCGTGCGCCGAACGGATGAGCGCGCGGACATCCTTGGGAAAGCAGGATCCGCCGTAGCCGGTTCCGGGGTAGATGAAGCTATAGCCGATCCGGGGATCGGACCCGATGCCGACCCGCACTTTCTCGATGTCCGCGCCGAGTCGTTCCGCCAGGTTCGCCAGCTCGTTCATGAAGCTGATCTTGGTGGCGAGCATCGCGTTGGCCGCATACTTCGTGAGTTCCGCCGAGCGGATGTCCATCACGATCAGGCGGTCGTGGTTGCGTGTATACGGCTCGTAAAGCGCTCGCATCAATTCGGTCGTGCGGGGATTGTCCGTGCCGATGACCACCCGGTCGGGCTTCATGAAATCCTGGATCGCCGCGCCCTCCTTGAGGAATTCCGGGTTGGAAACCACGTCGAACTCGACGCGCAGACCGCGCGCCTTCAGGGTCGACTCGATCTCCTGGCGCACCCTGTCCGCCGTTCCGACCGGAACGGTGGACTTAGTGACCACCACACAATAGCAACTCATGTGGGCTGCAATCGTCCGGGCCGCAGCCAGCACGTACCTCAGGTCGGCCGACCCATCCTCATCCGGGGGCGTCCCCACGGCGATGAGCTGGAAAAGCCCATGCTCGACCCCGCGGGCGGCGTCGGTGGTGAATTCGATCCGTCCAGCCTCGGCGTTGCGTCGAATCAGGGCCTCGAGACCGGGCTCGTGGATGGGGGTCTCGCCGCGCTTCAGGCACTCGATCTTAGCTGCATCGACATCTACGCAGACGACATCGTTGCCAGCGTCTGCCAGGCAGGCTCCGGTGACCAAACCGACATATCCGGAGCCAAAAATTGTGACACGCATCGGTAGCAGGGTAACGGAAGGCTGGGCCGCGCTCAAGCCAGAAACTTGCCTAGGCTGATACCAGGCCTTGGCGGTCGCTGAGAGGAGTCCGTTCGGTCCGTCAGGGTGTCGGAAGTCCTTGTCTCACATGAACTTGGTGTTTTCAAACCACTCAAGGTCTAGGTATACTCCGCGCCACTCGAGAAGAAGCACGCTGACGAGGGGGACTACCTCAACCGCGCACGCGGTTGCTTGGCGGGAAGACAAGCTGATGCATCGTCTGAAGGCAGCAACATCATCCCGGCTCACGGCCGGCGCGCCTCCCGGGACAGCTGCGCTCCTCTACCTACCGCCAAGCCCTTCATGGCCGTAACGGCTGGGAAGTCCTAAGGGAACTTGGCACGGCTTCCAGAGCACCTGCTACAGATCCATCGGGACCGCGATTTGCTCATTGCTTTTACTACCGAGAACTGTGAGCCATGCACGTTATTTGCATGAGATCTAGGGGGATGCGGACCGCTGTGCGTTGGTCAACTTCCACAACATACCACCGTTAAGTTTCCTGAAATGTGGAACCCGTTCTTGAGCACAGCAGTCGGCGCCGGAAATACTCGTGGTTCGTCTGTCGCCTGCTCGCGACAGCGGTCGATCATTGATGCCGGGAAGGAGAGCTGATCTTGTCGAAGCAGCAGGCGAACGAAACGGCCTCACGAATTCTTGCGTCTCATGGCTCCCGTTCTGAGCTTACGGCTGGCGTGGCTTTGCGCACGGCAGCTCCTCGGTATGGGAGGTGGTCGTGACCCTTTGGGTCGTCGCCGTCGCCGTAGGCGCTCTCACTGCTTCCTTTCTACTGACGCTCGTGATTAAGCGGGCGGCCAAGGGACTGGGGCTGATAGACATCCCCAATGAGCGCAGCTCACATGCCATTCCAACGCCGACGGGCGGCGGACTGGCAATCGTTATTGCGGCGACGGCGGCCATGGGAGTGCTGGCCGCCGCAGGGATGATCCCGGCCCGTCTCTTTCTCGCTCTCGGTCCGGGTGGCGCTGCGGTCGCCATCGTGGGATTCATTGATGACCGGAGATCACTGTCCGCGCGGATCCGATTGTCGGTTCACTTCATCGCCGCGGCGTGGGCAGTCGTATGCATCGGGCCCATTGAGCTGTTTCGCGTCACCAGCGAAACACCCGGCCTCGACTGGCTGAACTACACGATCTCAACCATCGGCATCGTGTGGTTTCTCAACATGTTCAATTTCATGGACGGGATCGACGCGATCGCCGCATCGGAAGCGGTGTTCCTGTGCGCGGGAACGTCTTTCCTGGCTCTGTATTCGGCGGGGGTATCCTACATCGCGGCGAGCGTGGCCGTGGTCGGAGCGAGCTCTACCGGATTCCTCATTTGGAATTGGCCGCCGGCCAAGACCTTCATGGGTGATGTCGGCAGCGGATACTTGGGATTCGTGTTTGCCGTGATGGGCATCGCGAGCGGCGTCCATAGCGGGTCCGCCCTATGTGCCTGCCTCACGTTGGCCGGCGTGTTCGTCGTCGATGCGACCTACACACTGATCAGGCGCTTCGCGCGCGGCGAGCGAGTCACTGACGCTCACCGAACGCATGCCTTTCAGTTGCTGGCGCAGAACGTGGGGCACAGGAAGGCAACCCTGACCGTGGCGCTCATCAACCTCGCGTGGCTGCTCCCGTGCGCTCTCGCGACTGTGCTCCTGCCTCAGGATACGCTCTGGATCACGCTCCTCGCGTTCGGTCCGCTGCTGGTGTGTGCATCGGCGATCGGCGCCGGTCGGCCGCAGGCACTCCCGGATGCTCCGGCATCCCCTCACGTGGTCATCCAGTTCCGCCTGCCGAAAGCGTCCGATCGCAGTGTGTATGCATCTGCCCAGGAACATCACAGCGCTGTGAGCCAATTCGCTTCATCGGCCGTCACGGAGCGCAAGCTGCACGATGTCGGGTGATAGACGGGTGTTCGGGCAACGCCGCCACTAGACGACTCGGTCGCGGCCCGCCGGGCGAACCTCTCCGCCCGGCGGATACTGCAGCCGGACTCGCTCTACAGCGAGTGCACTGCGGCCACTGCAATGGCCACGTTGTACAGGATTCCGGTCACCGCCTCCCACAACGGTAGCGGTAACATCTTCGTGGCGTTGATCGGCACCACGATAGTGTCGCCTGGCTCGATCTGGACGCTCGAGCCGCGATTGAACCACCGGCTACCCACGTTGGCCACGACGCTGCCGTCGGCTCTGACGACATAAATCCGATGGGTGTCCGCTTGCGCGGTGAACCCGCCGCTCAAACGGAGATAGTCGTCGCGCGACAGATCTGGATTGTAGAGGTGGGATGTCGGGTCCTGGACCTCCCCGATCACCGTCACCTCCTGCTCGAACTTCGGCACTATCAGCTCATCACCGCTTCGGAGCACGACGTCGTAGGGCGAGCTGGGAGGCCCCCGCACGATCCGACGCAAATTGATGACGAGGCGGCCGACAGCTTCTTCAGCTTGCAGCTGACCGAGAAGCGAGCGACCGACCGCCAAGGCGCTCGAGGCGTTTCCAATCCCGTTCCCCTGCGTCGTGGCCACCGCCCTCAGGGCGAGCACCCCCAGCTCGACCTTCATGCGCTCGGCGAGCTGATTCATCTCCTGCTGCTCGCGCTGCTTCAGCTCTACACGGGTGAATACCGCTCCCTGCGGGAAAGCGTAACGAGTGAGCCCGCCGGCACGCTCGAGAACCGACTTCAGTGTCTCGCCCGGCTGAATCGTATAGGTCCCGGGGAATCGCACCTGACCACGGAGCACGACGCTCTCCTGGTTTCCCCATTGTGACACCTCTTTCACGCTCAGGACGTCGTACGGCTGCAGCGGCATGTTGGCTGCGGGATTGCCGCGCAATGCGTCGGTAAGATTGATGTCGACAATTTCGGTCTGCCGCGTTCCGTCCTTGCCCACGACGTAGCGAGTCAGCTCCGCCTTCCCCGAGTAGGCTGCATCAGCGAGGCCCCCACCGGCACGCACCAGGTCAGCTACGGTCATAGCCGGCTGCAGGGGATACTCCCCGGGGACATTGACTTGGCCCTGCACGGTGACGACCTCCTCCGGCTCGCCGGCGGTCGACTGGGCGCGCAGATCCTCGAGAATGGGCTGGAGGATCTGGTCCCGGCTCGATGACAGGTCGAACACCGTGATCTGATCACGTGGCATCAGCACCGGATCCATGCTGGTGCCGGGGTTGGCGAGCGCCGCCGCGAGATCGGCGGACACCACCTGGATCCGTCGATCGGGAGGCAGCTCGCGGCGGATCAGCAGGTAGCGCAGGTCCGAATTAGGCTTGACCGCGCTCACGGATCCGATGACGTCGCTGAGGCGCATCCCGGAGTGGTATTCATAGGTGCCGGGCGTGTACACGTTGCCCTGAAGCACGATCGCGGAATCCAGCGCGGGCCCCAGGCGGGGCACTTCGATGTAATCTCCGTTCCTGAGTCCCTCGGCCGCTCCGCCCGAGGCCGTCAGATCGAGGGGCAGCACGACGCGCTGTCCGTTCGGCTGGATCCGGGTGAGAGTGGCCCTGGATGTATCCGCTTCGGGCGTGAGTCCGCCTGCGAGAGCGATGGCCTGTGCGGGAGTGTCCTCGCTCTTGATCTCGTAGATCGCCGGCCGCTCGACCTGGCCGCCGATCGCGACGGTTGGCCCCACGGAAGGAACGAATACGACATCACCCTCCAACAGCTTGGCATCATCCGACGTGCTGCCGTGGATCAGCAGATCGTAGAGATCGAGCTTGCCGATGAGAGCGCCGTTGCGCTTCAACTGGATATTGCGCAGCGATCCCGTCTTGCTGATTCCACCGGCGGCATAAAGAGCGGAGGTGATTGATCCCAGGCCACTGATCGTGTAACTGCCCGGCAGGAACGCGTCTCCCATGACGAACACCTGGATCGAGCGTGCCTGAGCCATGGTGACACTGGCGCGCGTGCCGATCAACTGGTGCGCGATTCGGGACTGGATTTCCGTCTGCACGGCGCTAAATAGCTGCCCCCCGACTTCCATGGGTCCGAGCTCCGGGAAATTGATGCGTCCATCGGACCCAACGACCATTTGATAGGCGTGGTTGCGGCTACCGTAGAGGAGTACATCCAGCACATCGCCGGGACCCACGGTGTAGTTCGAGGGCACTGGCACATTGGTGAGCGGCGTAAAGGCCCCGGGGTACCGGGCGAAAATGTCGTAGCCGAAGGGCTTCAATGCTTCCTCGCCCGTCTTCTTCAGCGGCAGCAAGGTAAGCCTGACTGCGAGGTTCTGGAACGCGGTCACTACGGAGAGCCGCAGCGTCGCTTGATCTTCGGTGAGCCCGAGGAGCGGGATCGGTGCAAAACCCGGGAGCATCAGCTCACCGGTCGGGGAAAGCTGGTAGGGATCATGGGCGCGGATGATGTTCATGAGCGCCGTCAGACGCTCTTTATCCGCAGGACTGAGCTCGGCGGCCGGAGCTGCCGGGATCGCGGCCCGGCCGGCCGCTGCCGCATTCCCCGGGACACCCTGCAGCGACTGCAATGTTCGCAGCGTCTGTGGAGACAGTGCTGCTCCCGAAGCCCCCTGGGCCGCGAGAACCTGCTGCAGAGACGCATTCGACCGGGCGCTGGTCTGGAGCGGAGGCAATGTGAACCCGATCTCGATGATGACCCAGTCGCCACCCTTGAGTATCGGGATGAGCGGCTGGACGTTCTCGCGCGCCAGCTTCTCCCGCACCGCAAACGCCTGCTGCTGCAATTGGCTGAGATTCGAGCTCTCCAGCGACCGCGCGAAACCCGGCGTGAGGGCCGTGGTACCAGTGCCGAGCGCTCCGCCCGACCCGAGCTGATTCATAATGGCCTGCTGCTCCTCGGGCGAGAGACCCTGGAACAATTGCATGAGCCCGCCGCCGCCGGAGGACGGGGACGTTTGGGCGAGCGCAGTGCCTGCGAGGAGCCAGAGACTGAAGATCGCAAATACCCAGCCAACGAGCGGCCCGAACGGTAGTCGCATCAAGCGCATCGGCAACCTTTTTGTCCTAAGTGCAACTAGCGGCGCATGCTCGAGCCCGTCCGGCTGTCTGCCGGATTCTCGAGGCCCGATCGCCCCCGGCTCGTCCATGCGAAACAGTGATTGTAGCGAGAGCGCCGCCGCTTTGGGGTGGAATCGGATCGCTCCGATGGAGGCCGTCTTGACAAAAACGGAGTGATCAGTTACTCAATAAAATGCTTACAGCGCAGGTCAGGGCGCAGGTCGAGACGGCACTACGAACGAACCGCGAGGATTCTCGCCACTCTCCCCATCTTGTTGCCGGCATGCGTCATCGGCGCATGCGCAAAACTCCGGTGGCAGCTCGTCCTTCGATCTGACGCTCCGTAGGAACTCTGGTGCTCGATCTCGGCCATGAGCAAAACATCTATCTGGTGCGGATGACGAGTACCACCGTGGCAGCCGGGACGGGTTCTGGGACCGCTCATGGGTCTCGAGGGCACCACCCTTGCCATTGAGACTTCGGCCGGACTCGAGGTCCGCTCCGCCGCCACCGGGTCGCGTATACGGCAGCCAGGTGATCGCGTCCCTTATTGACGCAGTCGAATACTACCGATCCAGCGCGAGCGCCCCGGTCGCGTACGGATTACCAGTTTCGCTGACATTATCGCGGAGAATACCGCTGCCCGCAGCCTGCCGAACCGTACCGAGGCATGGGACTTTATCGGAAACCCCGTTTGCGAACCGATTATCCGCAATCGTGGAGTCGGCGACGAAATGGATCGCCGGCTCCTGAGCTCCGCTCAAGGCCCAATCTTCCACCCGATTGCCCACGACCGTCGCGCGCGGCACGATCACGTAAATTCCGATGGACCGGGTCGATCTAACGACATTTCCGGATATGACGACACCTCCCGGCGGGTCGCTGGTCACGCCGATTCCGACTCCGCCGCACATTTCCACGTGATTGCCGGTAACCGTGCCGCCGCGCATGTTCCGCCCGGGATGGATCGACCCCACGTTCAAGGCGATCTGGCCCGAAAATGGAGACAGTCCTCCATTGAAGATCACGTTGTGGCTCACATCGTAGCGAAAGCATGCCTCCACCTTGATCGGGCTCTCGTAATCCGAGGCATGGTTACCGAGAATTCTGATGGCCGTACAGCCATACGCCTTGAGCCCCCGGACCGATCGCGGCGGCCAGACGCCGCGGGCCGCCTCCAGCGCACGCTGCCCATGCAGCGAGTTGTTGGCCATGAGCCCGTAATCGACCCGGGTAACATTGCAGCCGAAATGTGATCCTTCGATGAAGTTATCGAGGAAGTGGACGAAACGGGCTCCCTGGATGTCGCAACAATTGGATTTGCTCACACCTCCGACGAACCTGCAATTACGGACGGTCGCATCGATATTGGTGAAGATTTCGACCGGGCACGTCAGCTCTCCGCCGTGCGCGAAATCGCGGAATTCGCAGCTCTCCACCACGACCCGTTCGCAGCCGGAGATGCGTATCACCTGCCCGGTATCCCTGTCGTAGGTGCACGCCGATCCGTCGAAGATCCCGTTGCGGCACTCGAAATGCGGCAGCAAAACCCGCTGGTCGTATGCGAGCGCAGCAGTTGGATCGCCTCCTTTGCCGTAGTCGATCTGCAGTGGCGTACCAAATTCGACAGTTCTTCCCGACACGGCAACGATCCGCGTCCACGATGGCGGATAGGACGACGCGTCATGCTGAGGAAAGTCGTTCAGCGAAAGGCGCAGCCATTGCCCGGTCAGGAATCCGGATACGCTCTCGACATCGATCGCACGGCGGCCCTGCATCGCGCCGCTCAGCACGATGGCTCGTGCCGTGGGCGCCGGCGTATTACGCACGAATACCTGCGTGTCGCCTATCGGCTTCATCGTCGCGTGCTGCATGTCGATCACGGTCGGGCGCGTGATGGGCACGGATCCGTGCATCGCATAGATGCACTCGGGCCCGCCACCGAGCACCCGGTGTCCGGTCGACACCGCGGCGCGCCATGCGGCGGAATCGTCGGCGCTGCCGTTTCCCCGCGCACCATACCGGCGGACGTCGCCCGGGGGATACGACCGGTCTACCGGGGCAATGCCCGCGGCAATCTCCAGGGGGGTCGCTGCAGCGCAATTCCGGGCATCCCTCGACCCGGATCCTTCGGGCTCGACCGGCTCCGCATGCGTCTGCGGATCAAGAGCTGCAAAACCGAGAGCCGCCGCTATTGCTTCTCGTCGTCGCATCCGATCTCCCCCGTCGGCCCACTACACGCGCCTCATCGAAAGAAGAAAGCTATCCCGGCGAATCTCACGGATCAGTAAGGCACGCAAAGGAATCGATACAGCCTCTCTCTCACCGTCGATCTTCTGCTCCACATCGAGACCCCATTCTCGAAACAGACGGCACCATTCCTTTTGCGATCGGAACCTTACTCCCACACCGAACGTATTCGCATTGAAGGACCTGATCAAGCTGCCGATCATCCGGCCGATTTTCGACAAAAATCTGCTCCTCGTGATCTCGAATATGATCCTGCCGCTGAGATCCATGATGAACGACTCGTAAATGTATTCGTGTACGAAAATGTATCTACAATTGCCCATCCAGGCTGACAGCGCCCTTCTTTGCAGATTTCCCGTTTCGACTTCACCGTTGCCGACCAGGTGATGCAGGATCAGATTGAAGCATACGACGTACTCGTCTCCAACGACCTTCGGAGACAGCGCGTCGCCGATAAAGGCCTGGATTCTGGGATCGCGCAGTTGCAGGCACGCGTCAACGGATGCCTCATCGGAATCGATGACGCGAACGCGCAATGCCGAGCGGCTCGCCAACTCGCGGGCGAAATGGCCGATCCCGCCGCCGACATCGACGACCATCGAGGCGTCGGGCAGGCTCAACGGATCCGTGAGTCTCTTGAAGTGATCGACCTGGCTTTTTGCGAAGCAATCAACATAGAAAGCCGCTATTTGCTGCTGGTCGAGTTTCCTCTGTCGAGTCGGTTCTTGCTGCATGGATACTGAGCCTCCGAAAATCGAGTCACTCGCGCGCCCGCAGCACGGCTATGACATCGTCGGCCATGGCCCGCGCGATATTCGCACGCGAGTACTTCGCGACGAATATCGGCCGCGGCACCTCCCTGATGTCGAGCGTTCGAAACGCGCGCACGGCTGCGCACACATTGCACGGAGGAAATACCGCGGCGTTGTCGATCTCCTCCGTGATGAACTTTGCGGCATATCCTGCAGCACCGGCAAGCACCGGCTTGCCGAGTGCGGCGTACTCGAAGACCTTCGATGGCAGCACTCGCTCAAGTGCCCGATGAGATCCCAGATGCAGGAACAGCACATCGGCCCGGCGGTACGCCTCGAGCAGCGCGCCTCGAGTCATCGGCGGCTCGATCATGACGTTGTCGGGGCCGGCCTTCTTCAGGGCCGATTCCAGGGCCGCGCGCCGGGCGCCATCACCCACCACGACAAACCGGGCGCTGCCGCGCAATGCGAGCGCCAGACCCGGGAGCACGTCGTGAAGCCCCTGTCCCTCACCGATATTGCCGGCATAGAGGACCGTGGCGGGCCCATTGCGCGCCACGGATACGGGCGGCATGGACTGTTGGGCGAGAAACTCGTCGTCGATCCCGTTTGTAAACCAGGCGAGTGATGCACGCGGGTAGCGCGAACGGAAGTACTGCTCGAACCCCCGCGATACGAGGTTGATCCGATCGGCGCGGCTGAACGTCCAGCGTTCAACGGGAGAAAAGCATAGACGTACCAGCCAGGCCATGGGCTTCGGCAGTACGTCACCGATGGTATCGACGAAGAGGTCCCGGATATCCAGGTACAAAGCCGCGTGCTTGCTGCGTGCTATCCACGCCCCGAGCGAGGCCGTCATCAACCGGGACGATGTGGCAAATACGATGTCGTAGCGTCTGTGGCGTGCCAGCTTCAGAACGCTCCATGAGAATTTGAGGAATGCCCGCGACTGACCCGCCATGTCACTTCGATGCGGAGGCAGCTGGACGCGATGTATCTCGATGCCTTCGCCGACCTCGATTTCCGCTGCTTGCTGGGTAAACGTGCGATAGCGGTTCGGGAGCGTCGTGATGACATCCATCTGAGTGCCGGGGGGCGCGCGCTCACGCAAGGCCGTGACGAACGCCGTGGTCCGGAATGACCCGGCGGAAAGGTCGGGCCTGTAATAGAAGCTCAGCACCAGGATTCTCAACAAGCTTCTCCCCACTCGAGCCGCATGACCAGGGAAGAGCCGTCGAGCCGGGCGACAATGCACTGGTTTGGAATGGCAACGCCGAATTCCGGATGCCAGGCGCCCGGCCGGATGTCGATCCGGCGCGCGCCCTCGAAAGTCATGCGGATCGATTCCGCACCGGGCCAGGAAAGCGAAAGACAGTGATCCGTCTCGAGTCGCGCGGTCACTGCCGGGTGCAAGTGAAAGTATGCGTCGCCGACCCGGAAATTACCGCTGATCCGGTCTTCCACACGCAGGCTTCGATCGTCGAGGACCCAACGTCTCACGTGCAGATTTCTTCCCGGCAGTCTGGCGTACCCATCGTGTCTGCCCTCGACCACGGTATGCCCGGCGGAGGAAGAAGCCGCGAGAATCTGCGCCCGGGCCCGCCGTGCAACCCGAAACCCGCTCCACACCTCGCTGGAATTCTGCTCGTCCAACGTGAGCGTATTGTGAGCGGCAGTGCCTCGCTGGCGATGTCGCTCGTCATCAACTCCGTACTGCGAGGTCCCCGAGTTCACGATCAGACGCTGTCGCCCGAGAGTCATCTCGAAGCTCAGCGTGTCTGCATGACCGTGACCGGGAAGGTAATCGGGACCGAGTGGCGCGCAATCGCAGAGCACGTACGCAGGACCCCGGGCCATCCGGCAATAACCACTCGGCTCGAGGACTTCGAGCGGGTTCCGGTCCTGTCGCGGCGCCGCCAGATTCAGGCGCCCGGCATATCGCTCCAGCTCCGCTAACTCCGGGGCCATTCCGAACGCCGCATCGTTGAAGAAGGAGATGCCGCCATCGGGATGGCACATGACTCGCAGCCATGATCGCATCCGCTGCTGAGCGCCGACCCAATGCAGGGGAACCAGGTGCCCAAACGCGCGTTGCACGTTCGCAAGATCGAGCAGATCCTCGAGCGCCGCTGCGTGGTACATGGGACTGCGCTCGAAGTGGCCGCCGTCCGCGAGAATCTGCTCGCGTAACTCCCCCTCGATGATTTTCCTGCCGCGCTCGTACCACGTGTCGGCTTCGGGGCCATCAAAGTAAGCGCCGACGTGGACCAGCGCCTTGCCGTTCGCAAAGAGATGATTCCCGAGCAGGTGATACTCCAAGCGTCTCATGAGCCAGCGCGCCTGTGCCGCCAGGCTCTCCCGGCAGTTTACCGGCAGCACGTTTCCCGCCAGTGCCCATTTCACCCAGTTCACGATACGGCGCGATACGGGGTAGGGCTCCCAACCCGGGCCGTCGCCCGGCGGATTATCCGCGACCCAGCGATTGAGAATGGCCTCGTGCCACGCTCGCCTGTGTGGCGCATCACGAGCGTTCAAGTCATCGAAATAGTGAAGGTGATAGAGCCAGAGCTTCGTGACATCGTCGCGCCGCCAATCCTGAGTGAGTGCGCACTTGCGTTCCACATTGAGGATCCTGAAGACATCGGGTGCGACCAGGGTCGGCACGCAAGCCACCGGCGCCACCCATGGCCCGGTCACGGTTCGAGGCGGCGGCGCGGCCCTGATAGGGACACGTGGACGCGGCAGGAGGAGCCGAGCACGTCCGGCGATTTGCACGGCCCTGAGATGGCGTACGGTATGAAAATACCGCGCGAGAACTGTCAATTTCCCGCCGCCTCGGCCAGTGTCACGGTGACTCGCGCCACCTCGATGATTTCCTCCAGCGGAATGGGCGCGCTTTTCCCGGTCCTGACCGCATCGACAAACGCCCTCACGCAAGCGGCCTGACCTTTATCTTGCCGCCACAGATTCATGCCGCTGAACCTGCCCCAACCGTATCCGCGCAACTTCCGGAAATTGTCCAGCTGCAGTATGCGCCCGCCGCAGAACACCTCGATGCGCTCTTTCGGGAAGCTACGATGCCCGTTGGCAAGGTAGTGAATCGCGCCCCAGGATCCATCCTCGAACGCCAGCGTCACCGTCGCCTTGTCATCGGATCTGCCGTGTGACGCCGCCCCGAGGGTCTGGATACGTGCTTCGGTGACGCGGCTGCCTGCGAGACATCTCGCCAGATCGATGAAATGGCAGGCTTCGCCTATGATCCGCCCGCCCCCGGAGTTCCGATCCTGCGTCCAGTGCCCCTCGGGAACAGCGCCCGCGTTGACGGTAGTAACGATGCACATCGGCTCACCGACCGTGCGCAGAAGCTCCTTCATTCGCACGATCTGCGGCGCAAATCGTCGATTGAACCCCACCATGACCAACGGCCGGGATACCGGAGCGGAAGCGAGGCAGGCGGCCTGAATGTGCTCGATTTCCGCCTCGGTCATGGCGAGCGGCTTCTCCACGAACACATGCTTTCCGGCACGCAAGGCCTGCACTACGTATTGAGCATGGCTCTCGTGTCGGGTCGCAATCACGACAGCATCGACATCGTCTGACCCGAACACCGCGTCGGGTTCCGTCGTGACCCTCGCAAAGCCGTACTTGCGTCCGTAATGGGTGGCGCCACGGCCGCTGTTACTCGCAATACTTCGCAAACTGACTTTGGTCGAAGCAAACGCCGGAATGAGCACGCGACCGGCGTAATTTCCGGCACCGATGAACGCGATACCGGGACTGCCATGCACCGCGGGTCGCGAATCACCGGACTGCAGATCGATCGTTCGGCCGCTGATTTCGCGCTCGCCGCGCGCATACTCGAGCAGGATCCCCAGGTAAGGCTCCGACCGCCCTGCAAGGAGCTCGTAAGCCCTGGGCGCCTCCTCGATGGGATATCGATGCGTGATCAGGTCCTGTGTCTTGAGGCGGCCGCTCGCCATCATGTCCAGAACGGCCTCCAGATTGCGCTGTTCGGTCCAGCGGACGAACCCGACCGGATAGTCGTGGCCGGCCTGCTCGTATGATGGATCGTAACGGCCCGGGCCGTAGGAGCAGGACACCTGGAAGGTGAGCTCCTTTTCGTAAAAATCAGCGCGGTTCAGCTCGAGGCCGGCAACGCCGACCAGTATGATCCGCCCGCGCTTACGGCACATTTGCGCGGCCTCTGACATGGGCTCATTACTCTCCGTGGCAGCCGTGATGAGCACACCGTCGAGACCCCTGCCCCTGGAAAACGCTCGAGCTGCAGCGAGGGGATCTTGCCCCTGCGCGAGATCGACCCCGTCTGCTCCAAGATCCCGTGCGCGAGCGACTTTGTACGGATCGGGATCGATACCGAGCACCCTGCAGCCGCTCGCTCGCAGCAGCTGAACGGTCAGCAGTCCGATCAGACCGAGGCCGGTGACTGCAAAACACTCCCCCAGTGTCGGCGCCGCAAGCCGCAGCCCCTGAAGAGCGATGGCCCCGAGCACGCCGAAAACTGCCTCATCGTCCGAGACGCCTTCAGGCAACCGCGCACACAGGTTCATCGGCACTGCGACGACTTCGGCATGCGGGCCGTTGGAGAGCACCCGATCGCCCTCCGAGAATCCGGTCACTCCGGAACCGGCTTCGAGCACCGTGCCCACATTGCAGTACCCAAGCGGCAGAGGCTCGTCGAGTTTGCTTCGGACCGCCTCCAGAGTCGGGATGAGGCCGTCGGTCCGGACTTTGTCCCACGCCTGCCGCACCTTTTCCGGTTGCTGGCGGGCCTTCATGAGCCAGCCGGCGCGACCGAAATCCACGAGCATTCTCTCGGTACCTGCTGAAATCAGCGACCGATGAGTGCGGACCAGCAGGCCGCGTACAGGCGTCCGAGGTATGGGCACACTACCGAGCGTCGTAACGCCCGTAACGAGCTCTTGCAGCACTTGACGCATCTACCAGCGCCCCTCACCGCTGTGCCGCAAAAACGGCCTTTCGTTTCCTGGTTCGCACTGCAGAGCCGCACACTATGCCGGCAGCGCCCACCAGGAATCCCAAGATCGCGCTCAGCAAGGCCATGTGCGCCCGGCGAGGATAGTAGCGCTCGACCGGCAGGCTCGGAGGGTCGAGCACCTGTACCGCGAATTCCTGACGACTCTCCGCCACCACCTCTCGTCGCAGCTGTGCTTCGAGCAATGCGATTGCAGCTGCCCGGATGCTTTCTTCATGTTCAGTGGATATGTACTGCGTCAACAGGTCGACCGCCTTCCGCGCCTCATCGAGAGTTCGATTGCGCATCGATTCATTCAGCTGCGTAATCATCGTCGTCGCCCAGCGCTGCGCGACTTCAGGCGTCGGCCCGCGCACCTTCAGTTGGATGAAGTTCGTCCGGCGATCGACTTGCGCCACGCGGATGAGATCGAAGCGCTTCACGGCATCATCTGCGGAGGGGCCCGGCTGCCGCGATGCGAATACCCAATCTGGAACAGGCTCCAGCAAGCCCTTCAGTCGCGCTACGATTCCAGGCGCCTGCCCGCTCCCCGAATCGATCCATCTCTGTTCCTTCGCGTCCCAGAGCTTGGGAAACAGATACTGCAGCACACCATTCCCGCGCATGAATTGCAGCGCGAACTGCCTCGAATCGAGCACGGCGACCGACTCGTTCAGACTCGATCCGACGGAAGCCAGGCCCGAAAGTCCCGCCATTCCGGCGAATTCGCCGACCAGTCCGCCGAGAGCGCCTCCGCCCAGATCGAGCTCACCGCCCGCCCTTACCGGAGCGAGCAAGGCATCCGACTCGAACACAGGCTTCCGCGTCAACGAATATACAGCCCCTATGACGCCGCCGAGCAACGTAGCGCAAAGAAGCAGCTTCCATCGCGATGTCAGTAGACCTAGCAGATTACGGAGTGTGACTCTGGGCCCTGTCATTACCGATACCTCGATTCAGTCGTCTCTGCGGGTGCGGACCCGCCGTCAGTGGTCCGCAGCGCGAGCTCCAAAACTTTTTGCACGCCGATCAGCAGAATCAGACCCGCCAGCCACCATTTGTACCCGTACGCGACAATTAACGCGCCGACGAGGTCCGCCTGGCTCAGGTAGTAGCAGGTGACGATTGAGCCGATGAAGGCCGAAAACACCACCGGATTCTTTGCCAGCCGCGCCAACTGCCCGCATCCCGCGATCCACACTCCTACGATCAGCATCGTCACGAACGACCAGGGATATCCCCCTTGAGCATATGCCGATATGTGAGCTGCGGCAGGAGCGGAACCCTGCACCCAGGTGTCGTGCGGAAACATGAAATTGGAGACGACGAGATTCGCCGCAACCTGTGGACCGATCCCGAACCTCCCGCCCAGACCCAGATCGATGCCGGCGAACGGGACTTGATGTGGAAAGACGGCCATGTAGAAAGGGAACGCCGATGCGTCCCGGAATATGACGTTGTACACGCTGAAGGCGACATCGAGCATGCTCGTTCCCCCGAGGAGCGAAGAGAGAACCGTCAGCACAAGGATTCCCGCCGCGCCCGCCCCGATCATCGTCGGGACGCCGATCAAGCCGAGCATTCGAGCCGCGACCACCAGTTCGAGACCGAAAATCAGTATGTTGCTCTTGGTGAAGGTCGCCAGGTAAAGGTAACAGAGCAGCGCCGAGAGACCAAGCATCAGCGTCCACCAGGCGACGCTTTTCTGACGCACCGCCCTGTGCAAGGCAACCAGGATGATCGAGGGAATCGCCATGTAGATGAAGGCAAAATGGAGCGTCCCGAGGTCCCCGAACAGCTCCGCGCGCATCTGTATGTTGAGCCGGTATGATCCAGCGGTGTCTGCGTTGAGCACGCTGAGGCCGAGATAACCCCGAGACGCCAGATTCACGAAGCAGTAGGCACAGAGCCCCAAGCCCACGATCCCTGCAGCCAGAACGTCAACGCGCGCCCTGACCAGCCGCGCGGCGACGATCGCCGGCTTCCGCACATAGCTGTAGGCCCAGACCGCGGCCAGATTAGTGATGACGAGAGGGCCCCACAGCTCGAACCAGTACCCCCAGTCGGCGCCCGGGGTGAGCCAGCGCTCGTCCATGCTCGGAAACATCAACGCCCAGACACCTCGCACCGAGGGCCAGGTCAGGATCGTCGCGCCGATCGCAGTCGTCAGAACGTATATGCCATTGAATACCACCATTGGTGTCCGCAATGGCCGGGGCGCCCGCCACATCATCAGGATCGCGCAGGCGAGTGCGATCACGCTGCAGGCCAAGCCTCCGATCATCATTTCAGATACCCGCTGCCGGGGTCGCGGCCGCCGAGGATCGCAAGTTAAGCCGGCTCATCGCAGAGAGGATTGCCGCCACATGATGCTGCCAAGTATACCGCTCCCGTGCGAGCCGGTAGGCATTGCGGCCCAGCGTGTGGCGAAGCGCCTCGTCGCGCGCCAACAGCTCGATGCCGCGGATGAGTTGCTCCACATTTCCGGGCTCGACGAGCACTGCCACCGCCCGGCGCTGCGCCGCGTCGGATCCTCCCTGGTCCCCGCGGTGCACCTTGATGGCCGGCTGCAATATATCGCCGAGCTGATCGAGATCGGAAGCCACGATACCACGGCCCATGGCCAGGTATTCGAAGAGCTTGGTCGGCGATCCGAAGAATCGTGACCCGTCGGCATTCGTTACGTGCGGCGAGAGAAGAACGTCCGATGCGGCGAGAAAGCGAGGCGCTTCACGCTGAGGGACGAGCCCCGTCAGATGGACGTACGGCTCTGCGCCAATGCCGCTCAGCGCGGCTCGCACGGCCGACATCTTCAAGCCATCGCCTACCAGAAGGAACCGCAGCCGTAGTGTATCGAGCAGATCGCGTCTCTCAAGCACCATTTTCCGGATCGCTTGGGCAAGCACGTCGACGCCGTGCCACTGTCCGAACGTTCCCACGAACGTAGCGACGATGTCCGTCGGTTGGAGCCCAAGTTGCTCTCGCAGTCTGGCGCTCTCCTCCGCCGGGAACCGCGCGGGATCGTATACTTTGGGATCGACGCAGTTGGGGTAAGTAACGATGCGGTCAGTGTCCACACCGCGGTCAATGAGCTCGTTCCGCAGGACGTCGGAGACCGTTACGATCAGATGCGCGTGGCGAAGCGCGACTTCCTCTGTCAGCACGGCGGTGGCATGGTAGCGCAGGGGACGGCCCCAGTTCTTTGCTACCCAGGCTTCCGAGCCGTTGTACTCGAGCACGAGCGGCACGCCGAAACGCCTCGAGAGCGCCACTCCCGTATAGTTTCCGATTGACAGGCGCTGATAGATGAACCCGACATCATGCTGTGAGAACTCCCGTCCTATCGACGATATGCATCTTCTGTTGAAGCGGTAATGAGTTCTCTCGATGGGCAGGGCGGGGATATTCGGTGCGGCAAGCGGAACCAGCAGCGCGCGCTCGTCCACCAGGAGGCGGCCGCCGATGGCGAACAGCCTGAGAAACAGCCCGTGGTCCATCAACGAGTTCGCTACCCCCGAGATATGACCGACCGAGCCGCCCGCCTTCAACCCGAACCAAAGATTGCAGTTGAGGTAGGCGACGTTTAGTATCGCGGCCGCCCTCGGCTCCATCCGCGCAGATCGCTTCAGCGCGCGCAGCTCCCTGCGGGACCTGTAAAACTCGACCGCACCCATGAACGATTCCACGAGAATGCGCAGCCCATAAATGGCAGCATGGAGCCGGCTCATTCTCGTGACCGCGAGCTGCGGGTCGATCCACTGCAGCCGCTTTGCCCGGGTCACGGCGGCTACTACTGCAAGCATGGGCAGGGTCGAGTTTCCCGACTCGTCTTCGATGGCGATCGAGAGCAGTTTCGCGCGGATCGTCCGCAAATCCCACAATAGCCGCCGCAGCGAGGAGGTCCGGCGGAACTCCACGACATCGAGGAAGCGCGGCGTCGATCCGAAATATCTCGTCAGCCTGTCACGAAAATCGCGCGATAGCGGATAGTTGGACAGAATCACGTGCTCTGCATCGTCGCTCATACCTGGTCCCGTCGTAAGCGTGGATGTAAGCGGTAGCCGATGATGACGAGCACGCCGGCACAGACGAATGCCGCACCAAAGGACTGCCCGATCGCAGCGCCGGTTGCGCCGTGCAGGCGCGTCAATGCGCCGGCGGCGCCATACGCCAGAGCCAGGCCGATCGCCCACACAGTCACGAGCGACCATGGAAAGTCCCGCATCACCAGGTACTGAGAAAGCACGCTCACGACCGTGTAAGCCATGACTGCCGGCAGCAGCGCCCAAAGGACCGGAACCGCGGCCGCATACTGCTTACCGAACAGAAGCGGTACCGCCCACGGCGCTGCAATCGCGGCGGCGGAGCACGCAGCGAGCATCAGCAGTACCGTGTACCGTGCGGCTTGCCGAACCTGCGGCCACGAGGCTTCTCCTGTGCGGACGAGAAACGGGAAGAGAACGGTGCTGACGGAAGCCGGAACGATGAGCAGAACATCGAAGGCCTGCGAAGCTATCGAATACTCTCCGAGCGCGCTCGCTTGCCCGCGCACGGTCATCACGGCCGCGCCGGCGCGTTGCAGAAAGTACCCGAAGACGAGTGCCAGGTATGCTCGCGATGAGAAGCCGAGGGCTCGATGCACCAATTCCCACGAGAACGTCCATGTGCCCTTGTTGCCGGCGATCATGAAGCAGAAGATTCCGACGGCGGTCGACCCGGCGGCCAGCGCCGCTGCAAGTACGAATCCCGGCGATCCAGCCCGGAAGAAGGCGCAGGCCACAACACCGGCGAGGCTCGCCAGCGCGTTCAGCAGCTGCCAGACGTTCATCGTGTGGAATCGCTCCACCGCCATGAGCAGACTTCCCGCGAGGTTCCAGAACAGTATCGTTGCGCCGATGGCACATACCGCGAAAAGGAAGCTCACCGGCAGGTCGAGCCGCGCCGCAAAGTGCCGCCCCCACACGAAGACGATCGCGGCTCCCACGATTCCGAAGAACACGGCAATGTATAAACTATTGACCAGTAGCGGCCGCAGGCGCGCATGGTCCTGGGCGCCCAGCAGCACATTGCTGGAAGTCAGGCCGAGGTTCAGTGCCTGGCCAAACAGCGCACCCAGGGTCATGACGGCGAAATACTGGCCGCGGCCCGCCGGCCCCAGCACGCGGGCGCTCACGATGCTGGTGCCGAGGCCGCAGACCACCACGGCAAAGCGCGCCGCAATCGTGCTCGATACGCTGCGCGCGACGCGCCGCTGATCCGTGTCCGAAGTCATCCCACGGGTTTCCGCGCTCGAATGATCGCATACCAGCCGCCGAATCCCAGCCATCGCTCGAGCGTCCGTCGCGCCAAAGGCCGCAGCAGCCAGGAAAGAGGCGGCGGGAAGTGCCCTGCCTCCACGTGATGCACGCTCATACGCACGTCCTCAAAGCCCGCGAATAGAGCAGCCGCGCTCGCACGGGAGAAGACCTTCACCAGCGGCACCGCCGGATTATCGGCGCTCCGGTATTCGATCTCCGATAAGAGGCGCCGCCACCCTTTCGTTAGAATTCGACAGCGCAGCACTCCTCGAAATAGCACCGTCCGCAGCCAGAAGAACCAGGAGTCCCGGTGATAGAGGCCGATGAGCGCTGCACCCCCTGGCCGAAGAACTCTCAAGACTTCCCGAACTGCCGCCGCGGTGTCCGGGGTGTGATGCAATACGCCGAACGAGTAGACGAGGTCGAAGCTCGCCTCCGGAAACGGGTTCGCTTCCGCGTCCCCAAGCACGCCCTCGGTCTGCAAGCCGTGGACCGCCAGATGTTTGCGCGTATGCCGCAGGTGCTCCGCGGAAAGATCGAGCGCATGCATCTTTGACCCGCCGAGCGCGAAGCTCAGATGATCGCTCCCCAGGCCGACTCCTATCTCGAGCACGTCGCGATCCTTCCACTCCTCGAACCTCATCACCGCCGGCATCCAGGGCGCGTATTCCTCATAACGGTGACGCCGCACGGACTCGTACCAGCCGGCGGACTCCGGGTCGGCGTCATCGGCAGTCACTGCGCCGCAAGGATCCCGATCCCATTGCTTCTGGATCTCGGCCTTGTCATCCATGGTAGGTGAACGATTCATGGCGTCACCTGTAGAGTTGCTGTCAGATGCCCTCGCGCCGCCATGCCCGCCGTCCTCCATTCCATCCGCGGCGCGGCGATGACGACTCCGTAAGAAGGAGCAACTCTCCCCGGCGTCACTCCCAGCTTCCAATCCGGCGAGCCGCACCATTCGATGGACATGCGTGCGCCGGAACAGTGAACACAAACCGCTCGCGAGCCAAGCACGTCCGCGACCTGCCATCCGCGAGCGAGCTGCAGTGGAATCCGGACATGATGCTCCCCCTCTCCAGCGAACGAATCCGCGATCGATAACTGCGTACCATCGCGTCGCAGTGCGATTCGACGCCTGGGGACGACCGGACACGGCAACCGGCTATAGCCGCTGTGTCCGCCCTCGAAGATGACACAATCCCCGTCGTATCGAATGCCGGCGTCGACCGGGTGAGCATCGTCGCGAAGGTACCAGAGGAGTCCGGGATCTATGAATCTGTTGATCTCTTCGTCATCCACCTGAGGCGTGTTGTGGGCATGGGTCGAGCGGAAGTAATTGCGCTCCGCGAAGGATGCCGTATAGACGAAGCAGCCAGCCTCCTCCACGACGCTGATCCCGGCGAGAACCGCCTCGAACGATAGCGCGTCATTGTGACCATGACCGCCTCGGCCGCCAAAGCCGACGTCGCCACAATCCACGAACACGTGCCCACTACCGCCGCGTAAAACGTATGCGCCCCCCAAGGGAAAGGCGGCGGATTCCATTGCGCGCTGACTTTCCTCTGTACTGTCGGCGTATGCTGGCCCGAACAGCCAGAATGCTTCCTCCCGCCCTCCGTCGGTCATTGATCCGAGCGCGGCGTCCCCCACGTACGCAGCCACACTCTTGATCAGGTGACGATGATCGTTAATAGGGCCGGTACCGAATGGGAGCACGCGAGCGTCGTCCGCATCCCCCCATAGCGGCGCAGTCCCGTCGGGTCTCGAATAGGCCGCCGTAAATCGCGCTGCCGCCACGAGACGCCTCTTGTATCGGTCGCTCACCGTCAAGCCGCGCGACTCGGCGTGAAGTGCGGCAACCAGGAACAGCTCAGACACCAGACGGTGATAGGCCGTGGAAGCCTCGATATCGACTCCGTCTTCGAGAATCTGGACGCCGATCTCCCGCTCGAGCTCTGACATTGCCGATTCGAGCCAGCGCCGTCCTTCACGTCCGCCAAAAAAGGCGCCCGCAACGACGAGAGCGGCGCAGTCGGCGGTAAAGTGATTTCCATTGAGGTCGGCTCGCTCGATGTACCGGGAGATGAAGTTGCCATGCTGGTACAACGAGCACAGGAATCGGGCGCGAAAGGATTCCTCTGCCCAGCTGGGCGAGCGCGCAAATACCCGGAACAGCCACGTCCAGCTGAAAACCCGCATGGCAGGCTCCATGGCGATGGCCCAGTTGACCGTCCGCCCTACGGGGTTTGCGGCAATCCACTGCTCGAGCACCATTCTGGCGGCCTGCGCGTACCGCTCCGCGCCGGTGAGCAGGTACGCCTGTCCGACTGGCAGCAGCCACTGTAACCGTGAAAGTTCCCACGGCATCTTCACATCACTCGGTCGATCCGGATCGACGATCCTTATGTCGCGGAAGTACCCCGGACGCCACCGATCCCCCGTCTTGAAATCTACGTCCCAGGCGATCTCGTCGCCGAGAGCCGTTGGACCGGAGCCCAGCAGGTCGACCTCGTGTCGGCAGGCCTGCTCGGCGCGCATCATTATCGCATTCGACGCGCCTGGCGCGATCGCCTCGAGCCGGTCACGATCGACCGCCGAGGCAGGTACCGGCCAAGGTTGCGTTGCGAGCCTGTCCCACAGGTGTGCTGCGTCGGCATCTCCCGTACGGATCAGGAGCGCCGAAATGCCGAATGCCTCTGCCCGTCGCTGCCAGAGAAGGCGGTCCAATTCCGCGCGCGCCTCGGTGGCGATCCGGCGCACAACGTAAGATGGGGGCCGGCTGAGTAGCCGCCGCAGACGAGCGACATGAGCATTCATGCCGCTGCAGAGCTCCGCTGGCCATCGATCCAGTAGTCGTGCCACGCAGTCAGATTGTAGAGCGTCCACAGGTACAGGCTATTGTCCCGTCGCTGCGCGCGATGATCACGCGACAGCGTCTGGATGTACGCCCGATCGAACCAGCCCCGATCCAACAGCCTGCTCTTCATGATCGTGCTTTCGACCTGGCGCCCGAAATCGCCACGCAACCATTGCGACATCGGCGCGCCGAAACCCATCTTCTTGCGGTGGATGATCTCGTCCGGAATCAGGCCGGTGACCGCCTTCTTGAGAAGGTGCTTGGCCACGTTGTTGCGCACTTTCATGGACATGGGAATGTCCATCGTGAATTCGACGAGCTCATGGTCCAGAAACGGCACTCGCGCCTCGATGGTGGTGGACATGCCGATCTTGTCCACCCTCATCAGCAGGAGCTCCGGAAGGCGCAGTTTGAACTCGCTGTAGATCATTCGTGCGAGGACGTCCTGTGCGCCGAAAGCGCGGTCGAAGGGCTCGAAGAAGGAGCGCACCACATTGTAGGAGTCCGGCTCCAGATAAGACTTCGGCAACAGACCGCTTTGGAGCAGCCGCTGGTCGCCGTCTTCCTTCGGCAAAAGCTCCGAGCGAAGGAGCTGGCGCTTCTGGGTGTCCCAAAAGGCCATCGCGCCGCTCCAGAAGTGCTCCCGGCCCCGCGCCGCCCGCTCCACGATATCGGCGTAGACCTCCAGAGACGGCCGCAAGCGCGCGGCGGCAGCCATCCCGCCTGCCATTGCGTGCTGCACGACGCCCGGAAGCCATCGCCGGAACGGGCTCCAGTAGCGCTTGTGCAGCTCGAGGTACCCCATGTAGCTGGCATATCCGCTGAATTGCTCGTCGGAACCCTCTCCGACCTGGATGACGGTCGTGCCGCTGTCACGCGCCAGTTTCGAGACGAAATAGAGTGGAATGCATACCCAGTCCGCTATTGGCTCATCCTGCGAATGGATGAGGCGATCGAGGTACCCCACCATGTCGCGCTCGTCGATCATCACGACGTGATGATTCGTTTTGAAGCGCTTCGCGACGAGCTCCGCATACTCCAGCTCGTTCAGGTGAGTATGGTCGCGAAAACCCACGGTAAACGTGTCCACCGGACGGTCCATGAACTCCGTCATGAGGGCCACGTTGGTCGAAGAATCGATGCCGCCGGAAAGAAAGACGCCGAATGGAACGTCCGACATCATGCGCCGCTCTACGGCCGCACGGAGCCGCCGGCGAATACCCTCGACGTAATACTCCTCGCGGGCCTCCAGGCCCAGCCCTGTCAGGTCCGTCTCCGGGATCGCACGTCCCGGAGTGGCGTCCCAGTAACGCCGTGCGCTCAGCTCGCCGCGTGCGCCGATTTCCAGGATGAAGCCCGCCGGAACCTTGTAGATTCCCTTGAACATGGTCATCGGCGCCGGCGTGGTCAGGAACGAGAGATAGTGGTAGAGAGCGAGCGGGTCGACGTCACGCTCCGTGGACGAGAGCGCGAGAAGGGCCTTGATCTCTGATGCGAACGCGAATCGTCCGCGTCCGTAGGTGAAATAGAGCGGCTTCACCCCGATGCGATCGCGAACCAGCGACAACCGTCGCGATTTCACGTCCCATATTGCGAACGCATAGTCTCCTGCGATTCGCGTAGCCAGGCCGTCGATTCCCCATTGCTCGTACCCGTGTACCAGAACCTCCGTGTCCGAATGATCGGTCCGGAATCTATGTCCCGCCGCGACCAACTCGCTTCTCAGCGCCTGATGATTGTAGATCTCCCCGTTGAAAGTCACCCAGACCGTCTCGTCCTCATTCGCCATCGGCTGTATCGCGGAATCGCTCAGGTCGATTATCGCGAGCCTTCTGTGAGCCAGTACCGTACGTCCATCGGGCGACCGCCACATGCCCGCGCCGTCGGGCCCGCGATGGATCATAGTGTCACGGGCGCGTACGACCTCCTGATCGCCGGGGGGAGTTGCGCCGTCGAACTGGAACACGCCGAAAATTCCGCACATATTCGACTACCTTTCCGTACCGCCGCCCGAGGTCCGCGCTGCGGCGCACTCAAAGAGGTGGTACCACCCCAGCGCCGCTCCACAGGTATTCAGAGTCGCTCCGTCCGGAGAGAGCCACCGTCCGAACACGGGTATGTATGCTTGAACGAATCCACGCTTCTCATAGCGCTTCACCTCGAATCCGCACTCTCTCAGCAACGACTGCATCTCTCTGCGCGAACGAATTCGAATCGTCACGGGGTCGCCGAGCGGGCTCAGCTCCGCACGATGGCTGCGCCAATCATCCAGCGTCACCCCCCTTCCGGCGCGCAGACTCCACGTGGCCAGCAGGTACGCATTGAAAAAGCTGTACTTCGAATACACGCCGATCAGGAGACGCCCTTGCGGTGCAAGGAGGCGGCACGCCCTCCTCAAGTAGTCGGCCTCCGGTCCCACGTGATGCAAAACGCCAAACGAGTAGATGAAGTCGAACGGGCCGCCGACATCGGTCTCCAGCAGATTCCCACACAGGATGCGCGGCGGCGGCAGTCCGCTCACCGCGAAATTCTGCCGTGTCAGCTCGATATGCCGCGGCGTGATGTCGATTCCCGCATAGATCGCGCCGTGTCGCGCCATCTCCGCCGCATCGATGCCATTACCGACCCCGATCTCCAGTACCCTGCAATCCTTCATGCGGCCGAAATCGAAGAATCGCGGAATGAACGGCGTTTCATAGCCGTAGCGATACGCACGCAGATCGGCAAAATACCGCGCCTCGCCGGGCGGATGATCTGACCGCGCGCTTCCGACCGGAGTATGACTCCAAAGCCGCCGCGCGGCTCCTTCCGCCGTGCGGGGCACATGACTTGCCGGACTCTCATGCATGAAGCGACTATGAGTGGCTTGACTGTTGCTCGAGGCTGCGGTTCCCCTGCAGCTTCTCGTCGACGATGAAACTCAGCCGCGTGACAGCGAGCTGATCCTCCAGTGATATCGGCCAGGGCGCCGAGCCCTGCAGCGATCGGGCCAGCGCCTGGAGCTCCTCCAGCTGCCCCTTCTGCGCGCCGCGCGCCGACCACCCCGCACCGTTACGGCCCTCCACCCGGAGCTCCCTGTAGTCATCCAGAGAGAGGACCATGCCATCGCAGAACACGTCCATGCGCTCTTTGGGAAAGGATTTGGCTCCCAAGGCCGTATAAGTAAGCGTACACACCGACCCGTCGGAGTAAGTCACGCTCGCGACGAAATTATCGTCCGATCTGTAGTGCAGGGATTTCGGACTGATGCAGGAGACCGACACGCCGGTCCAGGTCGAGTCGGTAAGGAACTGGAACACGTCATAGATGTGGCAGGCCTCCCCTACGTTCCGGCCGCCGCCTTCCGCGCCGTGGATCCAGTGAGAGCTCGGGATGTGGCCCGCGTTCATCCGGTAGTCGATCAGCATGGGCCCGCTGCGCTCGGACAGAAACCGTTTGGCCGCGGCAACGCCCGGCGAAAACCTGCGATTGAAACCCGTCATCAGCAGCGGCCGCTCATCCGCTCCTTCGGCGAAGAAGCGCTCGAGGCCACCCAGCTCATCTATGGTCAGGGCGAGCGGTTTCTCCACGAATACGTGCTTGCCCGCCCGAAGCGCCCGCAGCGCAAGATCCGCGTGCAAATGATGGCGCGTGGCGATGATCACGAGATCGATCTTCGCGTCGGCGAGTACCTCGTCGATGTCCGTGGAAGCGTACTCGGCGCCATAACGCTGTGCGACGGCTCGGGCGTTGCTGCCGGTTCGACTGACGATTGCCCGCACCGTGAAACTCTCTCGCAGCTTTTGCATGTTTGGCAGGTGCATGCCCTGCGCAAAGCCGCCCGCACCCACGACCGCCACGCGAATCGCACCCCTGCCTGCCACCAGCCGGGGAGGGAAGCGCGCAATGCGCTCGATGTGTCCCTCGCCTTCGGGATATTGAAGCAATGCGATGAGCGCGCTGCGCGACCGGTCGCGCAGCGCGCCATAGGCCGACGCAGCCTCTCCCACCGGGTACACCCGAGGCTCCAGCGGCTCAAGCTGCAACCGTCCTTCTGCCAGGAGCTGCAGGTAGGCCGACATGTTGCGATTCTCGGTCCAGCGTACGTAGCCCAGAGGATAGTCCTGTCCTCCCTCCTCATAGTAGGGATCGTACCGCCCGGGTCCGTACGAGGCGGAAATGAATACATCGATTTCTTTGGTGTAGAAATCCGACCGTCGCAACTTCAACCCCACGTCACCGACGATCACCACGCGGCCCTTTCGGCGGCAGGATCGAAACGCCTCGCTGATGATTTCGTCGCTTTGGCCCGCTGCAGTGATGATCACCCCGTCGGCGCCATCACCGTTGGTCAGGCGAATGATCTGATCGACGTGGCGCCCGTCCACGGGGTCGAGTACCCGCGCGCCCAGCGACTGAGCGAGGTCTCGCCGCCGGGCATCGGGGTCAACTCCTATCACTGAGCTTCCATTCGCACGCAGAAGCTGAACGGTGAGTTGGCCGAGTAGACCGAGGCCGACAACGACGAAAGTTTCGCCGAGCGTGGGCTGTGCCCGCCGCACACCCTGCAAAGCGATCGCGCCCAGGGTAACGGTCGCGGCGCTCTTCACGTCCAAGCCGTCCGGGATGCGCACGGCGAGATTCACCGGAACGTCGATCAGCTCCGCATGATTGGCGATGCCGGCGCCGGCGCAGGCAACCTTATCTCCGATGCGGAAGCCCTCCACTTCGCCACCCACATCGACCACCGTGCCGGCGGCGGAGTACCCGGTCGGCGATCCGCTTTCGAGTTTTCCGCGAAGTCGCTCGAGTGTATATTGAATCCCCTGTTCACGCATCATCGTGACGACGCGCCGAACGTTATCCGGTTGACTGAGGGCCCTGCGGTACAGTGGAACCCCGGAAGTCTGAACGCTGGCCATCTCGGTCCCGGTGCTGATGCACGAATAGGCGACCCGCACCAGCAGGCTCTTCGGTCCCACGACGGGCGCCGGTACATCGACGACCACGACGGAGCCGTCCTTGATCAGAACTTGTTTCATCTCAGGGTGTTTTGAGTGCAGATCGACAGATTGATATCGTACAGCACACGCTC
>Ga0134128_10001494_pt1 | contig 29974 bp, 54 predicted proteins | sample KB31754_FD_96462 | JGI IMG/M metagenome (GOLD analysis project Ga0134128, IMG submission 96462) | Terrestrial soil microbial communities with excess Nitrogen fertilizer from Kellogg Biological Station, Michigan, USA - KB3-175-4 | ecosystem: Environmental > Terrestrial > Soil > Unclassified ... | reverse complement strand
GGGGAAAGAGCCGCAGACAGTGCTGCGCGAAGCGCTCGGGCAAGCTCGGCGGGTAGGCTGGCAAGGAACTGCTCCAGAATGTCCGGCGGGCTCTTGTCCTCCAGGCCCAGCAGCTTGTCGATCCTCTCCTGGGCCTTGAGTCGCTCCTTGGCGCCGAGTCGGAGGTTCGACCGTATCGCCCCGTAAAAGGCCAGCGACCAGCCCCGGTGTTCCGGCCTGGGGACGCCCGTGGCGGCCAGGATCTCCTCGCGCGCGCGTGTCAGGTAGCGTTCGATGGTGGCGTGGTCAAGGTCGCCGTACTTCTTGCGCAAACGCTTCTTGATGTAGGATTTGCGACAGCCCATCGCGAGGAGGTGGCGGGCGAGTTCGACCCGCTCGGCCAGTTCCTCCCGGGTGGGCCGCTTCGGCGGTTCACGGTCTTCCTGCTCGGCCACGGCGAGGCCCTACTTGCCCTTGTGCCGCGCCCGGCTGGCCGCGCTGCGCTTCGCCATCGCGTGGGCGCCGATCTTCTTGTCGCCGATGCTCGCGGCAATCTTGCGCGCGGACGCCGCACTGTCGCCCTTCCGCTCCAACTTGCCGACCAGCTTCCCGAATTTGCTCATGGCCCCCTCGGCACGCGCCAAAACACGACTGCCCGCCTCCAATCGCCCTTGCGAACGGAGACGGGCAGAGCATGCCGCGCGGCGGTCGGCCGGAGCAAAACGGCGGACGGCAGAGGGGTCAGCGGGGGGAGGAGGGGTGGCGGCGGCCCCACAGGATCAAGGCCGCCGAGAGGGCGGCGCGGGCGGCGACCTCGGTGGGATACCTCTTCGCCCCAAGAGGAATGGAAGAGATCGGTTGTTGTTTGGTAGAATGCCTGTTGTAAAGGTTGATGAGGATGTGCGTGTCGAATACTGGACATTGATTCGCCGTATGCCCTCCCATTGTGCAATAAAGTCCTATTAATGATTTCGATTATCGTTGCAGCAGACCCGAACGGTGTCATTGGCAAGGGCAATGCAATTCCCTGGCACATCCCCGCAGACTTGAAACTCTTTAAGAAGAGAACGCTTGGCGGCTCAATTATTATGGGTCGCAAGACCTGGGAGAGCTTACCACGGAAGCCTCTGCTTGGACGCATCAATTTTGTGATTAGCCGTGGGGATGGCGAACCAACAAGACACACCTGCCTTGAAGAATCGTTGGCAGGGCCGCTCTGGTGCAAAACTTTAGAAGCAGCCCTCCGTGAGACACATTTGTTCAAAGATGAGGAGGGGCGCAAACGTGAGGTCTTTATCATTGGTGGAGAGCAAATCTACACGCTGGCACTTGAAATGGGTGTTGTAGACCAGATTATTTTAAGCCGCTTGCACCAAACTTACGAAGGCGACCGCTATTTCCATATGCCTGAAGGTTGGGTAGAATCAAGCAAAGAGAATCACGGCGATTTCGACGTGGTTTATTTTCTGAAGGGCTGATTGTGTTAATTCCCCAATTGCGACCCCAATGACCTTGCGGTTTGGATGGACCGACAGACCGAACTGTTGCGTCGTCCTGGCAAGGAAGACGGTGTGGTTTACTATGCCGTTGCTGGGCGTGTTGAGCAAGCGGCCAAAGAAGAGAAGCGTCCGCCTGGCATGGAACGCAAGCAGATGTCCTGTTGGGTATGGACATAGTTGCTCATGTTGGATGGGCAGGGGTCTTTACCCAAAACTTTATCATCGTAGGCTTCACCAGGATTCTTAATCCAACGGACACCCACACCATTCACTTCGGGAGTGAACAAACCTTCTCCGATAATCCAATCTGCTTCTTGGGCAGTTTGGTTCTTCAACTTCTCCCGGTCCGTCACCCGCACCTCCCACACCGGATGCCGGGCCGCCAGGTCGGGGCCGGCGGCGGGCAGGGCGGCCTCAGTGCGGTGGGCGGCGGTGGTCACGGGGCGTCCCTCCTGCGCATGTCCTCGATGTCCTCGTACACGACGTGCTGCGCGCACGGCATGCAGCAGTCCACCATCCGCAAAAGCAGGGTGTCGGGGTCGCGGATCACGCCCAGCGTCCCCTCGCCGCACGCCGGGCAGACGGAGGCCCAGCGGCAGTCTGCGCCCAGCCGGGTCAGGTCAGCGTGGCGCACGGCCAGGGGCGGCGCGAGCATGTTGCAGGCAGGGTCGGTCACGGCTTCTTCCTCCGGCGGGAACGGGGCGAAGGCGGCGGCGCGGGATCGGGGGCGTCGGCGGGAGGCGTGCCGGCCGGCCGGCCGTACTCCTCCGGGCTCGTCCCCAGGTACTGTTCCAGCGCCAGGATGACCACGGTGGTCAGCGAGCGGCGCTCCGACGCGACCTTGGCGTCCAGCACCTTGCCCAGCCCCTCCGGTATCTCGACGTACAGCGTTCGCTTCCCGGGCCTCGGCACTTTTGGCATTTTGCCCTCCACCCGGCCCATTCTAGACGCAAGCCGCAGCCTAGGCAATCCTTGGAAAAAATCCGTGGCGCGTCGGAATTGCCTTGACGTGCCTAGGCTTTCCCGGTAGCATTAACCTTGTCAGGTGAGCGGACGGCCGGGGCCGGTTCGCCCGGCCGGCCCCACCCCTGGAGGACTGACCATGTGCGAGCACTGTGCCGGCCACGGCTTCGTCCCCGACCCCTTTGGCGACCGCACCATGCAGGCCGCCCCCTGCCCGCTGTGCAGCTGGCCGGCGGACCGGCCCTACCTGTACACCGCCCTGGTTGGCGGCGAGTGCGTGGCCGGAGCGGACACGCTGGCCGAACTGGTCGCGGTGATCCGCGACGTGTTCGAGGCGGGGCTGGGAGAAGATGTAGCCGTGTGGGAGCGCGACCGCGAGCTGGTCGCGGTCTGGCTGTCGGACGGGCGGGTCGTGTGGTTCGACCGCGCCCGGGTGGTGGCGTAGCAAGACGGGAGGCGGAAATGCGATTCCGGCAAGTGCTACTGAGTCTGACGCGAGACTTCGACAGCCCCACCGGCTATCGCCCCCAACTGGAAGTCCTGAAGAAGGGGCAGGCGGGGCCGCGCCGCGTTGGCGTCATCCAGGGCGAGGGCGTCCTGCTGGTGGGCCGGCAACAGCCCAACGACGGCGCCCCGTGCCCCATCATCCTCGACTGGCTGGAGGAGCATCCGCACCTGGTCGTCGGGCTCAAGCCCGAGGTGGTGTTAGCGGCGGTGGAGGCGGTGCGGGTGCGGGGTTTCTGGTTCGTGTAGCGTGAGCCCGGCGCCGGGCCGGCCATCCCGCCGCACTCGTAGTGCTGGCGGGGGCAGCCGTGCCGGCCCGGCGTCTTCTTTCGCCCCCGGAGGTCTGATATGCTGCTGCTCAATGCCTTCAGTCTCAACATGCTGCCCGCCGGTGTGGCCGGCAGCGTACGCGTCACGCCGGTCGGCCTCGACGGCGCCCGCCAGTTGGCCGCGGCCGGGCTGGACTCCGCCGTCGGCCACGCCGACACGGCGGCCGTGTTTGCCGACCTGCTCGGCGCCCCCGTGCCGTGCGCCCGCCGCACGGTGACGCTCGCGGCCGGGCAGCCGGCGTTGGTCGGGCAGTACATCGGCCCCCGGCTCGTTGAAGGGGCGACGGAACTGCCCGAGGGGGCGCGGGTGGAGTGGGTGGTCGTCGAGTGGGTGCCGGACGGTCCGGCGCCTGCGTAGCGAGAGGGGGAGGTCAGCCCGGGGGCGCCCGCCCCGGGCTGATAGGAGGGGATCGAGATGCCAGTGAAGATCGAGCAGGAGGGGCGGCGCCTTTACTTCGTGGGCGACACTTACGCCCACAAGGACGCCATCAAGGGCCTGGGCGCGAAGTGGGACGCCGACCGCCGGGCCTGGTGGGTCGGTTCGACCAAACGGGCCGATGCCGAGAAGTTGCTGGCCGAGATCGGCGCGGCCTTCGACCTGCGCAACGCCACGGACCGCGCCGTCCGCGCGGACCAGCTGACCGAACAGGGCAAGGACGCCGAGGCCGAGGCCCTGCGCAAGGGGCCGCCGCAGCGCGATCCGCACGACGTGCGGCTGACCGGCAAGGGGACGTTCGAAGGGCGGTCCTACTACCTGGGGGCGCGCACCAAGGACGGCGCCCGTATCCTGATCCTCGACCTGCCGAAGGCCGATGGCTCGTACTTCGAGCGCTGGGTGGACGCCGGCGCCGTCGAGGTCACGAAGACCTACCAGCCCCGCCAGGTGTGGGACGGCCGGCGCTACAGTGGGCGTACCGTCACCCAGTACACCACCCTCGGAAGCATCGCCGAGTTCCTGCGCCGCCAGCAGAACCCGGCGACCCGGCGGAGTGAATGCACGGAGTGTGGGCACTGGGGACCTACGGGCGAAACTTGCCAAGAGTGTCACGAGGGAATCCATGCCTAAGTCTCGCGAAAGGCCAGAGGTAAGGGCCGCGATCGATGCGATACGGGCGCGGACTGTTTGCGCCCGCTGCGGTAGACAGCCAGTCGAGTGGCACGGCGAGCATCACCACACCCACCCAGCAAGGCGGATCGCCAACATGGTTGGGGGCGGGTACAAGCTGCCCGACGTGATGAAGGAAATAGCCATCTGTGAGCCACTATGTCGCTCCTGCCACATGGCAGAAGATGGGCGAACGGAGGCCCTGCTCGCTGCTAGGCCGCGAAGAAAAGGCGACGTGTTGCCTGCCAAAGAGTGTTCGGATTGCGGCAGGCCGTCCAAGCCGCTTCGGCGAGGCTTGTGCAACAACTGTCGCATGAAACGTTACCGCGCAAGCGGAAAGTGACGTGTGATGCCTGGCATGACGAGGGTGAACCGTGCCGGGAGTGCGGCGGCTGCTGAAAGGAGGAGAGTCATGGCCAAGATGACCGAGCAGATGGAAGCCCGCCGCCGCCCGGATGCGGGCGACATGGGGGGCGACGTTGCCCGTCGCTGGGGCCTTCTGGTCCCGGCTGGTGTGTTCGACTCGGGCGGGGCGGCCCCGTACCGAGGGCCGTACCCGCCCCGGGGCGCCATCTTCCAAGATCGGCTGGGGTGCTGGTGCCTGTCGCGAGGTGGCGAGCCCCGCGGCTGGGATGCCCTGTACATCCCGGCCGAATTGTGTCCGCAGCCGGAGAACGAAGGCTCCGGCTGCTGATCCCGTGGGCGGCCGCCGTGCTGGAGAGCCTGGCGAACCGCGTGATGGGCGAGTGACCGAGTGCGGCGCCGCGGCCGGCGGGGTGGTCCTGCCGGCTGCGGGTCCGTGGCATATCGAGAACGAGTCCCAGATTATATGGGACTCTTATGGGGGGCTGATAGCTCGCGCGTCCTGCCCTCCGGATAGGCCGCAGTGGGATCGGGGATGCGCCAACGCCCGCCTCATTGCGGCCGCGCCGGATCTGCTGGCCGCGTGCGAAGCGGCAGAGTCAATTCTGCGCTCCTACATCCATTCCGACCAGTTTGACGAGCATGCCGCGGAAGCTCTACGCCTCGTTGGCGCCGCCATCGCCAAGGCCCGCGGCCAGGAGTAACCCCATGCGCTTCCGCCTTCTCCTTTCCCTGACCGCCGACGAACGCCCCGAGCGTTACCGTGCCGTCGTGCTGGCGGCCAACGAGTTCGGGGTCGAGCTGCCGGCGTGGCGGGGACCGTACCGGGAAACGGCGGGGCAGGCGCGGGCGGATGGCGAGGAGTACATGGCGCGGGAGATGAAGGAGGCGGCATAGCCCGGCATGAGCCGGCAGGGGCCGGCAGGGAGACTCACTCTCCCCGCCGGCCCTTCTGCTTGCGCCCACCTCGCCACCTCGCCCGCCGCCCTACCACTTCCCCACCCTCCTCGCCAGCTCGGCCGCCTCCGCCATGCACCCCCAGCACAGGTACACCAGCCGGCCATGCCAGGCACGATAGTCCTGATGGGCCAGCCGCCAGCACGCGTCGCAGCGGTCGTCGTCCTCGACGGCGAGCCGGTCCGCATCGTCTGCCGGGCCGCCGGGGTCGGCGGGCAGGTCGGGAGGGTGGTTGGGGTCCATGCCGGCATGGTGCCGGGGGGCGGGGGCGGCGGGCAAATCGCGGCGTGGCTACCCCGTCTGCTCGGCCACGGCTTCCACGCCCGACCGGAACCCCTTCGCGTCCATCACGGCCGACGGCGCCCAGCCCCGCCGGATCATCCCCAGCCACGCCTTGTAGGTCGCCGTCTCTCTGCCGGACGCGCTGGCCCCCGTGTCGGCCAGCCAGCGTGCCAACTCCTCCGGCGTGGCGAACACCGGAGAGATGGGCGAGCCCTCGCTGGTCGTCTCCCACATCTGCCAGCCGTCGCCGGCCGGCGGGTCTTCCGGCTCCCACGCCTCCGACGCCGCCTTCACCTCGGGAGACGGCCACACCTCCCCCTCGCCATCGCAGGCCGGGCACCTGAGCGACAGGCCCTCCCGCTTACACCGCGCCTCCACGCACACGCCCCGGTTGATGGCGTCGTGCCCCATGCCCCCCAGCGACCACTCGTTGATTTCGGCGGCCGTGGGCCGGTAGCCGTTGGGCTCGCTCATCCAGTAGCCGTCACCCAGGGCCTGCCGCTGCTCTTCGGTACGCGGCCGGCGCGTGAAGTCCCAGAGGCGGTCGGCGGCGGCCAGGGCGTCCACGTCGGCCTGGGCGAGGTGGTGGCACCACTGGCCATCCCACATGCCCGCCAGCCGCTCGGCCTCGCGGCGGACGAGGTACTCCCGGCTCATGCTGCCGCCGTGGTGCTCCGCGTCCACGTTGCGCTCGGCCAGCGCCCGCACCTTCGGGTGGTCCGGGCCGAACGGGCGGCTGCCCGTGCCGGCGGGGTCGAAGGGGGCGTAGCCGTACCACTCGTCCGCGATTCGCTTGGCCGCCTGGGAATAGCCGGTGCCGGCACACGCTTCACAGCGGACGGCCTTCTCCGCGTGCGGGTTGACGTAGCCGCGCCACACCTGCTGTAGCGGCCAGTCGAACGAAAGGGGGACGCGCTTCGCTTCGCGAGACATGGCGATTTCACCTGTTGGGAGAGCGGCCCCGGAACCGTGGTCGGGTGGAGTTCCGGGGCCGCGTGGGAGGTGACGGGTGGAAGGCAGGAGGTTACGTGTCGAGGATGAGGTCGAGCATGTGGCGGAACAGCCGCAACTCGTGCCCCTCGATCTTGCCCTGAATGTGGTCGGCCGTGGAAGAGGCGAGGGTGAGCAGTTCGCGGCGCCGCGCCGAGGTGATCGGCGGGCGACGGCGAGAGAGTGTGCCGGTCGATTCGGACATGCAGGCATACGAACCGGCCGGCATGTCCTCGGAGGTATCGTTCATGCGGTCCTTGATGGGGTGATGGGGACAGGGGAGGTAGCAGCCGGGCGGCGCCGCCCGACTGGTTGGTGTCAGGTGCCGGCCGTGGCGGGCTCTGGCTGGCGGTACTCGATGCCCAGAGCGTTCAGACGGGGCAGGGCCTCCTTGTGGAGCGAGGTGATGTCCATACCCCTATTGCCAGCGTACAGGGAGATGAACTGCCACGTCGCGTGCAGGGCCTCGTCTAAGAGCTTGTCGGAATCAGCTTTGGCCCTTTCCGCCTTCACCAGGGCCTTGGCCATCGTTTTCGCGGCGGCGTGCTCGGCGTCGCGGTTCTCCTTGGTTGTTCGCGTGCGCCCCTGGTCGGCCACCGCCGCACCACCAGCCTTCCGCCCCCGCCGTCCGGCCCCGTTCGCCTGATTCGTGTGCTCAGCCATGTGTGAATCCCTCAATGTGGGTGTGGGCGACGGGCGAACAACAGTGGATATTACCATACCGACACAGGATTTCTAGCGCGGATGCGCGGAGTCCGTCATCTTCTGGGCAGAATCAACAGCGTTCAGTACGGATTGCACGCCCCGCGTGCCCAATGTTCGGTAGTCCGCAACCGCAGCAAAAACCATTCGCAGTGCCTCCCGCAACCGCTCGTTCTCCTCGCGCAACACGGCGGGCGGCGGGGTCCAGGCGGGAGCGCTGTGGGAGGCGACGGCTTCGGCCGCGTCCCGAAAGGCAGCGGCGCACGCCTTGTGCAGTGGTCGCATCACTCCACCCGGTTCGCACAACTCCGCCTTCTCGTCGCGCTGGCCGGCCTTCTCTGTCAGCAACTCCAACACCTCCTGCTGCATCTCCGCCCGCCCCAGCAGGTAGCCGGGCTCCTGGCGGGCGTCGTGCAGTAGGCCGGCCATTTGGTCGATGAGGGCGAGGAGGTGCGGCCCCAGGCACACCAGCAGGCCGGTGAAGTGTGCCGCGTCCGGCGGCCGAGCGTAGCATTGCCGCAGCCGCTCCACCTCCTCCCACGTCGCCGGCCGCACGGGGTCGCTCATGCGCCACCGCCTTTCGATTCCACAGCCTCCCGCATCCTCCGCAACTCCCCCTCCAGCACCCCCAGCGTCGCCTCGGGCTCGCGCCCCGCGAACCGCCCCGCCGCCAGCAGGTGCTCGGCTACCACGCGGCAGGCGTCGTCGTGGCGGTCGAGGGCGGCGCGGATGCCGGTGCAGAGGGCGGGCAGGTTGGCGTCCGTGCCGTCGGTGAGGGGGCCGACGAGCAGGTGGTGGAGGGTGGCGAGGTGGGTGCGGAGGCGGTCGCGCTCCGCCTCCGCCCGGTCGGCCCGCTCCTTCTGGCTGGCGATCTCCTCTCGTAGTCGCTTCAGCTCGTCGGCCAGCACAAACAGTCCCTCGCCCACGTTGGACCCGCGCGGCATCGGATTGCCGACGACCTCGAAGTGGGCGAGCGCGACGCCATCGGCGTCGTCGACGATCTTCTCGAAGTGGTCCAAGCGGTCTTCCGCCCGGCGCAGTTCCTCGCGCAGGCGGCGGACTGCGGCCAGCAGGTCGGGCACGTCCTGGCGGGCGTGGGCGATGAATCCAGCGTCTGCGGGCGCCAGGCCGCGCGGCCCGTCAGGAGTGCGAACAGTGGACGCGATCGCGCCAGCCCCATCAGGGTTCTCGACCTGATGGGCGCCTTCGGCAAATTCGCCACCCACCCACAGCATTTCGGTAACGTGCCACCACGGGGCGGGAGATGCCGCAGCCGTCCGCGCCTCGATCTCCTTCAGCCGCTCGTCGCTCAGTGGTTCAGCCACCCTACACCTCCTTCGCGTAATACTGCGGCACCGCCTCCCCGCGCACCACGAACCGCCGCCAGGGCTCGGGCTCGCCATCGCCCGCCGCTGGGCGGACCAGCACGGTCGCTTCCTCGCGCCCTCCAGCGACGTGATACTCGACGGATTTCTGTTCCTTGTGCTCGACGGCACGCCAGGCGGCCTCCCCGGCATCCGGGGCGTAGAAAATGACCGGGTCGCACTCCTGGTGGTAGCCGACAATCACCACGTCCCACAGGGGCACACGCAGGTTGTTGCGGTCGGCGTCGGTCATCGCGTCAGTCCTCCTTCGTGAACCGCTCCACCATCGGCCCGCCCTTGCCCGCCGGCAGCACCTGCTCGCGCAACTCTTCCAGCCGATGCACCCACACGACCGGGCTGTCGGCCTCCCTGAGCAGGACGGCCGGCCTCAGGTCGGCCTCGCGCAGGCACAGGCCGGCGACGACGAACGCCTTGCCGCGAAAGTGCCGGTAGCGATCGCCGACGCGCACCCCCTCCGCTTCCAAGCGCCGCCAGCACTCGTCCACGGTGGCGCCGTACGCCTCCCGGGCCAGGCCGCCCAGGCACCACGCCGGCGCGTCGGGCCGCTTGTACGGCTGCAAGGGCGTGTCGGCGTCCATGAGCGAATTGCCCCAGCCGACGTAGATGCGCCAGCAGGCGATCGCCTGCACCGAGAGGCCGGCGGCGTTGCTGGCCGCCAGGCCCAGGCGGAAGCGCGCCAGGGCCACCGCCATGCGGTCGATGTCGATGCCGTGGATGCTGTCGAGGACAGCCTGGGCGCGTGCCGCCCGGTCCATGCGCGGGGCGTGCGCCTCCCACCTTGCCCAGAGCCGGTCGAACGTCTGGCACAACAGGTGCCCCGTCCCGCACGTCGGGTCGATCATGCGGAACCCTTCCAGGCCGAATTCCGCGATGGCGGGGTCAAGGGTGCGGTCGAGCAGGAAGTCGCCCACGAAGTTGGGCGTCTGCACGAGGGCCGCCTTCTTGACGGTGCCCTCCGCCCCCTTGCCGCGCTGGTGCGCCTCGTAGGCGTCGCCCAGCCAGCGCGTGAACTCGCCAAAGGATGCTTGCTCGCTCATGCGTACTCCTTCGCCAGCACCTTCCGCAGAAACTCCGCCGCCTTGTCGTGGATGCCGGGGCACCGGCTTTCCCTGGGGCCGGCCACGTTCAAGACCCGCACCCGGCACGCCGCCAGGGCCTCCCGCACCATCGCCACGGTTGCGGCGTCGGCGCGGTCCAGATCGATCACGGCGTGCGGGCGCGTGCCGCAGAGCTTCACTGTCAGCAGCGTGCCACCCGTGAGCCGGCCCACCGTCAGCACCAGCGTGTAGTCGGCCGCCTCGACGTTGGCCCGGGTGCGGGCCGGGTAGTCGGGTGAGGCCAGTTCCGTCAGTTGGTAGCGGTCGGGGATGGGGCCGTCCTCGGCCAGGCGGCCGCGCGGGCAATAGCCGCCGTGAGGAATCCCGAGTTCGAGGGCCACGTCAAGGGCCGCACGGTCGCATCCAGACTGTGCGCCGCTTATGATCTTCTCCACCATCGTGTCAGTCCTCCTTTCCCTTCGTCTCTTGCTCCGCCTTCTCCAGCAGCCGCAGCGCGGCTTTGAACCGCTCGTCATGCTCCGGGTTGCCTGGGATATTGGCCGGCCCCAGCCATTCGGCGGGATCTTTTTTGCGAGCATAGAACATCCGCTCCAGCGTGCTGCGGGCGAAGACGGCACGTATTTTGGCGGAAGGAAGGGACTGCTCGACCGCATCCGCCAACCCCTCCAGAGAGTCGCGAACCATCCTCTCCACGGTCACCATCACCAGTAGGGCCAGCCGCAGCTCTTCCGGCTCGACCGGCCGGCGCTCCTTCACGGCACAGATGATCTCGACGGTTGAACGCATCAATCTCCTCCTACTTATTTGCCGCAGAGCAGTCCGCACGAGGTCAGGGCCAACTCGTTGTCCACGGGCAGGGTGAAGAGGTTGCGCTGGAACTTCGCAGCAACCGCCTCGACCACCTCGTCTACTCGCCGCTCGAACACTCTGGCCACCCTGTCCGGTCGGCGCAGTTCGCGGAGCGGCAGGCCGCGCATGAAGGAGTAGTCGTCCTTCTCCAGAGCCTCCGCCTCCGCATACAGGTCGGGGTGCGTCTCCAGCAGCCACACAAACTCGGAGCGCCGCTGGAAGAAGCAGAACGAACAATTGGCCGGCGAGCGGCCGGCAAACAGGACTCCGTACTCCAGACGGGAGAACCTGTCCTGCCACCCGTCCCAGGAAGAGAGCCTGTCGGCGGCGGCCTCGTACAGTCGCGGCCAGAAAAAGTTGGGCCGTGGCTGGCGTAGTAGTGATGCACCTTGTAGGCTGGCGTCTTGGGCAGGGCGCGAAACACCAGCCCCGGCAGCAGGGCGTGGGGCGGGCAATTCTCGCCCGTCTTCACCAGGTCCAGCCACCAGCCCCAGGACCACTGGAGGGGCACGCGCCGCCCCGTCTCGGGGTAGACCCAGCGCCGGCCGGGATATTTGCCGTGGCGGGCCAGCCAGCGGAGGGCGTATTCCTCGTGCTCGCGGCCCCGCTCACTCAGCCAGTCCGCGTACACGAGCTTGGGCGTCGGATCGGTCGGCGCGTCGCGGATGGCGTCGATGAAGGCGTCTTCGGTGGTCATGGCTGCACCGCCTCCCCGTCCTTCAGCCACAGCCCCAGCACCACGCCCGACGGCCCCCACAGGGCCACCAGCCGCCCCGAGCGGTCAGCCCTCGCCGCCTTCATTGCCGCCGCCCGCGTGCGGTACACGCCGCCCAACCACTCGTCGGGGCCGTCGTTCTCGCCGCCGCGGATGACACGCCACTCCTTGCGGGCGGCGAGCACGTCGGCGCGGATCAGGGTGTCATCGACCGGGCAGTAGCGGTAGTCCCGGCCCTGGAATGTACACCCGCCGTAGTGGCGAGCGACGGACAGTTGGGTGTAGCTGACGTTGCGGATGATCTCGGGCGCATTGGTGGTCATGGTGCCTCCTCGGCCAGGTCTGCAATCTGCCTGCACGCCTCTCCCGCCTTGCCGCAGTAGTTGCCTCCGTCGTGGGCCAGGTCAGCAATCCGCTCCAACAACTTGCGGGCACGCACCACCTTCGGCCGCTCGCCCTGATAGTACGGATCGCTATTGGAGTAGTGCCGCTCCACCTCCTCTTCTGGCTGGCCGGTCCGCTGGGCCTGCGCGGCGATGAGCCGGGAGAACCCCTCGGTGCCCAGCAGCAGCCAGCGCAGGTCCACGTCACGGCGCACGCGCTCCAGCAGGTAGAGCACGGCGGACTCGGCCAGGGTCAGATCGGGCGGGGTCTGGATGTGCTCGTCAGGCATGGTCAGCAGCCCTCCTTTCACGCTCGATCTGGGTCGCATAATCCACCCGGGCGAGCGCCTCCCGGGCGGACCGGCCGGGCTGGCCGTCGAACAGGGATATGTATTGCAGCGCGGCCCGCATCGTTTCCTCGATGTATCGCTGATAGGACAGCCCCAGCAGTTCCGAGTTGCTGTGGCACCAGCCTTCAGGGGGTGGTGTTGCCGGCATCACGTTGCGTCCTCAAATTGGTGGTCACGTCCCCGGCCTCCACTGGAATAGCGGCCCCGCGTCGTGGCGGTTGGCCGGCACCATCTCGCCCTCTTCGTTGAGCACACATGGCACGACCTCCTTTTGCAGGAACAGGGCCCCGAACCCCTCAGGGTGCCTGCTGGTGTCGGCTCGCTGGGCCGCGTACTGCTTGTTGAACGTGTGGTGTCGGAACGTCAGCTTGCCGAGGAAGCCGTGTTCGATCAGGTGCAGGTGTCCCGGGGCGAAGTGCAGCAGGGGTCGGGCGTTGAAGTGCCGCAGCCCCTTGGTCGGGAACTGGCAAAAAGCCGCCCGGGACACCTCCCACACCTCGACCCAGTGCCGGCCCTGGTACACGGCCCAGCGCCGCGCCAGCACCCAGCCGGCGCGCGTGAACGCGGCCTCGCCGCCACGACGCTCGTCTTCCAGCCAGTCCGCGAACACCTTGCGGATCGCGTGCCAGGCGGGCCAGCGTTCGGCGCGGGCGTGCTCGCGCAGGTCGGCGCGGAAGGCTTCCTCGACGCTTTGGGGCGGGCTGGTGGTCACGGCTCAGTCCTCCTCATCCCCCTCGCCGTCCACCGCGGCCCGGGACAGCCGGGCCATTTCGATCCGCAGGTTGTCTCCTTCAATGGCCAGCCCCGCCCGTTCACGGATCAGCCAGTCAATCGCGACCGAGAAGCCGCAGTCGGCAGCCGCCCCCGGGTGGGCCTCTCGCCACTTCGCCACGGCTACCCGCCCCATTCGGTCGAACTCGGCCAGCGTGAGCCGCAGCTGCTCGACCAGCCCGCCCAGCCGTTCCATCTCCCGGTCCTGCTCGCTGGGCTGCACCAGGGCCGGCGCCCCCCACTCGCCGCACCCCTCGCTCGCCAGCGTCAGCGGCCAGGACACGCGGGGCGGGTCGATGCGCGTGGCGGGGGACACCCAGGCGGCCGGGGCGTTGCGCCGGCACTGGCCCTGGCCGTCGGTCAGGCGCCGCCAGAAGCGGCAGGAGTCGCAGCGGTCGGTCATGATCGGCCCACCTCCCCTTGCAGCCGCCGCACCTCGGCCAGCAGGTGCAGCACGTCCTCCCTGGCCGAGGCGATGAAGGCCGCGTCGTGCATCGCCTGCTCGGCCCGCGGATCTTCGGTCCAGTGGGGCAGGCGGTACAGCCAGCACACCAGGTCGTTGCCGCCGGGCCCGCCCATGACATAGACGCGCCGGATTCGGCCCCGGCAGCTCCGCTCGTGGTCGCGGGCGTATCGCCACGGGCCCGGCGTTGCCGCCGCCGCCCGCGCCTCGATCTCCGCCAGGCGGTCCGTGGACCGCCCCTTACTTGCCCGAGCAGCCATCCCCGTCCTCCCTCGCCTGCGCCTCCCGGTGAACCTTCTGCCACGCGATCGTCGCCACCGTCGCCCGGTGGAACGCCGCGCCCCAGGCGACGTGATCGCCCGCCGCCGAGGCCGCCAGCATGTCCTCGTTGACCTGCACGATGTCGGCCTGCGTCTGACCCGTGCGGTCGGCACCGGCCAGCCAGCGGGACAGGTTGCCGCGCTCGCCGCCGCTTGAGTCAATCCAGATCAGCACGCCGCCTCCTTCTCAAGGATGATGAGCCCGGACTCCGTGAATCCACAGCGGCGCCAACCGGCGCAGAGGAAGCAGAATCCTGGGTTCGTGCTCTTGATCTTCCTCGGGTTGACCGTGGTGTAGAGCCTCTGGGGCGGCCACTTCTTCCAGGCCCACTCGACGAGCCGGCGGTTCTCCGGCGTGTCGGGAATGCCCAGATCGTCGAGCAGCTCGGGGGCGTAGATGTGCAGCTCGTCGCCGTCCCGGTACGCGCCCGGCCCCACCTTCACCACGCGATCGCCGTCCATGCTCACCTCGCTTTCTTGCGCCGCCCCTCCCGGCCGCCGCCCAGCCGGTAGTACGCGGCCACGTCCCCGTCGATGTGCAGGGCCTTGACCCTGCGGGCCTCCCGGCCCCGGTAGATCTCGACGACGCCCCGCGCCTCCATCTCCCGGCGCTTCTCGGCCAGCCGCCGCATCTCGGCGGCTGCGACGGAGAGCAGGCAGTGGCGCAGCCAGTCCAGCTGCATCGGGGGCACGCTGCCGATGGGGTCGGTGTAGCAGTACGTCAGGTCCAGATCCTTCAGCCGCTTGCTGTTGGCCCGCCGGTCGTGGTCGTTCATGTGCAGCCAGTGCGGCCCGATGTGAGCCTTGCAGCTGCAATCCCGGGCGAGGACCTGATAGCTGCCGTCCGCCATGCGGGCGACGATCACCTCTTTCGGCCTCCGTTTGGCCACGGGCTCAGCCCTCCTTCAGGCACAAAGTGGCGTGCCGGGACGGGAGGCACACGCCCTCTTTCCTGGCAATGGCTCGGAATGCTCGCCTGGTCATGCAGCTGTGCGGCGGGGTGTCGATCGGCTCCGGGGGCATCCAGAATTGCCCGCCCGAAGCCCTCAGCAGCCAGAACACCCCGCCCCGAATCATCCAGCCCAAGCCCTGTTGCAAAGTGCAGCCCACGTTCAGCCAGCCCCGGGGAGGATCGTCCGCCATCTGGGGAATCACCTCCTTAATCCAGCGGACCGTCGCCGGCGCATCGTCGTCCCGGTAACTGCCACTCCAGGCACTCAGCACGTCGATCACCAGGTCCAGTTGGGCTATGGCCCGCTCGCGGCGGATCGCCCATTCTTCAGGGGTCAAGGCCCACCTCCTCACGCGGAAGAACTGTCCGGCACCCACGACCGGCCGCACAGGTCGCAGCGGACCGGCGACAGGCCGGAACGCCCTTCAGGGCCGTCGTCGATCAGGAAATGCACGCCGCCCGCCTTCCGGCAGAAGCGGCAGGGTTCGGCGGGCAGGCTTCCCCACTCGCCGGATTCGGCGTGATAGGGGCGCTCACCGTTCACCGCCTTGAGACGCTCGGCCTCCATGATCCGGGCGCACTCCTCCGCCTCGACCAGCTTCGGGTCGCCAGGCTGGTTCTTCCCGGTCCTGATCCGCTCTGCGATCCAGGCGCGGATGGCCACCGGCGCAGCCGTATCCCGGCCGAGCAGCACGAATGTCATCTCGTCGTCCAGCGCCTTGGCCATGCAGCCGTCGGTCAACTCGTCACGCTTGCGCATCCGCTCAGCCCTCCGCTTGATCCAGAGTTCGCACGATCTCCCGCCCCTCCCGCTCCAGTCGGTACAGTGCCTCCAGCGCCCCATCCTCGCCGGCCAGTTCCGCCCGCAGCCACGCTTCCGCCAGTTCGCTGAGCCGCAGACGCAGCCGGCGGCGCTGCTCGTAGGTTGCCCGCAGCCGCTTGTAGGCCACGGGGTTGTTGTGGCGCTCGTAGCCCTCGGCGCAGCTGGCGCACAGCCCCTGCACCACGCCGACGGGTTTCGCCTGCTCGCACTGCCGGCAGCGGCCGGCCCGCATGAGATCACGCACCCTACACCTCGCACAGTTGCGGGGACCGGGCCATGCGCTCGCTGACCCGTCGCAGGGCGCTCGCCTGGATCTGCCGCACGCGCTCCCCGCTCATCCCCAGCATCGCCCCCACCTCCGACAGCAGCTTCCCCTCGCGGTAGACCAGCCGCAGCACCTCGCGTTCGCGGGCGTCGAGAGTGCGCACCACCTCCGCCCACCAGTCCGCATGCTCGGCAGGCGATGGGCGGTCGGGGAGCTGTCGGCCACCTCCAGCAGCGATGCCTCGCCGCCCTCGTCGTCGTGGCCGCGCGAGGTGTGGAGGCTGGCCACGCGGCGGGCGGCGCGAGCGGCAGCCAGGTACTCTGGCGTGGCGCTGCCGCGGCCCTCGGCTGTCCAGGCCGGCACGGCGATCACGCTGGAGCAGCCGGCAAGGTAGCGGTTGAGGCGGTTGCGCACGGCCGTTTAGACGTAGGTGGACAGTTGCCCCTTGCCTGGCTGCCACAGCTCGCAGGCGCGCAGGAAGGGGAGGATGGCCTCGCTGGCCAGGTCGTCCACGTCGTAATCGCGGTGGTCGCCCAGCACGCCGGCCCGGTAGGACAGATACTGGTAGACGGCCGCCCGAACGAGGCGGAGGTTGGCCTCGGCCAGGGCATTGCGCTCGGTCTGCGAGCGTACGGCGGGGAGGTGACGGTTGCTGCCACGACCCTTGCGCGGGGCAGGGGTCGGCAGGGTGGCGGTTGCCGTGTCCATTCCGTTCATGTCGCTCGTCTCCTCGCGGGCCAGCCCCATTGCTACCTCTGAGCCGTCTGAAAATTGCACCACACCGCCTCCACCATGCGCCGCTTGCTGGCCCCGCCGGCGGCATGGTTCGGCAGGTCGAAATCGTGCCGCTGCCAGCCGTGCCGGGCGGCCCAGTCGTCGTAGAGCGGACTGGGGTAGCCCGAGAGCAGGAACTTGCCCCGGATGCCGGCCAGCACCTCCAGCAGCTCGCGGTGGTCGGCCTCGCTCATCTCGTGCGGGCCGTACTCGCCCGTGGTCGCCCGCGTGGCGTGCAGATAGGGCGGGTCGCAGTAGAGCAGCGTGTCCGGTCCGTCCTGCTGGCGGATCACGTCGAGGGCGGGGCGGTCGAGGATCACGACGCGCTTGAGGCGAGCGTGGACGGCCGGCAGCCCCTCGACGGCCGTGAGCCAGGCCGATGCCTGCTCGTTCATGCCGCGGCGAGTGCGCGTGCGGCTGAGCGGGGCGAAGGTGTCCTGGCGGCCGGCCAGGGACTGGCGGCAGCGAACGAAGAAGGCCCAGGCGCGTTCGGCCGGGTCGGCCGGCGGGAAGTCCTGCATGGCCAGGGCCCGCGTCCACTCGTGCTCGCTGAACGGCGTGGCCTCGACGCGGCGGCGGAAGCGGCCGAAAAGGCAGTCGTCCTGCAAGACCCGCCAGAAGTGGGTCAGGTCGCCATTCAGGTCGTTGACCACCTCGGAGACGCCCTCGGGGTCTTTGGCCAGCAACACGGCCAGGCCGCCCGCATAGGGCTCGACGTAGTGCAGGTGGCGGGGCATGAGGGCGATTAGCCTACTTGCCTGGTATACCTTGCCACCGGGACAATGCCACTTCAGCGGGGGCGTTAATTGCCCGCGCGAAGTGGCGGTCCCTCCTTTCCCACTCTGATCAGACATGCTTCCACGCCTTTCGTGACAGGATTGCCGAGACAAGGGACTCCGTGACGCCGTATCGCTGAGCGTGCTGCTTCAAGGGTTTGCCGATACGCCTGATTTCGCGAACGTCATCGGCCGTCAACTTGGCGGTGTTGATGGCCTCGCCGCACGGCTGCGTTCCGTGTCTGGCCTTGTCTTCAATGTTCGACTGGTGGGTGTCCCAGCGAAGGTTTGCGACGGCGTCATTGCAACAGTCGCCGTCTTGGTGGCAGCACTCCATCCCTTCGGGGCAGGGGCCGACGAATACTTCGAGGGCGAGGATTGAGCCATAGGTTCGACGGTAAATCCCGTCGCCGCGTCGCAGCGTGTATCTGGCCCTGCCGTCACACTGCCTTCGGTCAGGCTTCAGCCTTCTCCACAAACGCCCTATCTCCCAGGTGCCGCGCCTCGCGTGCCCTGCGCCCTTGAAAAACCAGGCGGTCCACACGGAGCCGTCATCCTCGACCCGATACCCCGGCAATCCCGGGATGGGTTTGAACACGGCCATCGGCACTGCGGCCGTGTCGAGAACCGGCGGCGTACTCTTGTGCCACTTCAAGGGCTGACTGAGTGCCCTCATCGCATCACCTCCCTGTCGCCGGGGCCGTCTGCCGGGTGAAATAGCTGCTCGCCCCGCGCCTCCCGCGCTTGCATCGCCGCGATCTTCTCTGTCGTCCCCGGCCAGGCGGCGGTCGGCTCGGCGGGCAGCCGGGCGGGGCCGCAGAAGTTGCCGACGCCACGCACCGCGAACTTGCTGACCGAGGGCGGGTGCAGGGCACGGATGGCAGGGTCGTAGAAACACATCCAGCAGAGACGACGCGGCCGCAGGCTACGCACGCGCCCGCAGTGGCGGCAGGGGGCGACGGGGCGGTGGCCGCGATGGCGTGGCGGCGGGTTGGCAACAGCGATCACGGGGTGTCCTCCTGCACGTCTTCCAGGGTGATAATGGTCCGCTTCGGGCCGCGCACGACCTCGACCAGGGGCATCCCCTCCAGGCCGGCGGGGCCGTCGTCCAGCAGCAGGCCGCAGCGGACGAGCGAATCAAGGCCCGCCTTTAACGGAGCATCGGCATCGCAAATACGCCCGCCCCTGGCCCAGCCGCTGACCACCATGCGCAGGCGGCGCCTGCCCGAAGCGACCGGCACGCGCTGGGCCAGGGCCTCCAGGGCCAGACGCTGGGCGGCGGCACGCTTGAGGCGATGGCCGATACTCCAGTGCCGGCCGATGAAGGCGTTGGCCAGGGGAGGGTGCCAGTCCTCGACGGTCAGGGTGTGGGTCGCCATTACGCCTCCTCGTCCTCCTCGGCGACCACGGGCAGCGTTCCCCCGACCGGACGCAGCCCCCACTCGGCGGGCAGGCTGGCCAGGGGCTGCCACTCCCCCTCGCAGCGCCGCCAGGCCGTGGCGCCGTAGGGGATGAACGGCTTGGCCACCCGTCGCAGCAGGTCGTCGCGGCCGGGCAGGCTCGTCAGCGTGGCCCCGGAGGCAGCAGCCACTCGACCAGCAGGGGGCGGGGTTCAGGCATTCGCTTGCCCGCAACTGACGGCCCATCGCGCCTCCAGCCTGCTGCGAAACAGGCACCTCTTGTAGCTCGTCTGAATGGCTTTCAGCGGCACCGCGCAGCCTCCTTCCCATTTCCATCTCGCACCCTGGAACATGGTGACAATGGTGACAAAACTCGGACGGGCTAAGTTTTGTCACCATTGTCACCGCTCTGGTGGTGACAAAACTCCCGAAGGCTCGTAGTTTTGTCACCATTGTCACCATGTTCCAGGGTGCGCGGGTTGATTTCGTAGCAATCGGTCGCCGGCCGGCCTGGGCCGCCGCTCTGGACCTGGACGGGCCGAATGTGGTGCAGGTGCTGCAAGAGCTTGAGCGGCTGCTCCATTTCTTCGGGGCGGCCGAACTGACGGCGGAGGCTGCGCCAGAGGTCGCGCCGGCTAAAGGTCTTGCCGTCCCAGGTGCGCACCCAGCGGAGCACCTTGCGGGCGGTGACGGTACGCGGGTCCGCGCCCATTGCCCGGTAGACCCGGCGGGCATGGTCTTTGAAGTAGTCGATCAGGAGGGAGGCGCGACGGACGCTTTCGGCATCGACGGCGCGTTCCACCGGCTCGTCGCAGACCTCGCGCAGCAGGTGGAGGACCAGGGCCAGGCGGCCGCAGTAGCCGCGAAGCTTCCCCCACGGGCCGCTCAGGTGCGGCGGGAAGTCGGGGTCATTCAGCTCGGTGGCGTGCAGGTCGGTGAATTCCTTCCACGCCAATCTTCCATCCGGGTCGAGTCGCGGGTATTCCGTCTGCTGGCTTTCCCCGCCCGAAGGCGGGTGAAGACTCAGCAGACGATTGACGGCCGTTTCCCACGAGGCGATGGCCTCGCGCGAAACTTCTCTCCACTGTTCACCCACGGCCGGCATGGGGTCGGGGTAGGCGAACAGGAAGCGATCAAGAAAGCCGTCCTCGACGGATGCCTTGCCGGACTCCTGCTCGGCGCGCATCTGGGCAATGACGCTGGGCTGAATGCCGCCGACGATGCCGACGAAGGGCCGGTAAACGCGGAGCGGGATGCTGCCCATGCGGACGCGGTGAACCTTCACGGTCGCCTGGGGCCAGAGTTTCAGGTACAGTTGCCGATCGTTGCCCTTGCCGTCCTTGTACTGGTTGAGGCCGCTGACCAGGGCAGCCATCTCGTCGCGCACCATCAGCACGCCGCGCGGATTGTCTTGCAGCAGCAGGAGCAGGGCCTCGGCTGTCACCTCGTCCGCCAGCACCTGGCGGGGCGTGGGGGCGGAGCCGTCCGAACCGCTGGCCTGCCATGCTTGCATGGCGTCCTGGTATTCGGCGAAGTAGTGGCGCTGGGCCAACTCCAGGGGCTCGGCCACCATCTCCAGGGCGGGCGACTTGCCGGATGATGCCAGGCCGACGACGGCCGCGAACAGGACCGCCCCTTGCGTGTGTCCTTCTTTGATGACCAGTCGGGCGGAGTTGCCGATGGCCGCGCCGGCGGCGACCAGTAGCGGCACGGCCAGAAAGTCCAGCGGGCAGGACAGCGCCCAGGAGCATTCGTTCACGAAGCGGCGCAGGGTCGGCGGCAACACTTCAAGGGGGAAGGGGGCCGCCGGGCATTCTTCCTCCAGCGGGATGGGGTCTTCCCACGGTTCGGCTTCCGTCTTGTTGCTTCGCTCCTCGGTCGGCGACGCGGCGGCCGAGTGCCCATTGCTCGGATGGCCGTTGGTCCCGTTGCCGACCGCCGAGAGGTCGCGCAGGTCGGCCATTCCGGCCTTGAGGCCGCGGGTGATGGTGTCCGCATCTTTTTGCGGGCTGTCGCAACCCGCCCGCCGGGCCGCCTCCCAAATCCCCTCGTAGGCTTCCTGCCAACTCAGCCCTCCCGACTGGACGAGTTGCCCCACGGCGAAGGCGCTGCGGTTGAGTTGATCGTTGCGGGAGCCGGCCGGCGCGGAGGCCATGAGGCCGCACTCCTTGCCGAGCGCGGCCAGGGCGTAGGTTCGCGTGGATAGTTCCGGCCGGCCGCGCCGGAGGTCGTCCTGTCGGCGCCAGTGCTCCAGCATGCGAGCCAGGAGCGACGTGTTGAGGCTTGCCACCTCCTCTTGCCAGGGCTGCCCTTCAACCAGGCGCGTCCAGCGGTGAGGGCGCTCGGGGGTGGACGCCCCTTTGCGGGCCCTGGTTCCGTAACATTTCCAGATGCGCGGGGCGTCGTGCGTCTTCGGGTCAACGGAGGCTTTCGCCGCCGGCAACTGGCGGCCGGCCTTGGCCGCGTCCCGCTCGGCGTCGGTCAGCGGGTCGTCGCAGCGGGAAGCAAGCCCGATCAGCACGTCACGAATGAGAGCGTGGGCGGCGTCGTCGCTGGGCAGATCGATGGGGTAGCAAAGGTGCCAGCCGTTCGAGCTGTCGCCGACCACGGCCCCTTTGAGGCCGACGCCGTCAAGGATGCCCCGGCAGCGGAGCAGGACGCGCCAGGCGGCGGCCCGCTCCGCCTCGGTAGCCGACAGGTTGGCGGGCCGAACCGGGTCGCAGTCGATCGGCAGCCAGTGCCGCCGAGCCACGTCGGCCTTCCGTGCCGACGCACGCGACCCGGCGAGGTCTGGGCGCAGGGGGTTCAGGGTGAAGTAAACCCCCTTCGCCCCCCTGGTGTCCAGGTCCGCGGCATCGCGTGCCATCGCCTCGGGGTCGTCGTAGATGCGACAGACAGCCTTGGCCCCGCCCACCTCCAGGGCCCGGAGTTCGGCTACCTGGCCCGGCGCGAGGAACACACGCAGCCACCGGGCGATCGCTTCCTGCTGCCTCTCTCTGAAGGCGTCCATCGCAGTTCTCTCTAGAAGGGACAATCGTCTCCAACGCCGGCCCCGGCCCCTGGCGGCATCGGCGAATCGGCCAGAAGGCCGGTGATGTAGAGGTTGGGGAAGCCAGGCTTGCCGTTCTGGGGTTTGCCGTCCTTGCGGACGCCGCGGCAGCGCAAGCCGACGACGCGCTGGCAGGCGTCGCGGAGGAGCTGAGAAATGGGCTGGTCACCCTTGCCCCAGGAGGATGCCTCCGTCACCCCCAGGGACATCAGGTCGCCGCCCAGGTAGTCGAGGGATTCCTGCCGGCGGAAGAAGGTAGGCCGGTCGATCACCAGCCCATCGTGCGACCCCCCGATCACGCACAGGGCGAGGCGAAAAATCGTCTCGGGCGGGTTGCCGACCTTCGCCAGTTCGGCGGCGACGATCTGGAAGTCATAGGCCCCCTGGGGCAGGGCCTCAGGCCCGGGGCGCTGGGCCGGCGTGGGGCGGTAGTCCTTTTGCCAGCGGTCGATGTCGCTGAAGTCGTTGTCGTAACCGTTCATCGCGAGCAGACCTCCAAAGGGGCGGGCGAGTCATTACCAGGCGCCGCCGAGAAAAGGCGGCATGGCACCGGCGAAAACCAGTTCCTTGCGGGCACGGGTGAGGGCGACGTAGATCAGGTTGTATTCCTGGCAGACTTCCCACTGGCGCGAGCGGGTGCCGCGCCCGCCGCAGCGGTCGCAGCCCTTGCCCCGGCAGTCGGAACAGGAAAAGATCAGTGGCAGACACTTGGTGTCTGTGATGAAGACGCGGTCCGCTTCGAGTCCCTTGGCGCGGTGGATCGAGGAGAGCACCACGCGGCCGGCCGGGTCGTCGTTGCTAAACAGGCTCTCGACCTGGGAGCGGAGTTCCCCGACACTGGCCGCGGCGGTCGCCAGCTCGTGCAGGCAGTTGACGCGGTCGGCGAGGCCCTGGAATTCAGCATCGCCGGCGCGCTTGCGCTCCAGCCTCTCCAGCTGCCGCGCCTCGTAGAGGTGCAATTCCTCGATGAGTCGGGGGATGTCCGGTGCGCCCAGTCGGTCGATCAGGTCAAGGAGGCCGACGCCAATCTCGCGGCCCCGGACCAGCACCGATAGGCCGTCGCGGATGAGGCGGAAAGCGAGGGTGATGAGCGGGGAGTTGCGGCGGGCGATGACCATGTCGCCCTGTCGAACTTCGGACGGCAAGCGGTCCGGCGGGATTGTGCGAAGAATTCCGTCCGGGGCGCCGGGAGCCGGCTGAATTTCGGGGACGATGCGCTGGGCGAGGCAAACGTGACTGACGGGGCAGCGAAAGGTAACGGTGAGCGGCCGGAGCGTCCCGCCGCGAGGGGAGTCGATGAGAGATTTGCTGAGGCGATCGAACGCCTCGGGGTCAGCCCCGGCGAAACCGTTGATGGCTTGTCTGGGGTCGCCAATGGGCACCAGCCGGCCGCCCTCGGCCGCCCGGAGGGCAAGGGCCTGGGCGCAGCGCGAGAGATCCTGCGCCTCGTCCACCAGGAGCAGGTCGAAGCGGCGCATCGGCAGGTTGAGCCGTATCGGGAGCCACAGTTGGTCGTTGAAGTCGATGGTGCGGGTTTCCGAGGCCGAAAGGGCCACCAACTCGGGGACGGCGGCGAAGACCTCACTCGGGTCGGAGGGAAGATCGACGCCGTAGTAATCGGCGAGGGAGGCGAGCGCTTCCCGGTTGCCCTCGGGCGTCAGTGTGAGTTTGCAGTGACTGAGAAGTTCGATCGCCGCGAGGCCCTGCTCCGTCACGCGAACGCCTCCACGCCGGGTCGGCTGGACCCAGGCTGGGCGGACGCGGGAGAGGAGGTTTTTCGGCTTGTTCACGTCCACTCGCGGCGAGCCGAGGGCGCGGCAGACGGCCGCGTGGCCGAGGCTGTTCATGGTGGAGGCGCTCGCGCCGCCCGCGAGTCGCCCCTTAAGTTCTTCCGCGATGTGCTTGTTGTAGGCCACGAAGCGGACGGTGCCGGCGCTGCGTTTCGCGGCGCCAATGGCCGTGGTCGTCTTGCCGGCACCGGCCACGGCACTGACGACGACGTGGGATCGCCCGGAAGAAATGGCCTCGTAAACGGCCTCCTGTTGGGGCGTGGGTGTCCTTTCGCTCATGACGCACCCCCCGTCGGCTGCTGGAGTCGGGCGCGCATCATATTGAGGACGCGCCCGGCCTGGTCCCTGGTGAGCTTGCGGCGGTCGCCCGCGAACCCCAACTTGACGAGCCGTGAGGCAACGTCCTCTTCGGAGAGCTTCAACTGTTCCATGTACAACTCAAGGGTGTTGGCCTGGTCCTCTGTAACAGGCTCGTCCATTGGCGGCTGTCGCGGGGCCGTCTGCTGCGCCGGGGCGGCGGGCGCGGCTTGCTCGTTTCCCGGCTGCTGGCGACCTTGCTGCTGCGGCCTGTCCTCCTGCGCCGCCGCGTCGTCGTCGGGCTGCACGCGCGGCATCATGAGCAGGTCGCGGAGGAAGTAGGCCAGGCTGGTCGTGATGGCGATGGCGTAAGCCTTGTCGAGCGGCCGGCCGCGTTCCTCGACAACGGGCCACTCGATCTCGTCCAGGGGCAGGCACTCGCCGGAGCCGTGAAGAAGGTAGAGTCGGCGGTACATCTGGTAACAGACGGCCTGCCCCACGGCGGTGATGCGCATGCGCGGGGCCTGGCAGACCAGGGCCAAGCCGGAATCCGCAAGCGCCGCCTTCGCCTCGGTGATAACGGCCTCCGCACTCGCGTAGCGGAAGTTGTGGTATTTGTTGGTGGCGTCCTTCTCAACCGCCCGGCATTTCTGCTGGGCCACGGAGAGCGCCTTCGCCGTCTCGGGGTAGCCGGCCACCGCCAGCAGGGCCGGCTCGTGGGCCTCATCGAGGCGGACAACCGGAACGGCTTTCGGCGCCTGCACGGCCTGGCGTGTCGCTACGGCGGTACTATTGCTGTCGCTCATCATGGTCCCTCACAAGGCGCAAGAGTGCTCCGCGCACCCCGTAACTCCGGGGGCGACCTCTCGCTCTCGTCAGTGGGTTGGGTTAAAAGACGAACCCCGGCCGGGGCTTGTGACACGCTAGACGGCACCTGCGCGGGCATGCCGACTAACCAAGACCCCGGCCGGAGGTTCGCTCTGTGAGTTCATGACTCCCGCACAGTTTGAAGGTGAGGAGGCGGTGTCAACGCCCGTCCCTGTTTCCGCCCACATCATCCCATTTTCGCGCATCACATTCAAACCCTCTTCGCGCCGCAACTCGTTTCGTCGGATTAGGTTGCAAACGTCGTATTCGTCGTATTCGTCGAAAGCGGCGAACGTGATTCACGGGGACAACCTGGGGCACAATCTGACACGCCCTGACACTCTCCGGGAATCACAAATCCTCAGAGCCGCAGCCCCGGCAAAATACCGGCCGTCAACTCGTCCGCGTCCAACTCCTCCCCCGCCTCCCCGTCCTCGTCCTGTCCCTCGAACAGCTCGCTGCGCAGGATGCGCACGCCCAGCGGCGCCACGAAGCGCAGCCGCCAGCCCCCGGCCACGCGCACGCGCATCAGCGTGCCGGCCGGCAGGTCCCGCCGGGCCACCAGCACGACCTCTTCCCCGATCCGTCGCGTCAGCGTCAGCACGCTCGCCTCCTTTCACTCCCTGGCCAGGTCGTCACGGCAACGTCTACAGCACCTCGGTCCCGTCGCACTCCGCCCACTGGCACCACACGAACACCCGGTACTGCCCCCCGTACACCGGGTGGATGCGGTGCTGCGGCACGGCGTTCATCGGCCGCCACTGGCAGCGCGGGCATTCGAGGCGGCGGGCGCACGCCAGGTCGCCCTCGATCGTCGCCAGCGTCAGCCACGGAGCCACGCCGTCGATCCACCCCTCGGCGTGCGAGGCCAGGTAGGCGTCGCGGCCGGGGTGGGGCTGGCCGGCGGCGGAGACGGGGTCAGGGGTGTGGGTGGGCGTGCGGGTCGCGGTCTGGGTCACGGGTCGGTCCTCCTGATCAACTTTGCTTCCTCGCGGACGGTGGGAGGGACGGCCCGCCCGGCCGAAACGCTCGGCCAGTCGGCGGGCTCCCCCGGCTGTCGGATCACTCTAACTGGTTTGGTACATCAGGTCAAGTATTTCGCACCGGATTCCTCGGATAGACCGTGCCTTGTCTTTCGCCGCTGGTGCATCATAGAATGACTGTTGCTGTCGGCCCGGAGGCAAACCCTTGGCATCGCCTGCACAGCCTGCTATGCTTCCCAGCATGGAGGGCGAACCGAAGAGGCTGCGCATCATCTTCGACGCCGACGAAGTTTTGCGTCGGGCGATCAAGATGCGCGCCGCCGAGAGGGGTCGAACCGCGTCGGAGGCCATTGCCGATATCCTTCGCACCGAGTTGGCCGAAGAGATCGAGAAGGCCAGGCGATCGCTTGCTGCCGAGCAGCCGCCGCCGAAAACGCGGCGCGGCCCCAAACCCCGTAACGCCGACTAACCCCATCGCTTCCCCTCCCCCGGGGCGGCATGACGCCGCCTGCCCATCCCCCCTCACCCGCACCACGTCAGCGGCGGGAGCCGTTCGGCCGCCGCCTGCCGGATAAACTGGTACACCCTCTCCCGCGACAGCCCGTGCCGCTCCGCCAGCTCGGCCACGGGCGTCCCCGCCTCGTGGGCCGCGACGATGGCCCGGTTGCGCGCCTCCAGCGCGGCCCGCCGCGCCCCGGCCTGCTCCCGCGCCGCCTGCCGCCTGGTCTGCTCGGCCAGCTGGCGCACCCGCGCCGGCCTCAAGCAGCCGCAGTGCCGGGCGACTTTCCGCAGGTACGCCGCGCCGTACTCCCTCACCCGGCCGCAGCTGCACCGGCAGCGCCAGGTGTCCGGCCGCCGGCCGGGGCCGACGACCGCGAGTTCGCCGAAAGGCGGGTGGCCGGTCAGGTCCACGGGGGGCCGTTCTCGCCTGCCCATCAGCGTTCCTCCGTGATCGTGTCGGCGGTCACGCGCGCTCCCTCCCGTCCGCGGCCCTGGCAGTCACGCGGTAGCGTGCCGCCCCGTGAATCCCGCCCCCGCCGCACCGCTCGACCAGCCCGCGTGCCTTCAGGAATGACAGGGCGTTGCGGACGTACCCCACGCTTCGCCCCAGTTCGGCCACCGCCTCCGCCGTGTCGCCACTCTCCCGCTCCGCCAGCCATGCCATGAGCCTCCCCTGCGCCGCCGGCAATTCGGGCCACCCCGTCATCGCGCGTTCGCGTCGGCGGTTGGCCGCATAGTGCCGCCTCCCCTTATTCGCCCCCTCCCGCCTCACCTGGTCCGCCCCCTCGGGATCGGCGGCCCTCCAGGCCGCCAGCGACAGGGCTCCGCGGTTGATGCCCCAGCGCGGGGCCGAGCGGCGCAGCCGGCGGATCGCCTTCTTGTACCGCCATTCTGCCCCCTGGTGGGTCATGCCGACGGCCGCGCCGATGTCGCGGAAGAGGTGGCCGTCGAGGCGCATGCGCACCATCCGGCGGTCCAGCACGCTCAGTCTCCGCATCGCCTTGGCGTACACTTCGGTCGCCAGGGTCTCGCCCTCGGGGTCCGGCGTTTTTTCGTCCTCCAGGACGGCCAGCAGGCAGCCGCGAGCGATGAGCGGCGTGCCGGCGTTGGAATCCAGGCTCACCGTGCGGGCCAGCCGCTTCCGGTAGCGCGGGGCCTCGCGGCGGGCGGTCAGCAGGGCGGCGCGATACAGCCACGTCTCCGGGCTGGCCCCGCCGCCCGGCTGCCACTTTGGGGCGGCCACCACCATCGCATACTGGATCTCGCTCTCCAGTTCGTCCGCCTCGGTGTGGTTGCGGGCGAACTTGCGCGCCACCGCGCGGGCGATGGTGAACATGCGCGGCGTCCACTCGAACGGTCCGTCGCCAGCCGTGGCCGCCGCCTTCGTTGTCGTGTCCATGACGCCGCCCTCCTCACTTCGCCGGCTCGACCCGCACCACCGTGTTCTGGCGGTCGTCGGCGTCGGCCTGGTCCTCGCGCACCGCCGACGGCTGGTTGCCCACGAACCCCGTCACGCGCTTGGGGTACGGCCGCACGACGAGGTACGCCACCCCGTGCCGGTTGGCGAGATCCTGGGCGTCGCGCGTCAGCCTCTCGATCGCGTCCCCTTCCATCGGTCGCATGGTCGTCTCCTCCTGCCGTCGTGGTGATTCGGCGGGGCCGGGGGTATGGCCCCCTCAGACCGGCGAGCACAGAGAGCATGGCAGACATGCCCGCACGCGACCCCCGGCCCCGCGTCTCCGTCGTGTTCGCTCCGGGGGCCGGCCGAGTTGCGTGGCCGTTGCGGCGGCCTCCTGCCGCACGCGCCCCCGGGCCACGCCGGCAGGGAGCCCTCCCTCTTCCCAGAAAGGGATAGCTGCCGGCTGTGGTTTGCGCCGCCGGGGCATCGCGTTCGCCCCCGTTCGCGTGTGGTTGACACCTGGGCACGCCCCAGATGCCGCCCCGGCGGCGTGGTCCGTCATGATTCGCTGCCCGCCTCCAATTCCCGCACCCTAATCACCGGCAGCCACAGCAGTTGGCGACGGGCGTTCAGCGCTTCCAGCCCCTCCCGTGCCTCGGCCTGCGTCGGCCCCAGGAAGTGCCCGTCAAGCGGTTCCCCGCAGCAGGCCAGGTGCCAGCCCCAGTGCGGACTCGCGCCTTCGACCGGCAGGCATCGCAGCGTGCCTTCGATGGGCGGCTGGGCCGGGAGGGGTTCACGGATCATGACTGCTGCCCCTCCACCAGCCTCACCCCCTCCTGCCCCAGCCGCTCGTGCAGGAACGCCCGCGTCTCGGCCAGCAGGGCGGGCGGGTAGCCGGCGTCCGGCTCGTGTTCCAGCCCCAGCGCGACCACGGCCGACAGCGGGTAGCGTGCCGCGCTCAATCCCAGCGCCCAGCACAGTTGTTGTTCCATCGCCGTCAGGATCGCCCCGACGGCGCGCTCGCGGGGGACGCCGTGGCGGTCGAGCAGGGCGAGCAGGCGGCGCACGGCGTGCAGCTCGCGCCAGAGTTCCTGCCGCGTCTTCATGGCGTGCCGATCGCGACTCATGGTTGGCCCTCGCTGGTAGCCGCCATCCGCTCTGCCCGCGCCAAGCATGACGCATGAACATAGCGGCAAATGCCGTTGGGATCGACCGTGTACCGCCGCTCATAGCCGATCGTCAGGCCGCACAGCCGGCACGTTGACGAGGCCGTCCCCCGTTGCTGCCGGCAGCGCAGGTGCGGGCAGGGGTAGGGGCCGCAGCAGCCCAGCGGGTGGCCGGGTGGCGGCAGGTAGGCGACTGGGGAGGTGGATAATTGGGTGGTCACTGCCTGCATCCTCCGCGTTCGTGCCCGCGTACAATGCAACAGGGTGGCGGCCGGCGGCATCCTGCCTGACGCATCCTCAGACGCCTCTCGCAGCGTCCGCCCCGGCCGCACACCCTCCCCCTACGGCTGTCGTCCTGACAATCGGCCCTCCTGGCCCCGGGGCACTCCGTCACCCCGGCCACTCGTCTCCGTCGTGTGTCCGCAGCCGGGGGCGGGGTCGGTCGCTCGGTCCTCGCCCGCCCCCGGCGCGATGATCGCCCGTCACGTCGCCCTCGCCCACTGCCACTCCCACGACGGCACGTCCGCCTCCGCCAGCAGCAACAGGTTCCGCTCGCGGTTGCACCGCTCGCAGGCGATGCGGAGGTTACTCATGTCGTCCGTGCCGCCCAGCAGCACGGGCATCAGATGCTCCACCGTGGCGTCGTCGTAGCGCACGGATGCCCGGCAGTAGTGGCACGGGGCCGTGCGGGCATGGCGGAAGTGGTGGAACCAGACCGCCTTTCGCAGGGTGTGCCAGCAGCCGCGTTTGCTCTGTTTCCGTCGCATGGCATGGCCCTCTGTGCTGTACTGATCGCACGCATTTCGGAGGTGTTGGAAATTAGCCGTCGCCGTAGCCGTCGCCGTAGCCGTAGCCGTCGCCGTCGCCGTCGCCGTAGCCGTCGCCGTCGCCGTAGCCGTCGCCGTAGCCGTAGCCGTAGCCGTAGCCGTAGCCGTAGCCGTAGCCGTAGCCGTAGCCGTAGCCGT
>Ga0134128_10001492_pt1 | contig 29993 bp, 31 predicted proteins | sample KB31754_FD_96462 | JGI IMG/M metagenome (GOLD analysis project Ga0134128, IMG submission 96462) | Terrestrial soil microbial communities with excess Nitrogen fertilizer from Kellogg Biological Station, Michigan, USA - KB3-175-4 | ecosystem: Environmental > Terrestrial > Soil > Unclassified ... | reverse complement strand
GACGCCGTCTATGCCGCCGGCGGACTCACGCAAGACGCCATGCTGGGCGACGCGCAAATTTTCCGCCGCGAAAACGGCCAGGTCAGCGTGATGAGCGTGAATCTGGCAGCCGCGCTCAAAGGAGACCCGGCCGCAAATCTGCTGCTGCGTCCGCGCGATCGCCTGATTGTGCATCGCGATCTCGCCAAGGCCGATCCTGCGTCGGTGATGATTGAAGGTGAAGTCGGTAAGCCGGGCAAGTATCCGCTCGCCGACGGCATGACTGCTGGAGAGTTGGTGCGACTCGCCGGCGGATTCAAACGCGGAGCCTACACCGAACTCGCCGACCTCTCGCGCTACTCCCTCCAGGACGGCGCCAAGATTCAGGGCGAGCATCAGCAAATCGAGATCGCGAAAGCCCTGAGCTCGCCGGATGCCGATGTGCCGCTGCGCGACGGCGATACGCTCACCATCCGCCAGATCGCCGGCTTCAAGGACATCGGTTCCACGGTCACTGTGCGCGGTGAGGTCATGCATCCCAGCGTGTACGGCATTGAGGAAGGCGAGAAGCGTGAAGGTGGCGTCCCTCAGCCAGCAATAGCGATAATCCCAGTTGCGCGTGCCGCCGATCCGTTCGGGCAGCGAGGTGGTGACGGCGGCGACAATGCCGCCGGTGGGTTTGTAGCTCAGGCTCTTCAAGGTGAGCAGCGAGCGTATGGTCTGGTTGCGCCACTTGCCCTTGAGCTTGCAGAGACCTGCCCACTCCTTCCAGGCTTTCTCGGTCTCCTCCAGCGCAATATCGGCATCGATCACCGGCGGCACCCGAAGCTGCGAAGGGCTGTAGCTCATCACAAAGGGGACGCGCTCGCCCCGTTCGACCGTGAACCGCGCCACCGAGCGCAAATCCTCGCCGTGAAGGTCAGTCGGGGTGCGGATGCAAAGAAGATGCGGGCCGGCCACGGCCGTGACGGTCTTGGAATCCGTGCGGTTCACCCAGGGGACCGTGACGCCATAATCGAAGCGAATGAACAGCTCGGTCTCCATCGCCACGCGGCCGGAAACGCCTTCAACGACGCGCACGATCGAACGATCATCTGTGCCCAGCGCCATGAAATCAATCAGCCTGACCGAGCCGGTCCTGGTCGTGAACAAGGTTTCCAGAATCAGGCTGTCACCGCGATAGTGGCGCGTCACGCGCAGTGGAGCATCTTTTTTTCTTTTCCTGGCCGGCGCGATCAGCCAGCGGCCATGTTCGGGCTTGCCCAAAAGCGCGGCGAAACAGGCATCGGAATCGAAGCGCGGCATGCACAGCCAATCGATCGAGCCGTCGCGCCCGACCAGGCCCGCGGTGTGGCAGTCGCCGATGACGGCATAGTCCTCGATCCGCATGGGCTAAGCTCCCGCGGCGGCGCGATCGGCCAGCCAGATCACCTCGCCTTGCGGGCGAAGCCTGCCGGCCGGAATCGCCGCATCGCCGGCGCGCGCGCGCGCCATCGCCTCCCGCTTGGCCGCGCCCGATACCAGAAACAGCACCAACCGGCTCGCCTCCAGCGCGGGATAGGTAAGGGTGACGCGGACTTCGGGCCGGCCATGCGGCACCGGCGCCACCCAGTCGCTGCGATTGTCCAAGACCGGCTGACCAGGAATGAGCGAAGCGGTGTGGCCGTCATCACCGATGCCCATCAGTTGCAAATCGAACAGATATTGTCCGGCGATAAGAGTGCTTGCGCCATATTGCTGTCGCAGCATCTCCTCATAGGCGCGCGCCGCCTGGTCGGGCGTGCCGTCGGTGGGCATGGCGAACATGCCGCGCGGCGCGACATCTTTCAGTAAGGTTTGGCGGATCAGGCGGTAATTGCTGTCCGGATGATCGGGTGGCACGAACCGTTCATCGCCTTGATAAATCTCCACCTGATGCCAGGGCACTTGATTGAGATGCGCGAGATGGCGGTAACAGCCGCGCGGCGTACTGCCGCCGGACAAGGCCAACCGGTATGGAGCTTTGGACTCGCGAATATGGTCGGCAATCAGTTCCGCCGCCTGGACCGATAAGGTCTCCAGGTCTTTGACGATCTCAATGCGCCCGGCAATGCTCATTTCACCGCCCGCCAGGAACGGCCATCGCGGGCCAAAAGATCATTGGCGGCGGAAGGTCCCTCGCTGCCGGCGCCGTAGTTGGGAAAATGGCGCGGCGCTGAATCGGCCCAGCCGCGCAGCACCGGATCGACCACGCCCCAGGCCGCTTCCACCTGGTCGGCGCGTTGAAACAGGGTGGGATCGCCGATCAGGCAGTCATAAATCAGGGTCTCATAGCCCACGGCCGGCGCCAGCTTGAACCAGTCCTTGTATTTGAAATCCATCGCCACGCTTTCCAGCATCATGGCAGGTCCCGGCCGCTTGGCGTTGAACCTGAGGCGGATGCTTTCGTCAGGCTGGATGCGCAGGATCATCGAGTCGGCGTCCAGTTCGTCCATCGGCGTGTCGCGGAACAGCGCGTAAGGCGCGCGTTTGAAGCGGATGGCGATCTCGGTCGAACGCACCGCCAGACGCTTCCCCGTCCGCAGATAGAACGGCACGCCAGCCCAGCGCCAATTGTCGATCATCAGCCTCAGCGCCACATAGGTTTCGACATTGGAATCGGGCGCGACATTGGGTTCCTTGCGATAGGCCACGACATCCTTGCCGCCGACCACGCCGGAATCATATTGGCCGCGGACCGCATCGGCGAGCGAGAGGGGGTGCACGGCGCGAAACATTTCCGCCTTCTTGGCCCGAATTGCTTCCGCATCGAAGGAGACGGGCGGCTCCATCGCCGTCATCGCCACCAACTGGAAAAGATGATTGGGCACCATGTCGCGAAGCGCGCCGGTTTTCTCATAGAAATTGCCGCGGCCTTCCACCCCGATCGATTCCGCCACCGTGATCTGGACATGATCGATGCGGTCGCGATTCCAGATCGGCTCGAACAGGCCATTGGCGAAACGCAGCGCCATGATGTTCTGCACCGTCTCCTTTCCCAGGAAATGATCGATGCGATAGATCTGGTCTTCCTTGAGATATTTGAGCAGGCAGGCATTGAGCGCCTTGGCCGATTCCAAATCGTGACCGAAAGGTTTTTCCACGATCACGCGGCGGAAACCCTTGTCCTGCTCGACCAGCCCAGCTTCACCCAGCTTACCCGCGAGGACACTGAAGAAGCGGTCCGCCACGGCAAAATAGAACAGAACATTGCCGCCCAAATTCCTCCTCTTGTCGAGATCGGCCAGACACTGCCCGAGCTGCTCGAAGGTTTCGTCTTTCTCGAAATCGCCCTTGAGGAAGGTCATGTCCTCGGCGATGGGCTTCCACAGTCTGTCGTCCACGCTGCCGGTGCCTCCCTCCCCGCCCCTCTTGAGGGATCGCTCCATAAAATCGTGCAGGCCATCGCGCCATTGCTCGGAGGTCTTGTCGTTGTGATCCACGCCGACGATGGCCAGGTGCTCGGGCAGCCGCCCTGCCCGGTTCAGGTTGTAGAGCGCGGGCACGATCAGTCTCTTGGTGAGATCGCCATTGGCGCCGAAGATCACGATGGCGCAATTGGGCGGCGGCGATTTATGGCTTGCGCTCATTTATCTTCGTCTTTGGCCTTGTGGGCGGGCGTGATGCTCTCGACATGGCCACCGAATTCGTTGCGCATGGCCGAAAGCAGCTTCTCGCCGAAACTATGCTCGATGCGCGAGCGGAAGCGGGCATAGAGCGCCGAGGTGATCACCGGCGCCGCCACCGCCTCATCGATCGCCGCCTCGATGGTCCACCGGCCCTCGCCGCTGTCGGCCACATCGCCCTTGAACTCGCTCAGCTCCGGCGATTTGGCGAGCGCAATGGCGGTGAGATCGAGCAGCCAAGACGCGATCACGCTGCCGCGCCGCCAGACTTCGGCGATGTCGGCGGTGTCGAGGGTAAACCGCTCGTCCTCCGGCAATTCCTGGCCCGCGCGCCCGCGCAGAATGTCGAAGCCTTCGGCATAAGCCTGCATCAGGCCGTATTCGATGCCGTTATGAACCATCTTGACGAAATGGCCCGAGCCCGCCGGCCCGCAATGCATGTAGCCCCGGATGACGCGGGGATCGCGGCCTTCGCGTCCCGGCGTGGTGACAATGCCGCTCTCACCCGGAGCGAGCGTCGCGAAAATGGGATCCAGCCGCGTGACGACATCCTTGTCGCCGCCAATCATCATGCAATAGCCGCGATCGAGCCCCCATACGCCGCCCGAGGTGCCGCAATCCACATAAGCGATGTTCTTTTGCTTGAGTGATTTGGCGCGGCGGATATCGTCCTTGTAGTAGCTGTTGCCGCCATCGATCACCACGTCGCCCGACTGAAGCAGATCGCCCAACGCCATCACGGTATCGTCGGTGATCTTGCCGGCCGGCAACATCAGCCAGACCGTGCGCGGCGCCTCGAGCTTTTCCACCATCCCTTGGAGCGAGGAAACCCCGGTTGCGCCTTCCAGCGCTTTGACCGCCTTGGGGTCGCGATCATATGCCACGACCTTGTGACTTTTTCTCATCAGGCGGCGGCCGATATTGGCGCCCATCCTGCCCAGCCCCACAATCCCGATCTGCATGAAAACTCCTCACCCCCGCCTGACGGCGCGGGCCTTAAAAATCGGTTCGCAATATCCCGGCATTATGCACGGCCACGCCCCTAAAAGAACGCCGCGGCGCGCCCCGGCGTTCCCGTGGGCCGGCCGGGTTTCGCCCTACCGCGGGAGCGATTTGGGCAGGTATTTCACCACTCTCTGCTGGCGCACCTGGGCGCTGTAAACCACCCCGTCCTGGGCCCAGATCCCCTCGCCGCCGCTGGTGATATGACGGTCCGCCTCCGGATCGATGTCGGGGATGAACGCGCGCACGATGCCGTCCTTGACGCTGCCGATACGGATGCCGCGCGCCCAACCCGGATGAAAGCCGTACGCCACCGGGGTGCGGGATTCGGAATCGGTGCAATAGAGGATATCATTGTCGTCGATATAGATGCCGCTGGGCCGTCCGAATTGGCTCCAGATGTCCAGCAATTGGCCCCCCTGGCTGAAGATTTGGATGCGGTTGTTGTAGCGGTCGGCCACATAGAGGCGACCTTCCTTGTCCATCGCCAGCGCATGCGGCACTTCCACCCGCCCCAGCCCGATGCCGTGGCCACCCCATTCCATCACGTATTTGCCGCTTCTGTCGTAATGGATGATGCGGGCATTGCCTTCGCCCGGCGTATGACCGTCCGTGACGAAGATATCGCCACTGGGCGCGACAAGAACCGCATTGGGCTCATTGAAAGTGTACTCGCCATCGCCCGCCACACCCGGCGTGCCCAAAGTCCTGAGCAACTTGCCGTCCTGGTCGAATTCGAGAATGTCGTCGCCGATACCGGCTCCGACATGACCGTCGGTGAGCCAGATGTGATCGTCCTTGTCGATGAAGATGCCGTGGGGGAACAGGAATTTGCCGGCCCCGAACGATTTGATGAAATTGCCGTCCCCGTCAAATTCCATGATGGGATCGCGTTTCGATCCCTTGCAGTCATTGGCGCCGCAGCGGTCGGCGACCCAGATATGGCCTTGACGGTCCAACGCCACCGCCGAGGTCGAGCCCATGCTCCGGCCGGGCGGAAGCTTGAGGAAATTGCCAACCTCGGTATAGGGGTCGGGGTACGCATTGGGGCCGGCATCGGGCCGGTCCAGCGACTGTGCGAGGGCGGGCGCTGCCGGCAGAAAGCCGGCCATCAAGATCAAAAGCGCGCAAAAAACCGGGCGCATATTTCCATCCCATGCGTTCGACAAGGACGGACCCTATCCAGCCGCGGTTTTTCTGGCGAGGGTGAAAACTTGGCTTTCAGTGACGCAGCCTGGGCTCTTCCAAGCGTTTGGAATCAGTCAGGGTTTTGTAAGGATGACGCCGCCCCTTATAAATGGGCGTCCAAGGGAGACCGGGTTGGTACGGCGACCACAGCTTCTCCATGATGCCTATTTGGGCGCGATCCTGATCAAGGGCTTCGACGGCGCCGTCGAGACCTTGGCCGGACTGGTCATCGCGCTCACCGGTCCCGAGCGAATCTACGAATGGGTGTTCAAACTCACCGCGCCCGAACTTGATGGCGGCGGCCATCACCCTGCCCTGCATGCGCTACGCGCCGGCGCCGAAAAACTCGTCAACGGGCCGCACAATTTTGTGATCATCTACTTCCTGGTGCACGGCTTGCTCAAACTTGGCATCGTGGTGGCGCTGCTCAAGGGCACCGCACGTTGGGTGTTTCCGGTGGCCTCGCTGGTCCTGACCGCCTTCATCGCCTATTTGAGCTGGCGTCTGTCGTTGCGCTGGTCGGACTGGCTTTTGGGAGCGGCCCTATTCGATCTTCTCACCCTGGGCCTGGTGCTGAACGAGTGGCGCATGCATCAAACCCGGACCGCCCCGTCCGTGCGGACGGCGAAAAACATCCGGCCCAAGCCCCGGGAAATTCAAGGTTAACAATCCGTGGCGCGAGCCCGCCACGCCGCGCTCGTTCCACATTAAATCAATCATCATTCTTTCGCCCTAGGCTCCCACAACACGGGAGCGTTTGCGGACATGAAGAGGTTTCAGTCGATCGGCGTGTTGCTGTCGGCGATCACGTTGCTGCTGGTCGTCCTGCTGGTTTCTGTCTTCACCTATAGCGCCGGGCAAGCCTATGCCAGGCGCGAAGCCGCCGCCCAATTGCTCAAAACCGTGGACGTGCTCCGCCATGTCTATATCGCCGAAGACGCACTGCGCTCCGAGCAGGGTGCGGTAAATACCGCGCTGACGGTGCCGACGCCGGCGACCCCGAAGGTGAAAGACCTGCTCCAGCGCCTCCACCGTACCGCCGATGACGCCATAACCGCGACTCGCGACAGTTCGCGGATCGAATCGAATGGCCGCCGGCACCCCTTTAATGGCGTCCGTATTTTCAAAGCGCTCACACTTTACGAACAGCGTTATGCCGATATCATGCGCGTGCTGGACCTGCCGGGATCGGCGCGGCCCCTGAATATAGGGCAGGACTGGACCCGCGCCGTGAATGAAGCGGCGGTGGCGATCAATCTGCGTACCCGCGAGCGTTCGATGTATATCGCCGATTCCACCTCTTCCAACAACGAAATGACCAAAATCATCCGGATCGTCTGGGCGATGCGCAACACGGCGGGCAAAGACCGCCGCCATATCGCCGACGCCATGATCATGCGCCAGCAGATCACCAGCCAGGAATTGCAGGATTTCGCCGAACAGGAAGGCAATATCGACTCACCCTGGGCAGTAATCAAAGACGACGTGGTGAACCTGCCCACGTTCCCGGGTGAACTGAAGCCGGTCATAGCCCAATTCGACAAACTCTATTTCAGCGAGATCCATCCCGCCCGGCGCGCCGTCTTGAACGCGCTTTCCGCCGGCGCGCCGCCTCCTCTCACCGCGCGGCAATGGTTGACCATGTCGGACCGGGAAGTGGACGCCATCTCCGCCATTTCCACCACGGCCTTTGCCATCACCCGCGCCAATGTCGCCGACGCGCTGGACCAGGCCAACCGTGAACTCGACGTCGCCCTGGCGCTGATGGTGCTGTCCATCAGCCTGGCTTCCTTCACGTTGTTCTATGTGATCCTCAGGGTGATCAAGCCGCTTCGCGCCATCACCGACGCCATGCAGGCGGTTGCCAGCAACAGGCTCGATCATGCCATCCCCTTCCAAAACCGTCGCGACGAGATCGGCCAGTTCTCGCGTGCGCTGCGCCTGTTCCGCGACAATGTGATCGAGAAAAGGCGGCTAGAAGAGGAATTGCGCGGCAATCAGGTCGCCAAGGAAACCGCAGAGGCCTCAAGCAAGGTCAAATCGCAGTTCCTGGCCAATATGAGCCACGAACTGCGCACGCCCCTTAACGCCATTATCGGCTTTTCCGATCTTTTGCAGAACCAGATGTTCGGACCGCTGCACAAGCAGTATCACGATTACGCCACCATCATCCATGAGTCGGGCAACCATCTGCTCAATCTCGTTTCCGACATTTTGGACATCGCCAAGATCGAGGCCGGCAAGTTTGTGCTCAACTATCAACCTATCGATCTGGGCGAAAGCGTCGAATATTGCATCCGGCTGGTCAAGAACCGCGCCGACCAGCGCGACATCAAACTGGTTGCGCTGTTGCCGGCGCAGGGGCTGACCTTTTCAGCCGACCAGCGCGGCTTTCGCCAGATCTTGCTCAATCTTCTGTCCAATGCCGTGAAATTCTCGCGGGTCGGCGGCGAAGTGGAAATCAGCGCGCGGGTTGCCGGCAATAAGCTCGCCCTCACGGTCAGGGACCAGGGCATCGGCATGTCCGAAAGCCTGTTGTCGCGCGTCGGCCGGCCCTTCGAGCAGGCGATCAACGATCCTGCTCATGCGCGCGAAGGTACCGGGCTGGGCCTCTCCCTGGTCCGTTCGCTGGTGCTGCAGCATGGAGGCACCCTCGAGATCGAAAGCCGCGAAGGCGCCGGCACCGCGGTGATCTGCGAACTGCCGATGGAACACGCCGCGACCGCTTCCGCCGCTGCTTAAAGGCGTTTTCGCAAACAGGCTGGACCATGTTATCCCTCCCCGGGAGGAGAAAACTGGCCGTCCATGCTCAGCCACGCATTTCAGCTGCACACCCAGGGACGTTTCGCGGAAGCGGAGCGCGCTTATGCGGAGCTTCTGAAGCGCGAGCCGAAGAATTTCCAGGCCATGCATCTGATGGGCGTGCTGGCCTTGCAGCAGGGCCAAACCCAGCGCGCCATTGTGCTGATGCGCGACGCCTTGGCGCTGGAGCCGCGCCAGCCTTTGGCGCAGCGCGATCTAGGCAACGCCTTCCAGCAGTTGAACCGGTTGGACGAAGCGCTGAGTTGTTACGACAAGGCGCTGGCGCTGAAGCCGGACATGGCCGAGGTTCACAACAATCGCGCCATCACGCTCCAGGCTCTCGGCCGCGCCAAGGAAGCGCTGGAAAGCTATAGCCACGCCATCGCGCTCAAGCCGGACTACGCGCAGGCCTACAACAATCGCGGCACCATTCTTTCCGACCGGATGCACAAGGCCGACGCGATTGCCGATTTCGACAAGGCCATTGCCCTCAAACCCGATTACATCAAGGCGCTCAATAACCGGGGCGCGGCGCTGGCCGATCTGGGGCGATGGGATGAGGCCCTCAAGGACCATGACCGCGCAATCGCGCTCGCGCCGGGAGAGGCGGCGTCCCATATGCAGCGGGCCGGCGTGCTGATGCGCATGGGCCGCGCCGGCGACGCACTGGCGAGCTACGATCGCGCCATCGCGCTTGATCCGGCCCTGGCGGAGGCGCATGACGGACGCGGCACCGCGCTCTCCGTTCTTCGGCGTCCCGAAGAGGCGCTGGCGAGCTCGGAAAGAGCGCTCGCGCTCAATCCGCATTCCGCCAATTTCCACAACAATCGTGGCAGCGCCTTGGCGGCCCTGGACCGCCCGGCCGAGGCGCTTGCCGCCCATGAGAAGGCACTGTCGCTGGATCCGAAGCTGACCACCGCACTCAGCAATCGCGCGGCTGCGCTGGCGCGGCTCGACCGTGTGGAAGAGGCGCTGGAAAGCGTGGACCGCGCCATCGCGCTTCAGCCGGACCTCGCCCAGGCCCATATCAATCGCGGCAATTTTCTGGGCGACCTCAAGCGCTATGACGAGGCGCTGGACAGTTTCGAGCGCGCCATCGCGCTCAAACCCCATTCCGCGGACGCCCAGTTCGGCAAGGCTACCACTTTGCTTTTGACCGGCAGGTTCGACGCAGGTTGGCCGCCTTATGAATGGCGGAAAAAAAGAGTGGGCGAGGCTTTCAATCCGCAAGGCCGACCCGCCTGGACCGGCGCGGAAGAAATTGCGGGGAGAACCGTCTTCGTGGAGGCCGAGCAAGGTTTCGGCGACACCATCCAGTTCAGCCGCTATGTCCCGTTGGTGGCAGATCGGGGCGCGCGCGTGATCCTCACGGCGCGGGAAGGCCAGATGCGCCTGCTCGGAGGCCTCGATCCCAGGATCGAAATCGTTCCCGCCACGTCGCCGCCCAGCGAATTCGACTATCACGTGGCGCTGGTGAGCCTGCCCATGGCTTTCGGCACAAGGCTGGACAATATCCCCGCGCGCACGCCCTATCTTCGCGCCGATCCCGACGACGTCCGAAAGTGGCGCGAGAGAATCGGCGCGGACGGTTTCAAGATCGGCGTTTCCTGGCAAGGCTCGGCTTACAGTGCCGGGCGTTCTTTTCCCCTCGCCTCGCTGGCCGGCGTCGCCCAGCACCCCGGCATTCGCTTGATCTGCCTGCAGAAGGGCGCGGGCTCAGACCAGCTCGACGCATTGCCCGCTGGCATGAATGTAGAGACGCTGGGGCCGGACTATGTGAGTGGCGACTTCGCCACAACGGCCGCGGTGATGGAGGCGCTCGATCTCGTCATCAGTTGCGATACCGCCATCGCGCATCTGGCGGGCGCGCTGGCACGGCCGGTCTGGGTGGCGCTCAGGGATGCCGCGGATTGGCGTTGGCTCCAGGACCGCGATGACTCGCCCTGGTATCCAGGCATGCGCCTGTTCCGCCAATCCAGCCATGGCGACTGGGCCGGCGTCTTTGGCGCCATGGAATCCCAGTTGAAATCCCGATTCTGAAAGTTCCCGGGAACTTGCGTTGACGTTCCGTTAACGCGGGCCGCCCTAGCGTTCAGTCCGGCGAGGGGGCGGACAGGAGACCGCCTATGGGTAGCAGTACCAATACCGGATGTGTGGACCGGGTTTCGGGTATTGATCGCGGGGGTCTGACCCTCGCCGATCTGCCGCCAAAAAATCTCAAACGATGGATCGCCCGGCGCAAGGCCGAAATTGTCGCCGCGGTCGAGGGCGGCCTCTTGAGCGAATCCGAGGCCTGTTCCCGCTATAACATCTCGCGTGAGGAATTTGCCTTCTGGGTGGCGGCCTATGATCGCGCAGGCGTGCCGGGGCTGCGCGCCCGGGCGAAAGCGCGTGGCGCACGGCAAAGCCAAAGCGGCATGAAATTCGACGCCTCGCCGGAACTCGTCCGTCATACGGGGCTGGATTAGACCCTTAGCGTTGCCTTTAATCCGAAGGGCTTGTGCTATCGGGACTCTCCGGCGCGGCGCTGTTCTCATCAATGGACAACGCGATGTTTGATCCGGTGCGGGACGAAATTACCATTGTTACCGCAATCATCCCCTATTGACGTGATTCACGAAAAGGGGCGTGCCTCCTCCGCGCAATAACCTTGCAAATGGCGCATAAGCGGCCCCGCAATAAACGACATGGGGATCGGCTTTTGCGCCGGCGCCGATCGCTCCCATACTGCGTTCCAGGAGCGCGGCCTGGGCCGCGCTCCGCATCATGGGAGAGCTACATGACCGATAGCGATTATCACCGGTTGAGGATCGCCAACCGTACCCTGCATCCCGAAACCTTGATGATGGGCTATGGCTATGCGCCTGCGCTTTCGCAAGGCGCGCTGAAACCGCCGATTTTCCAGACTTCGACCTATGTTTTCGAGAACGCGCAGCAGGGCAAGGATTTCTTCGATCTCACTTCGGGGCGGCGCCAGCTCAAGCCCGGCGAGAATGCGGGACTGGTCTATTCCCGCTTTAACCATCCCAACATGGAAATATTGGAAGACCGGTTGGCGATCTGGGATCAGGCCGAGCGCTCCGCTGTCTTCTCCAGCGGCATGGCGGCGGTCTCCACCACCTGCCTGGCGCTGCTCAGACCGGGCGATACGGTGTTGCACAGCCGCCCGCTTTACGGCGGCAGCGAGACCCTGCTCAAGAACCAGATGGGCGCGTTCGGCATCACACCCTTCGGCTTTACCAACGGCATCGATGTCACGCAGATGCGCGAGGCGGCAAAGGAAGCAACTGCCAAAGGGCGGATCGCCATGATCCTGGTGGAGACGCCCGCCAATCCCACCAACGGTCTGGTCGATCTCAAGGCCTGTGCGGTGATCGCCGACGAGTTGGGAAAGTCTCAGAAATATCGTCCGCCAGTGGTGGTGGACAACACGATGCTGGGCCCGGTGTTTCAGACTCCCTTGCAACACGGCGCCGATCTCACGATTCTGTCGCTGACCAAATATGTGGGCGGTCACAGCGATTTGGTGGGCGGCTCGGTCAGCGGCTCCGCCGAGCGCATCCGGCAGATCAAAGCCTGGCGCGGCGCGTTGGGCACCCAGCTCGACCCCAACTCGTGCTGGATGCTGATGCGCTCGCTGGAGACGCTGGACGTGCGCGTGCGCCGTTCGAACGAAACCGGGCGCGCGGTGGCCCGCTACCTGGCCGGCCATCCCAAAGTGGCGCGGGTACATTATCTGGGCGATCTGAAAGCCGACGATCCGCGCAAGCCCATATTCGAGCGCCAATGCACCGCGCCAGGCTCGACTTTCTCATTCGACATCAAGGGTGGAGAACAGGAAGCCTTCCGCCTCCTGGACAATCTTCAGATCATCCATCTGGCCGTAAGCTTGGGCGGCACCGAGACGCTGATATCGCATCCCGCCTCGATGACCCATTCGGGCGTCGCCCGCGACCTGCGCGAGGAGATCGGCCTCACGGACGCCCTGATCCGCATTTCAGTGGGCATCGAGAATGAGGAAGACCTGATCAGCGATCTGTCCCAAGCTTTCGATTCGGTGTGACGAGGACGCCGAATGCCATACTTCGAATAATAGGATTATTTGAACCAATCCTTCGCGAGCTCTTTCATCGCGCCGCAATGCGACGACCCTCAGACTGGACGCAAACAGGCGGAAGCACATGCATACCATTGTGATCGCATCTCAAAAGGGCGGGTCGGGAAAGACCACCCTGTCAGGCCATCTGGCCGTGGAAGCCTGCCGCGCCGGCGTGGGGCCGGTGTCGCTTATCGATACCGACCCACAAGGCAGCCTGGCGCATTGGTGGAACGCGCGCGCCGCCGAGGAGCCGCATTTCGTCAAGGCAGGAGGCTTCGATCTCGCGGAGACGTTGGCCGAACTGGAACGGGCGGGCGTCCGCATCGCGGTGATCGATACGCCGCCGGCGATCACCCAATCCATTTCGCAGGTGGTGGCGCATGCCGACTTGGTGATCGTGCCCACCCGCCCCAGCCCACACGATCTGAGGGCCGTGGGCATGACCGTGGACATTGTCGAGCGGCACGGAAAACCGCTGATTTTCGTGGTCAATGCCGCCAATGCGCGGGCGCGGATCACCGGTGAATCCGCGGTGGCGCTGTCCCAGCACGGCACGGTGGCGCCGGTCATCCTGCATCACCGCGTGGATTTCGCTGCCAGCATGGTGGATGGCAGGACCGTGGGCGAGATCGTTCCAGACTCGGCATCGGCGCGGGAGATCGCAGGCTTGTGGACGTATATCCAGGACAAATTGTCCAGAATCGTCCGCGACGCCAATTTGATTCCGGACGTGCGCCCGGCGGATTTCGCAGTCGGTCCATTGATCGCCGCGGGCGATGAGGATCTGGCGGCCGAGGAGCCGCAACCCCCCGCGGCCGGCGCATCCGATCCCCGCCCAGATCCGCGCGCAACCAGCACCACCACATTCAAGGCGCCCGATCGCCGGCCGCATGTGTTCGGCCGCCGGCAAACGGGTCTGTAAGGCGGGGACCCAATGAGACAAGGGAAGTTCGCCCCCATCACCGCCGCGCTTCTGGCCCGCAAGGGAGAAGCGCGGCCCTGGGGCTATGACGGTGCCGAGGCCGCTGTCGAACCGCATGCCGGATTCTTTTCCCCCCATCCCACCAACGCCCCTCCGCTGCGCGAAGGACACGCGAATGATGCGCCGCCCGCGCCGGTCGCCTTTGCCTTTCCGCACAGCGGCGACGGCACGAGGCGGCTGACGCTGAGAGTGTCGCAAACGGACTATGAACGATTGGGATTGATTGCCGCCAAGCGCGATGTCACCCGCCAGCGAGTGCTGCATCAGATGTTGGACGATTTCCTGTCCGGCGCCGCCAATGAATATGCCCAATGTGGGTGCATCGGCGGATCTTGCCAGCGTTGCGACTAGATTCGATGCCCCTGGCAAAGCACCTGGCGGAATTGCGCGGCAATGAAATCCGCCTGTTCCTCCGTCAGGATCAGGGGCGGTGCCACCCGGATCGTATGCTCATGCGTCTCCTTGCACAAAAGGCCCCGCACCATGAGTTGCTCGCAAACCCGGCGCGCGCCGCCAGGCTCAGGCGCCAGCTCGATGCCCAGAAGCAGTCCCACGCCTCTTATTTCCTTGACCCGGTTTGAACCGATCGCCTGAAGCCCGGCCTTGAGATGGGCGCCGACCCGCGCGGCATTTTCTATCATCCCCTCTTCCACCAGCGCTTTCATCGCCGCGCGCGCTACCGCACAGGCGAGGGGATTGCCGCCGAAAGTCGAACCATGTTCGCCCGGATGGAGCACGCTCATCACTTCGCAATTCGAAAGCACGGCCGAGACCGGATAAAAGCCGCCGGAGAGCGCCTTTCCCAAAAGAGTCAGATCGGCCTCGATGCCGTCATGTTCTTCGGCCAAAAGCTTTCCCGTGCGGCCAAGGCCCGTCTGGATCTCGTCCAAGATGAGAAGGATGTCGTGCCGGCTGCAAAGAGCGCGCGCCCGTTTCAAATAGCCGGCCGGCGGCACGATGACCCCGGCTTCGCCTTGGATGGGCTCGACCAGGAAGGCCACCGTCTTGGGACCGATCGCCGCTTCCAAGGCTTTTGCGTCGCCAAAGGGAATGGTCTTGAATCCGGCGGTGAAGGGACCAAAGCCTTCGCGCGAGCCGGCATCGGAGGAAAAGCTCACAATGGTGATGGTGCGCCCGTGGAAATTGTTGGCGCAGACGATGATCTCGGCTTCGTCGGGCGCAATGGCTTTGACCTGATAGCCCCATTTGCGCGCCAGCTTCAGCGCCGTCTCCACCGCCTCGGCGCCCGAATTCATGGGCAGCACCTTATGCGCGCCGGTGAGACTGCAGATTTCGTCATAGAAGGACGCCAATTGGTCGTTGCGGAAGGCGCGCGACGTCAGGGTAAGGCGCGATGCCTGTCCGATCAGCGCCTTTAATATCTTGGGATGGCAATGGCCTTGATTGACGGCGGAATAGGCGGAAAGACAGTCGAGATAGCGACGCCCTTCCACATCCCAGACATGGACGCCCTCGCCCCGCGCCAGCACCACATCCAGGGGGCGATAATTCATCGCCCCCAATGTTTCCTCCTGGGCGATGAAATAAGCCGTGTCCCGCGCGACGTGGTTCATGATCACCTCACTCGGCCGCCCGCATCGCGGCCGCCGCCTGGCTGCGCAAATCCAAACGCAATGTCATGCAATAAGCTCCCCCACCCGAAAGAATGAAAGGCGCAAGGTCTATCTCGTGCAGCCGAAAGCCGTTCCTGGCGAGCTTGCGGCGAAGCGATTGCGGCGCCTTTGCCATCACGATTTCATCGCCGATATTGACGGCATTGACGCAGAAGGCGGCCGCTTCCTCTTGGGTCGCTTCAATGCGATCGCGTGGTGCGACATGGGCATGAATTTGCGCCAACGCGGGTGGCGTGAAAGCCGGCGGATAATAAAGCACCTTGCCGCTGCTCAGGCTGCAGAAGCAGGTGTCAAGGTGGTAGAAGCGCGGGCTGGCCAGCTCCACGGCCACCACTTTCTGGGAAAAGACCGTCTTGATCGCGTCAAGCGAAGTTGCGGTCGAGCGCTGGCCGAAACCCGCCCAGAAAAGCTGGCGCTGCGCGTCCCAGATGCAATCGCCGGCGCCTTCCTGAAGCACGCCCGCAGGAAGCGCGATGACGTCGTCCAACAAGCCTCGCTTTTGGAGCGCCAGGAAGGCGGAGCGGAAAACCGGCTCCTCGCCTTGGCGTTCGGGATGTTTGAAGCGCGCAACCAGCGCCTTGCCGTCCAGCACCACCGCCGCATTGGCTGGGAAAACCAGGTCCGGCAGGCCTTCGACGGGAGGAAGCAGCTCGATCTGCGCTCCCATTCGCGTCAAGGCGCGGCGCAATTGGTCCGAAGCCGCCAGCGCCTGAGCCGAGACATCGGCGCTCCAGGCGCCAGGCTCCATCCACGGGTTGATCCGATAGAACACCCCGAAATGGCGGGGATCCGTCATCAAAAACAAAGGCCGGTCGGACATGCCATACACCCCATGGAATCGGTCCATGAGAGCGCCATGGGTGACTAGCGAAAAGTCGTCAGAATGATAGAATTCGTCAGAATATTGTCGTTTCGACAACGATGGGTATCGATATGATTGACGAGGTCGATCGCCGGCTGATTGGCCTTCTGCGCAGCAATGCGCGGGAGCCCGCGGCGGCCTTGGCGAAGAAACTGAAGGTCTCGCGCGGCACCGTGCAGAATCGTATCGCCAAGCTTCAGGCTGGCGGCGTGGTCCGCGGCTTCACCATACGGACTAGTGGGGGCGCCGAGGCAAACTGCGTCCGGGCGATCATGTGCATCGCCATCGAAGGCGAGAAATCGGCAAAGGTGGTACGCGCCTTGCGTGGCTTTCCCGAAGTCGAGAATGTCCATACCACCAACGGCCGCTGGGACCTGGTGGCGGAGTTGGCAACTGACACGCTGGCGGGGTTCAGCCAAGCTCTGGACCAGATCAGGCTGATTGAGGGCATCGCAGCCACCGAAACCTCGCTTCTGCTGGCCAGCGTCAAATGACATTCTGGCATCCGACGCAGGGCGAATGGCATGCTCCGGACCTTAAAGAGGGAGACTAACGTGGCCAAAGCGTATTGGATCACCGCCTATCGCCGGATTGTCGATCCCGAGAAATTGGCGGCCTATGCCAAATTGGCAGGCCCGGCGATTTCAGCGGCGGGCGGCCGTTTCCTGGCCCGCGGCGGAACCGCGAAAGTCTTCGAAGCCGGCGTGAACGAGCGCACCGTTCTCATCGAATTCGACAGCGTGGAAAAAGCCATCGCCTGCTATGAGTCCGAAGCCTATCGCAAGGCGCTGGCGGCGCTAGGCAACGGCGCGCAACGAGACCTCCGCATTGTGGAAGGCACTCCGCCATAACTTCCTGTTTGGAGGGATCGCTTGCCGCTCGCCCAAGCTCGCGGCGTTCGCCACTCAAAACGGTCCGCTGGACCGTTTTGCCCGCCTGCGGCCATGGCTCATTGCACGCAGTTGACCGTGGAATCCCGGATCCAGGCTTCGCAATGGGCCAGACTCAAATAACCTTGCGGAGTCGCCGGCGCATTGGGGTCGTACGATACCGGCCGCTGCAACTGCTGAAGGGGGATCGTGTTTACTTCGTCGATGATCTTGGCGTAAGCGCGCGTCACGGCCTCCAAGCCGGTCCAGGGCACATTGTCCGGCGTGTCCGCCGCCGTGTGCATGTTCACGAAATCATTGGACTGGGCCACCACGCCCGGCACGAACCAATAGAAGCGTCCCAAATCTCCCCCCGGCGGCTTCTCGCTGGGATGCGCCCAGATCGGCACGCCGAATTCATGGAACGCATCCATCGTGATTTTCTCCAGCTGCGGCCGCGACGCCCCGCCCGCATACCATTCCAGCGGAATCTCCGCCGTGGTCATTCCCGTCGTGCCGCCATGCGACAAGACTTCCGCCGGATGCTCGGCATTGATCATCAGGGCGGTCTTGGAGAAGAACTTATCGCGGTTTGCGACCAGCCATTCGCGGCCGAACCCGCCGGGCTTGATGTTGTGATGGCCGTCGGTGCCAAGAAAAACGATGGTGCGGCGGCGCTGGCTTTTGGGCAGTTTGGCGAAATACTCGGCCAATCCCAGCATAGTGGCCACGCCACTGGCATTGTCGCCGGCAGCATCGAAGAATCCATCGCGGTGCGCGATCACATAGATGGTTTCGTCGGTTTCGCCGGGAAGCGTGCCCCAGACCAGAGTGGATTTCTGGTTGGGGAGCCAATCGGCGTCCAGGGCAATCTTGACATGCGGCGGATTGCCGGCGGAGGTGCCGCCGATCAAGGCGCGCACGGCCTCGCTATCCTTGGTGCCGATATTGAAGGTGGGCACATTGGTGTAGGCGCGATAGGACTGGGCATTGAAATTACCCCCGCGCAGATCCGTGGAGAGGATGGCGGCGGCGCCATGATCCTCGGCGCGCTTCAGGATATCCGCCGGTCCCGCCTGATAGCTGGATTGACCCTTGACGAACAGGACGGCCTTGCCGCGCACATCGCGGGCGGCGAAATCTGCTTCGCTGCCCAAGCCTACATAGACGACCTCGAGATCCAGGTCTTTTCCATTGGTGGCGGGACTGCCATAGGATGGCTCCGCCGAAGCGAGCGGCACCATCTTCTCTCCCGCTGTCGCCGTGACCGCCCATGATTGCGCCGACCATTGGGGATTGAAGTAATTGATGGTCTGGAGCCGCGTCGTCAGGCCGATCTGGCGATATTTGCTTTGAAGCCATTGTGCGTCCACGACATCGCTGGACGTGCCGGCAAGCCGGCCCCAGAACTGCGGATGGCCATTGTCGCGATATTGTTCGGCGATTTTCGCCTGCTCCACCACATATTGCCAGAGATGTTTGCCGTCGATCACGCCATATTTGCCGTCCGCGGCCGGCATGGCCCAATGCAGATATTCGGCGGCTGAATTGTCCGCGCCTTCCATATCGGCCACCGCCGCATGCCAAGTAAAGCCGCCCGCCAGCACCACCGCGGCCAGCCCTGCCAAAAGTCCCGACTTCCCCATGCGTCCCTCTCGTACGAAGGCGCGAGGTTATTGCATCGCCTCAGCCTGATCCAGGGGCCACCCTGCTGAACCAATTTTCCCTGGTGGCGTTTAAAGCAGACCTTGTCGGCAAAACTGCGTTACGTATCGGACGGACGAATTCGGGGCATTACCCGTCACGGCAGCGCCGGCCACTTCTTTTATCGCAACCCTTCGGGCGCGCGGCTCAGAGACCGGGCCGTGCTCAAACGCATCGCCAAGATGGCGATTCCGCCGGCCTGGACCGAGGTCTGGATCGCCCCGTTTGCCAATGCTCATCTTCTCGCCACCGGACGTGATGCCAAGGGCCGCAAACAATATCGCTACAATCCGAAATTTTCCGCTATCCGTGACGCCGCCAAATATGGGCATCTGGTGGAATTCGCGGAAAAACTGCCCCTCTTGCGGCGGCGCTTGAAATGCGATCTGGCAAAACCGGGCCTGCCACGCGAAAAAATCCTGGCCGCCATCGTCACCCTGCTGGAGGAGACGCTGATCCGGATCGGCAATGAAGATTATGCCAAATCCAACCACAGTTTTGGCCTCACCACGCTGCGCAACGGCCACGTCAAGATAACGGGAACCGAGCTGCGCTTTCTGTTCAAGGGCAAGAGCGGCAAACAATGGAATCTGTCGGTGCGCGACCGAAGAGTGGCGGCCATCGTCCGCTCTTGTCAGGACCTCCCCGGCCAGCATCTCTTTGAATATTGCGACGCGGATGGCAGGGTACGCGCGGTTTCATCTTCCGATGTCAATGCCTATCTGCGCGAGATCGCTGGCATAGACATCACTGCCAAGGATTTCCGGACCTGGGCCGGCACGGTCAAGGCGGCGATGGCATTTCATGCCCGCCGCGACAAGGGCAGCCGGAAAACGGTTCGCGGCGTGATCGCGGGCGTGGCAGAGGAGCTGCGCAACACCGTCGCGGTGTGCCGCAAATGCTATATTCATCCGCAAGTCATCGCGGATTTCGAGAACGGGAAGCTGTCATTGCGCCTGCCGCAGCGCCCTCGCGGCGGGTTCGACCGACAAGAACTTGCCGTGCTCGCCTATCTGCGGCGGTCAGCAGCGAGCCCATCGCAACTCAATTAGGCAGCGCAATTTCAAATTGAATCGATCTTCAGCATTTTGGCGGCGAGCCGGGAAGGCCGCGTCTCGAGTTCGAGTTGTTCAAAGGTGCAACTGCGGATGGCCTTGTCGGGGCGCCAGCGCAGGAATCTTGTGCCGTGGCGGAAGCGGTGGCCTGTGACATGATCGTAGCGGACCTCCGCCACCAGCTTGTTTTTTATGGGAACCCACTCGCCGCTGCGTTCGGTGCTCCAACGGCTGGGACCGCCGGGTTTGCCGCCGGAAAAGCCCGGCCCGCCTTTGAGTTTCTCCAATTTTCGGGTGAGCGCGGCACGAACGTCATCGGAGATTCCCGATGTGAATCCGACATGGTCGAGCCGTCCCTCATCGTCGAACAATCCAAGCAGGAGAGAGCCGACCAGGCGCGATCCCGTCCCATAGCGAAATCCGCCAACCACGCAGTCAGCGGTCTTATGGTGCTTGATCTTGAGCATGGCGCGTTCGCCGCACAGATATGGCTGGTCGGTGCGCTTGGCGATGATGCCGTCCAGCGCGCCCTGTCCCGCCTGGGCCAACCATTCTGATGCTTTGTCCTGTTCGCGCGTGAAGGGGGAAAGCCGCAGGCGAGGATTTGGCGATTTGAACAGCAGCTCCAAGCGCTGGCGGCGGTCCGGCAGAAGCTCCTTCACCAGCACTTTGCCGCCCTCAGCCAGAAGATCAAAGAGGAGCAGCAACGCCGGTGTCTCGCGGGCAAGCTTTTGCCGCCGACTCTCTGCCGGATGCAAACGGGCCTGGAGGGCGTCAAACGATAGGTGGCTGTCTTGCGGCACCACCAGCTCGCCATCCACCACAAATGCCTTTGCGGGCGCGCGCCCCAATGCATCCACGATCTCGGGGAAATAGAGGGTGAGCGGCTTGCCCGATTTGGCGTAGAGAGCGACTTGATCGCCCGAGCGAAAGGCCAGGCAGCGAAACCCATCCCATTTCGGTTCGAACTGCCAGCCTGAACCTTCAGGCAGGACCTCGGCCATGTGGGCTTCCATCGGACGCACGTGTTCCGGATTCAACAAATACGGCATGATCTGCGGTCGAGATCGCTTGTCCGTCAGCGCGTCGAACGCGGCCCTTGCTCTGCGCCGCCTTCGGGCTTGCCTTCGGCTTTCGGACCTCCCTGGTCCGACATCTTCTGGCCGGACCGCTTTTCGGGCTGGTTCTTGGACTGATCGCCGGCCCCTTCTTGCTTGTGGCTGTTGCCAATACTTCCGATCGATTGGCCCATGATGGATCTCCTTTTTTCAGGGTTTAAGGTTCGCTCAATTTTTCTCCCGGCGTACAAAGGCTTTCATTCCCGCCTTGATCCCGTGATAGGCCTGCTTGACCGGACAGAACCGATAGCGGTCGTTGTGGAATTTCTCACCATCTTCGATTTGCTCCACGCTCAGCGCACCCAAGGACTGGCATTGGATGACAATTCCCGGCGGCGTTGTCGCGTTGTGCCTGACCATTCCATCGAGCGGACCGCCGTCCTCCCCAAGCGTGCAAGGAATGAATCCCCAGTCATAGGGATAGGTGATGCCTGCGGGAAGCGAGCGCGAATATTGAAATATCCGGTTCTCGGGTTCATAGCAGAACTTGGCTGCCGAACCGCGCGGCGTCTCGACCACAAGCCTGATCCTGCTCTTGTGGAAGGTCGGCAATCGCGCATAGTCGGGCATCTTTCTCTCCTTGTCGTCACTCCCCGCGCGGAACCGTCATCTTTCCGACAATGCCGTGCTTTCGAGCAGCTCCAATCCTTCCAAAACGACGCGATGTTGCAGTTGCTCGCGCGACCGGTTTCCATAGGATCGCGTCTCAGTCCTGCAGCTTTCTCCCGCGCGGCCCACGCAAAAGATCACCAGTCCGACGGGATTACCGTCTTCATCTTCTTCCGGACCCAGGACACCGGTGACTGCCAAGCCAAGCGTGGCCTTCGAGCGCGCCAACGCTCCGGACAACATTTGTTCAGCTACGTCCGCATTCACCGCTCCGCGAGCACTAAGAAGTTCCACATCCACGCCCAGCGCGGCGTGCTTCTGGTTTTTCGAATAAACCACGAAACTTCCTTGGAGCACTTCGCTGGCACCTTCGGCCTGGGCAAGGACTGCCGAGATCAGACCCGCGGTGCAAGATTCCGCCGTGACGATTGTTGCGCCAATATTCCGCAGGCGATGCACGGTGCGCAAAGCGCTGCGGACAAGTTCCCGGTCGATGCAGGAGATCACAGAGGCCGGCATGGAAAAGGAACAGCCGGCCAAAATTCCAGTTCCTTTTGCTTTGTCGCGATCGCTGGCGCCGCCGATAGGCCAAAAGAAACAACAATAGTTATGGGAAAGACGGCACAAAGCGCTTTGGCTGGCGTTAGGCCTACGCAGCCAAAAAGGAGACAAGTTCATGACCACAAGCAGCGGTCACACGAGCGCGATCTTGGCCTCAAGGGTCAAAGGCACCTCGGTGTACAACAATTCCGGCGAGAAGATCGGTACGGTAGAGGACGTGGTGTTGGACAAGACGTCCAACCAGATCATGTTTGCTGCCTTGGGATTTGGCGGCGTGATGGGGATCGGCGAGAAATACTATCCCGTTCCCTGGTCGCTTCTGGACTATGACGAGGACAAGGGCGGTTATGTCGTGCCATTGGACCGTGAGCGGCTGAAAGACGCGCCGGCTTACGATCTCAAGGATCTCACCAAGCATGACGGCAGCTTGGGTGCGGTTCGCGAAAGGTCCTACAGCTACTACAACGTCAATCGCGATTGGCAATAGGGAGCGATAGGCTTGATAAGGAAAAGCCCGGTTTGATGACCGGGCTTTTTCCATGTTTACATACAACGCGCGGCCCGTTCCCCTTCGTAGAAATGGAAGAATATCTTCTGCGTTTCTTTATCGGCGGCCTGGCGGTTTCCGCGTTTGCCGTCCTGGGCGACATCTTTCGCCCGAAAAGTTTCGCAGGGCTGTTTGGGGCGGCGCCTTCCATCGCGCTTTGTACGATTGCCTTGGCCTTTTCCAGCCATGGCGGCCGCTATGTGATGGTGGAAGGGCGCTCGATGATCATCGGCGCCGTCGGCCTCTTCTTTTATGGCGTTTGCGTGTGCTGGCTGATGCAGCGGGGGAAAATGCGCGCTCTGCGCGCGACCGTGATTTCACTGATTGTCTGGGCGATCGTCGCAGTGGGCGGCTGGGCCGCCATGGCAAATTTCTCATGATCGTGGATGTCCGCCTTTCCGCGATCCGCGAGACAGCATGGTACGAATATTTGCTCCGGTTCGGGCTGGGTGGCGCGGCCACCGTCGTCGCCGGGCTGATAGCCCATGCTTGGGGGCCCGGTTACGGGGGATCGTTCCTGGCTTTTCCCGCGATCTTCTCCGCCAGTGCCACGCTGATCGAAAAGCATGAGGAGCGCCGCAAAGCGCGCTTGGGTCTTTGCGGTTCGGACCGCGGCAGAAGCGCCGCCGCCTTGGACGCGATCGGCGCGGCACTGGGAAGCGTGGGCTTGATGGCATTCGGCGCGATGGTGTCGCTCTTCACCGCCGACTTGGGATTGTGGATCCTGGCGGCGGCAATCCTAGTCTGGGCCGTGACGGCCAGCGCACTCTGGGCGCTGCGCCAGTGGAGACCGCGCAAAGCGCTGCGGGCCCGAACCGGCAAGAGCCGCGCTGCACGCCGCCCTTCTCAGTGAACGTTGATCTTCTTTTTCTGTGCGAGGTAGCGCTGGTTCATCACCTTGCGCTCGTCCGCCGAGAAATTATCCCGCGCATCCGACCAAACGTTGCTTTCCTCTTCCTGGACGTGATGCTCGACCAGCTCCTTGAGCACTTTGGCGGCGGCTCCGAACTCGGGCGACATCGCTTTGTCCATCTTTTCGAGCTGGTTGAGCGTCCGGTCGGCCAGGCTGTGCTCGATATAGCCTTCTTCGCCGTCCTGCCTCGCCCCCTTGTCCTTCATTGCGATGATGGCGTCGTAAAGTACCTTTTCTTCCGCCCTGAGATGAGGAACCAGATTGGCCTTGATTTGCCGCACAAGCGATTTGCGCTCGGCCGCCCGGTCGCTCTCCACCAGCTTTTTGAGCAGCTGCTGGACCATTTCATGCTCTTCCTTGAGCGTGTCCAGAAGATCGATGTGGGGCTCCTCCCCGGTGACGGCCTTTTCCACCTTGCGGGTCGCTTTTTTCACGCTGGTCGTGATGCTCATCTGGGCTCTCCTGAAGCTGGGGCGAAATTTTATCGGGAACGTTACGCCGCTCGTGATGGTTCCAGCCGATCAGTTTCATCCCGTCCTCATCAAATGTGAATGTGGAACCTGCGCTGCCAAGCTGTGGCGACAGGCATTGTTCTGATGATCATGACGAGGGCCTGCGGAATGAAGAACACCGATAGAATGCCCAAGGATCACAAACCTATCAAAAGCGACGGCAAGACCAGTTCCACGGAAAGCGGCCGGGTGGCGGGACAACTTGGTGGGCTCTATGTCCGCGATCCCGCCAAGCAGCCACCCACTCCAAAAAGCAAGAGCAAAAGCAGAGCCAGGGAACATGATTAGACCCGACGAATTATCGTCTGGTGAGCTTTTGCGCCCGGAATGCCCAGCCCAAATTCAGAACAGCAGGTGTGGTGGAAGCGTGCGGTTTTTTACGAGATCGCGCCGGTCTCTTTCCAGGATAGCAATGGCGACGGCAAAGGGGACCTGCGCGGACTGATCGACCGCATCCCCTATATCACATGGCTCGGCGTCGATGCGGTCTGGCTTACGCCGATTTATCGCTCGCCCTTTCATGATTTCGGCTACGACATCTCCGATTTCTGCAGCATCGATCCGTCATACGGCTCGCTGGAGGAGTTCGATGAACTGCTCGCGCGCTTTCATGCCGAGGGCATCAGGGTGATCCTGGACTTTGTTTCCAACCACACCTCGATCGAACACCCCTGGTTCAAGCAAAGCCGGGCGTCACGGGAAAATTCCAAGCGCGATTGGTATGTCTGGGCCGATCCGGCACCCGAAGGCGGACCGCCCAACAATTGGCTGAGCCGTTTCGGCGGAAGCGCCTGGGAATGGGATGAGGCGCGCGCTCAATATTATTATCACGCGTTTTTGAAGGAGCAGCCGGATCTCAATTGGCGCAACCAGGCCGTGCGCGACGCGATGGCGGAGGTGCTGCGTTTTTGGCTCAACCGTGGCGTGGACGGGTTTCGCGTCGATGCCAGTGCCGTGCTGATCGAAGACGATCTGCTCAGAGACGATCCGCCCGACCCCGCCGCCAACGTCAAGACACCCCCGCCCTCGCGCCTCAAGCGGGTCTTCACCGACGACCGGCCCGGCTCGATGACGTGCATCGAAGATATCCGCCAGGTGGTGGACGAATTTCCCGGTCGCGTTCTTCTGGGAGAAGTGCAAGGCAGCCTGGGCCGGATCGGGAACTTCTATCACGGCGCCCGGCCACGCCTGCAGTTGCCGCTGAATTACATCTTGGCGAACACCGCATGGGATGCTCACTCTGTGCAGGCGGCGATCGATTCTTATTTCAATACCATCCCCGCGGACGCGTGGCCCGATTGGGCGATCGGCGGGCACGACAAGAAACGCGTGGCCAGCCACATCGGTCAGGCCCAGGCGCGAAATCTCGCTTTGCTGCTGATGACCTTGAGGGGTACGCCGATTTTCTTTGCCGGCGACGAGTTGGGCATGGACCGCGCCAGAATCCCCCCCGATTGCATGAAGGACCCGTTCGGCAAGCAAGTGCCGGGATATGGCCTTTCCCGGGACCCCGAACGGGTGCCGATCGCATGGAAACCGGGACTACATGGCGGATTCACGACCGGCGCGCCCTGGCTTCCCATGGAACCGAACCGGCAGCCCAATGTGGAGACGCTGCAGGCCCAGCCTCGCTCCATTCTCCACCTTTACCGCTGCCTGATGGCACTGCGGCGGAAAACGCCGCAATTGACCGGCGGCGACCAGATTCCGATGCGGGCCGCCAACGACATCTTGATGTACAAACGCGCCGACGCCGAAGCCGTGATCCTGATCGCGCTGAACCTGGTGGACCAACCCCGACGCATTTCTCTTCCCCTGCGGGGCGAACTGCTTCTTTCCACGCATGACCTCATGCCCGCAAAAAAATGGCAGGCGCCGCTGATCCTGCGCGCCAATGAAGGCATCGTGGCGCGGCTGGAGCGGTGATCCTCACCGCCAACCGCTTTATCGGGGCCCGCGAGGCCCTTTTGTGGCACCGCAACAAGGGATGAGGGCAGATTGACGTACAGCCCTCCCCCATGAAAACATTGGTTTAGCCCATGGGGATACCGGGCTGAGACCTTAGGGGGACGATCCATGAATATCTGCAAAACTGCGACGATCGTTGCGTTTTTACTTGTCGGCACCACCGCGGGCCAATCACAGGGGCTCAACGGCAGCGCCGAATTCCAGGCCCAACAGGCGGCGCTAGAAAAGACCTATCCGCAGCTGAACGTGGTCAGCGACCAATATATGCATCTCAGCATCCCCGGCTACACGATGGGCGAAACCATGGGCGTGGCCACCAATTCCAAGGGGGATCTGTTCGTCTATTCGCGCACCAATCCGCAAGGCATCGCCCGCGGCGGCACGGCGGCCATGCTGTGGGAGTTCGATCCGAACGGCAAATTCATGAAGGAATGGGCGCCTCATAACTACGCGGCGTCGTTCGCGCACGCTGTGCGCGTGGACAAGAACGACAATGTCTGGCAGGTCGATGAAGGCTCGGGGATGATCGTCAAGTACAATCCGCAAGGTCAGCAGATCTTGTGGCTGGGTCGCACCCCCGAGGCGATCGATTACCTGGAAGCGAATCTGGAAGTCCTGAAATTTTCCAGGCCCAACGCCAGGCCCGAGCCGGGCAAGCCGGTGGGCCGCAAGGGCAGCTTCGACCGCGAGACCGACATAGCCTGGGACTCGGAAGGCAACAGCTTCATCTCCGACGGGTACGGCAATTCGCGTGTGGTCAAGATTTCGCCGGACGGCCATTGGCTGAAGATGGTGGGCACCAACGGCACCGGCCAGGACCAGTTCAGGACCCCGCACACCATCGCCGTTGATGCCCAGAACAATGTCTATGTCGGCGACCGCGGAAATTTCCGCATCCAGGTCTATGACAACAATCTGAACTATGAGCGGACCATCACCGGCATCGGCGCGCCCTGGGCTCTGTGCATCACCAACACGACGCCGCAATACATGTTCAGTGGCGACGGCAACGGCAAGCTCTACAAGATGGACATGACCGGCAAGGTGCTGGGAATGACCGTCACCGGTCAGGATCATGGCTCGGAGGATACCGGGGACTTGATCCACGCCCTGGACTGCCGGAACCCCAACACCGTCTATATCGGTTCAGCCTCGATGTATGACGTGCAAAAACTCACTCTTAAGTAAGCCAGGCTGGTAATGTCATATTGAGAGAGCGCTTGGGCTCATCGACCCGGGCGCTCTCTCTGGTCAAGGCCGCGAGGGGACCGAGCGGCCCAGGTTCGGTCGATGCGTGAAACGCGCAGTATCATGGGCATGTCCATCACTCTGGCCGTGGCGGACGATCGAGTCCGGCAATCCCACCTCGACGCGGTGTTCGCGGAATTTACCGCCACCGATGCACAATTCAGCCCTTTCAAGGATGACAGCGAAATCTGCCGTTTCAATCGCGGCGAAATCACCGAACAGGATTTGAGCCTTCGCATGCGGGAGATTTTCGCCCTGTGCGAAAAGACCAGACGGGAAACAGGCGGTTATTTCGACATACACCGCCCGGACGGAACCATCGATCCCTGCGGCATGGTCAAGGGTTGGGCGATCAGGAATGCCGCCCATCAGCTCGCCGATATGGGATTTTCCAACTTCTGCGTCGCCGCGGGTGGCGACATCCAATGCCACGGGCTCAACGACGAAGGCGAAGACTGGACGGTCGGCATCCGCAATCCTTTCAAGCCCGATGAAATCGTCAAAGTCCTGGTCCTCAAAGAGAGCGGCATCGCCACTTCCGGCAATTATATCCGCGGTGACCATATCTATAACCCGCACACCGGCCAGTATGGCTCGAACGACATCGTCAGTCTTACCGTCATCGGCCCCGATGTGCTGGAGGCCGATCGCTACGCCACCGCCGCCTTCGCCATGGGGCGTGAGGGCATCCATTTCATCGAGCGCATGCCGGGCCTGGAGGGCTATGAAATCGACGCCGATGGCATCGCGCGCATGACCGGCGGGTTCGGGAAATATTTGCCATGCTGAGCCGCGGCAGACACGAAAGCCTTGCCGGCAAACTGCTCTTGTCGTCCGCCCTCGTGGCGGTGTCTCTCGCATATGGCTGGTGGCAGCGATCCACCATGACCCGCCCGACCCCGGCCATGGTGCCCACGCTCGCACCCGTCGTCCTCCATTCCATCGTACCCCCACCGCCTCGTCCGGCGATCACTGCGCCGGCGGCCGTAGCGCCGCTCACAACCCCGGTCCCCGGAACCAGCCTGGCGACTGAGCCGCGCGGCGTTTCGAAACAGTCGGCCGCCCCGCCGGCGGCCTCGAACCCGACCGGCGTCGCAATGGCTGCGCCAAGCACGCCCGCGCCGCCGCAAGCGCCACCACAGACGGTTGAGGCGCCCCCGACTCCAACGCCGCCTGCCCCCCTCACCGCCCAAGCGGTGGAGATGACTTTGATGGCCGATGGGCCTTCGCCGCCGATTCCTCCGGCGACAGATTTGCCGGCGCCGGGCGTTACGCCGTCTATCCCCGCCAGCGCCGGAACTCACCTTCTGGACGGCGACTATGTGAGCGACAGGCACCAACTCGAATGGGGCGATCTTCGGGTCAAAATCTCCGTCCATGGCGGACAAATAACCGGCGTGCAGATTCTGCAATATCCTGATCACCGCTCCCGGTCGCTTGATCTCAGCCTGATGGCGGGGCCGACCCTGGAAAGTGAAGTGATCAAAACCCAACAGGCTCAGGTGGATGCCGTCTCTTCTGCCACCGACACCAGCTATGCCTTTCAAGATACGATCGCCGACGCGATCGTTAAGGCGGCCCGCCAATGATGCTTTTCCGGCGTGTGCTGACCTATCGGCTGGCCCTTTATTACCTGGCAGCCATCGTGCTGGCGGCGCTCATTCTGTCCGTGATGGGGATTGTCCACCAGCCGCCCGTGAATCTGGCCTTCTCCACGGCGGTGGCGCTTTTAACCTGCCTGGCCTTCAACTGGGCCTTCGCGCGGGCTTTTGGGGCAGGAAGCAACTGGGAATCGGTCTCGATCAGCGCGCTCATCATCACCCTGATCCTCACCCCCGCAGCGCCCGGCAATCTCGGCGATGTCGCCTTCCTTGTGCTGGTATCGGCTTGGGCGATGGCCTCGAAATACATGGTGGCGATCAACAAGCGCCACTTGTTCAATCCTGCCGCCTTCGGCGCCGCTCTGATGGGGATCGGCCTGCACCACACGGTGAGCTGGTGGGTGGGCGACAATGCCGTGCTGTTGCCGGTGATCATCCTGGGCGGGGCGCTGATCCTCACCCGATTGCGCTATATCGAGATGGTGGCGGCGTATGCGGTGGTGGTCCTGGGCATCTCCATCGCCTACGGCAACCCTTCTTCCCTGGCAGGGATAGGCCATTCCTTCTCGATGATGGGCATCCATTCCATGTTCTGCTTTTTCGGCCTGGTGATGCTGACCGAGCCGCGTACCGTACCGGTCGGCCGCTGGCGGCAGATCGTCTATGGGGCGTTCGTCGGGCTGCTATTTTCGCCCTTTACGCATCTCGGGACTTATTACTTCACGCCCGAGGTCGCGATCCTTTGCGGCAACCTCTTTACCTTCTTCTCTAACAAACGGCGTATCAGCCGCTGGGCTGACGCTTTCGCCTAGTTGTCAGCGCCTTTTTGAATCCAGAATCTGTACATGCCGGAGAAAATATCCGGCTTTTCGTTTTCGAACATGTGCCAGTTCTGAAGATTGACGCCCGCAGGGTCGCCGGGGAACCGCCGCCGATATTCCAGAAGGGTCGCATCATCGGTTTCGAACCCCAAGAACGTCAGGTCATTGTCATGCAGAAAGACGGCAATGGCGGGCAACTCCATCCGCTGCTCCTGGCCGTGAAATAACAGGTCGCGGCAGCTGCTGATGCCAAAAAAATCGTCCGAGCCCGCGAT
>Ga0134128_10001490_pt1 | contig 30031 bp, 34 predicted proteins | sample KB31754_FD_96462 | JGI IMG/M metagenome (GOLD analysis project Ga0134128, IMG submission 96462) | Terrestrial soil microbial communities with excess Nitrogen fertilizer from Kellogg Biological Station, Michigan, USA - KB3-175-4 | ecosystem: Environmental > Terrestrial > Soil > Unclassified ... | reverse complement strand
ATCGCGTGGCGCGGCTCATGCGGCGTAATGGTCTTCGGGCCAAGACCATTACGAAGTGGCGGGCGACCACGCAGTCAGCGCATCCGTTCCCGGTGGCCGCCAATCAGCTGAACCGGCAGTTTGACCGTCGGCTGGTAGACAGTACTGAAGACTCGCTTGATCGGCTGGACGAAACCGGTTGCGGTGTATTCCATCCGGGGTGTGAGGTTGATCCCGCAGCCCCAGGTCTTGTAATGGCGTGTTCTTAGACGGCCGCCGAACACGACGGCCAACCCCCACCCGAGCAGCGCCAGCCCTGTCAGCAAGAGCGCCAACACGGGCGTGGAGAGGCTTGAAAATTCGACGTTCACCGGCGCAAGCGCCCATCCATCCATCGCCAGCACTTTCTCTTCGATCGATATTCCCGCCAGGGGAGCGATGACTCGGTCCAACAGTGGCACTATCACCATCGGCGCGACGCCCAGCACTAGACAGAAGGCGGCCAAGAGACCCATCCCGACGCGCATAGGAGCCGATACTTCCTCCGCATGGCGTGCGTGCGCACTTCGCGGCAATGCGAGAAACGAAATCCCGAAAGCTTTTGCGAAGCAAGCCAGGGCCAACACGCCGGTCAGGGCCAGGATAGCGGCGGCGATCGGCAGCATCAATTTGAGAAACACCGTCGGAAGCTGATAACTGAGGAAGAGGCTTTGGAAAACCAGCCACTCACTCACAAACCCATTCGTGGGAGGCAGAGCGGAAATCGAGACGGCTCCGATCAAAAAAAAGACTCCCGTCCAGGGCATGCGCCGAAGCAAGCCACCGTACTCGTCGATGTTACGCGCATGAGTCGCATAGAGCAGCGAGCCGGCGCCCAAGAACAGCAGCGCCTTGAACATCGCGTGATTGATCGTGTGGTACAGCCCTGCCAGCAGTCCGAGCGCGGCAAGTTCCTTCAGCCCATAGGACTGAAAGATCATGCCGGCCCCGATGCCCAACAGGATGATCCCGATGTTTTCTACGCTGTGAAACGCGAGAAGCCTCTTGAGGTCATGCTCCATCAACGCGTACATCACGCCCAGTAACGCGGATGTTGCCCCGAGGAACAGCACGACGAACCCCCACCACCAGGGGAACTGCCCACCGAGGAAATCGAAATACACCCGGATCAGGGCATAGATCGCGGTCTTGATCATGACGCCGGACATCAGGGCTGAGATATGCGAAGGTGCCGCCGGGTGAGCATAGGGCAGCCAGACATGAAGCGGCACGATACCCGCTTTGGTGCCGAAGCCGATCAGAGCCATCAGAAATGCGAACGTTCTCATGCCCTCCGGTAAGGGCTGCTTCGGATGCCGGAAGGCCTCAAATGAGAATGCCCCACTGTCGTAAAACAAAATCAGAAAGGTCAGGATGATGAAGGCGGTCCCGACATGCGTCATGATCAAGTAGAACAATCCCGCATAGCGTACCTCGGCTTTTTCGTGCTCTGTCACTACCAGGAAATAGGACAGCAACGACATCAGTTCCCAGACGATGAGGAAAAAGATGCCGTTGTCTGCCAGTACCACCAGGGTCATGGAACAAAGAAACCCATTGAAGAGCGCTCCAAGCACAGGGACGGATGCGCGCCCATCAAAATGCCGCACGTATCCAATGGCATAGATAGAAGCGGCAAGCCCCACGAGGGAGATGGTCAAAACGAAGAATGCGGCCAGTGGATCAATCCGAATCGAGAAGGCGAGCAGAGGAATCGTCGAGGCTAGTGAGATCGTGACAGGTTCCGAAGACGTGATGCCAAGGAGCCCAAGAACGATGCCCGCGCTGGTCGCCACGATGGCGGGGGCGCTGGCCGCGAGACTTTGAACTTCAGGTCGTCGAGGGAGACAGAGTGGAAGAAGTATACCGACGACATAGCTGCCGAGAAGAATCCACAACAGGTTCAGCATGCGATCGGTTGAGGCCCGCGTGTTCTTGTCAGATTACCTCAGGAGGATTGGATGCTGCGGTTCATCCGCAACATTGGCTGAGATACAGGGATGATCGCTCATCTGATTGACGCATACCAAATGTTCAACCGGCCACGAATCCTGCGTCTCAAACCCTCACAACGATATGTACGACGGTTACCAACAGTGCGTAACCAGCATCGTGTAGCACGTTGCTTTCCAAGCCTGCCATGCCCGAGTTTCATTGTCTTTCACGATCAGCCCTTCTGCTTACTGAAATCTGGACTTGAGTATGTTTAATGCCCTTCGGCTTGCGGCACTCAACGCGCGGTCCGGTCATTAGTGCGCCTGTGTGTGGACCATTGGCTCAATCTCTTTCTTCTGTTCCTCCGTCATGCTATACCGCACGTAGTCGTGTTCTAGTGCTTCATTTACGTAGAGCCGCCCAGTCGGTGCCAAGACCGCGAAGTCTGCTTCCGTGGTTCCTTTTGGTCCAATCGTGACGGCTTGTTCATTGACCGTCCGAATATATGGATGCCACACCACCAGCTTGTAGGTGCCAGGCGGCACATCGGTGATCGTGAAACGGCCCTGCTCATCTGTCTTGGCAAAATATGGATTGCGGACGGCCAGACCCCAGCTCTCCATGTAGGCGTGGAAGCCGCACTGCATGACGAAGACCCGGCGGTCTTTGCTAAGCATGACCAATTCTTTTTTCGGCGCTCCGGCCATGTGTTTGTGATACAGCGCGGCGTCGCTGCGGTCTCTGAAGTTTCGTGGATGTTGTGGGTTCATCGGAAGCGGGACGTTGAAGAGGACGCGTGCACCCAAATGTGACGTCTCATAGGCTTGGATGTCGTGCATGACCGGGTCCATATTGACGACCGTCACCGATTTATTGTCCCGCACCACCGTCGTGAATGGGAGAAAGAGGCAATCTTTCGCTTCGATCTGTGGAACCCCGCCGTCCTCAAAGGGTTTCCCCTTCTTGACTCCCTCGAGATAGACCACCACGTCTCGGAACTTGCCGCCTGGCCCGATGTTGAACGGTTGAAGAATGCGCCAGCCTCGCCCATCGGAGATGCGCCCGCAATAGGAAGGATCGGGCAAGGTGATGAGATTGTAGCCCTTTGGCTTCGAGATCTGGCCCTCCAAGCGCACCGTGCCTGTGAGCGTTCCTCCGTCGGATACCGCAATGACTTCGTAACACCAGGCTGGCGAGACCGTTCCGATAATGATGGCGAGCATTGTACTCACGCAATATCGCATGGCGTTCCCCTTATCATGAGAATAGATTGAAAGGCATGTCCTCTTGCGAAGATAACGAAGGCCGAGCTCGTTTCTGCCGATGCACCGACTCCACGAGGCGTAGAATCGTCTCGGCGGCGAGGTCTCTGATTGTGAAATGGGCTTCGTCATCTCCGTTGAAGGTGCAGAGAGCGAGCGTAAAACAGTCACTTCCACCGCGAATCATCTTCAGGATCAGGGATTGCGCAATAAGCATCCAGTCTTTTACGAGGCCTGTTGCAGCAGCCCCTACGATCTTGACGATGAGATCAAAGTCTTGATGAGGACGAGCCGGCAGCCACGCTCTGAAGAGAGTCAAGTCGATCTTCTTCGTACTACACACGATACGTGTTCTGTACGCCTTTCAACCCTGAGACACTGAGCCTATGAACACGATATCCGTTGAGAAAGAAATGATCATACACAGCCGAGAGAAAGGCTTGTCCGTCTTGCGGGTGCACGACGCAGCCTGCCCAATCCCGTAGTCCACGGCGTAACATTTCCCACAACCCCGCGTGACTCGTCACGACCGCCCCCGTGGAGAGATCCAACCAGACCAGTGCCATTGCTCTGCTCTGCTCTGATACTGGACCGCTACGATGTCGGCGTGTCCTGACACGAGCGTATGCTCCTTACCGGTCTTTCCATATTCCATTAAAGCTCTGCGTGCGACTTCCGTCCTTCTCGCCGAGATACCGCTTTCGAGCTGCCACAGAGTCCACTAAGTCGTCTTGATGCTCAGCTCCATTAGATGGGGGATTGAAGGGAACGGCCCATCCGCTGCCGACAGCGAGCCAATCCTTCCCGTGCCATTAGATTGTTGGGATCAGAAGTCAGAACCCTGTTCCAATTCACCAACGCCTCTTCGTGCTGATCGAGCCGTTCGAGTAACGCGGCCAGGTCACATCGCGTTGCAATATCTGTGGGGCAGAGAACAAGCGCATCCGACAGCTGTTGGAGCTGTGTGAACCAATCTTGCGTCGATTGACGGCTCGCATACAGGCTGCGGTGCGGTGTGTCTCCATTCTGAATGGTCATGTCTCTATCGCTTTGCTTTCTGGGCAGCTTCAAGTTGCTCGGTAGGCGGTTGCGCACAACTAGTTATCCTGAAGCCATTGCAGGGAGAGTGCCACTACTGAACAGACACCGGATGTTATGCAGGGATGAAATCTATCGCGGGCTTACAGCTGTCGTAAGGAGATGCTAGAACCGTAGTATTCAAGCCGAAAGTTATTTTGTGCAAGAATTGCAGCCTTGGGCTAGGTTATGGTGATTTCAGGTGCATTTTTTGCGGCATGAGCCATGTGATCTCTTGGGTCGGGAATAGGGAGATGATTCAAGCGAAAGCAATTAGTCGCGAATTTCGTATTCCTTGATCTTGTATTGGAGAGTCCTAAGACTAATGCCCAACAGCCTTGCGGCATTTTCTCGATGGTTGGTGACTTCCTTCAAAGTTCGTTCAATGACTTGTCGTTCAATCTGCTCCAGAGATGTTCCCAATGTGATCAGCATAGTCCGTGCATCCTCTTTGCTAACCTGGATTTCCTCGGGGAGATGCGCGGGTTGAATCGTTGTCTCCCTCACCGTGACGACAAGCCGTTCCATGAGATTTCGTAGTTGCCGAACGTTTCCAGGCCACCCATAAAGCCGTAACAACTGCATGGCGTCTCGCGAAACTTCTTTGGGTCCGCGGTGATGCCGTGCGGAAGACGCGGACAGGTATCGATCCACAAGCAGCGGAACATCGTCTGTCCGCTCGCGAAGTGGTGGAAGGTGGATAGGGACGACATTCAGTCTGTAGTAGAGATCTTCCCGAAAATCCCCCTGTTTGACCGCTTCATCCAGTTTCCGATTGGTAGCGGCTATGATCCTCGTATCGACTTTGATCAATTTCGTACCACCCAGGCGCCTGAACTCCTTCGTCTCAAGAACACGTAGAAAATCGACTTGCGACTTGAGCGAGAGTTCCCCCACTTCATCCAGCAACAGCGTACCACCGTCCGCCAGCTCAAACCGCCCAGCCTTGGTCGACATGGCACCGGTAAACGCGCCTTTCTCATACCCGAATAACTCGCTCTCAAAGAGATTCTCGGGCAATGCGCCGCAATTCATGGTGATGAACGGTCCATCGGCCCTCGGGCTTTTATGGTGGATCGCTCGCGCGACGAGTTCCTTCCCGGTTCCACTTTCCCCCGTGAGCAAGACCGTCACATCGCTGTCTGCTACCATCTCCACCAAGCTATAGACTTGCTGCATGGCTCCGCTTTCGCCGACCATTTGATCGAAACGGGTTCTCGTTTCAAGACGGTCGCGGAGTTGCTTGTTCTCGGAAGTCAGCGTACGGCGCTCGAGCGCTTTCTCCACGACGACTCCAAACCGCTCACGATCGATCGGTTTCGTTAGATAGTCGTAGGCACCCAGCCGCATCGCTTCAACAGCCGTATCGATCGAACCAAACGCAGTCATGACGACGACTTCGGTATCCGACCATTTGTTCTTCAGCCGACGCAGAAATTCTACGCCGCCCATCTCTGGCATCCGGAGGTCAGTGATCACCAAATCCACCGGAGTTTCCTCAAGATGCCGCAGCGCTTCCGCTCCCGTGCCTGCTCCGAAAACCCGGTAGCCCTTTTCTCCAACATGGTCACCAGAGCATTGCGGATATTCACTTCATCATCAACGATGAGAACGTGAAAGGCCTGCGTCATGATCCCACACCAACTTTGTGTGGTTGACTGATCGCTATCGGGAATTGTGTCACCACTGTCGTCCCAGCTCCAGGCGCACTTACAACCTGAATTGTACCGCGATGATCCTGCATAATCCGGTATGCTATGGCAAGACCAAGACCAGTGCCGCTCGACTTGGTCGTATAGAAGGGTTCAAACAGATGGTTGAGTTGCTCCTTCGCGATCCCGACGCCGCTATCCTTCACGGTAATCTCTACCCAGTCTTTCCCTTCAGCCGCTCGTTGCACCGCTGAAATCTGACAGTGTCCGCCGTTCGGCATGGCATGAAACGCATTGACGATGATGTTGATCAATACTTGACTGATCTGGGTTGCATCGCCCAGGACAGGCAGTAATTGCTCATCCATCACCCGTTCGAGTCGAATCCCGCGTTCCTCCGCCTCGAAACGCATCAACGTCATGATGTGGTCGATCAGTGTCTCTACATCTACTTCGTGCAAACCAACAGATCCCGGGTGGGCAAATTTCATGAAATTATCGAGAATCCCCGAAAGCCTTCGGCATTCGGCGTTCACGACACCCAAGTACCGTGCCCCTGTTTCTGCTAATGTTCCACTTTCCTTAAGTTCTTCTTCCAGAAGATGGAGGTTCAGATCCATGGCACTCAAGGGGTTTCGCAGCTCGTGCGCTACCCCCGCAGATAGGGTGTGCAACGCCGCTAACTTTTCTGCGATACGGACTCGTCGTTCGAGTTCTAACCATTCTGAGACGTCCTGCGCCTGCAGGATCACCCCCGCCGGTTTCTTATCGTCCCCTGTGAGCTCTGCTGTACTCACGCGAATTGTCCTCGGGCTTAGGTCTCCGCATTCGTAGAGGAAGTCCTTCTGATTCACATGGCGGTGCTCTTTCAACGCCTCGTCGAGTATCCGGCGGATCGGGTCTTCTTCGGGGAACACGACGTCATAGCTTATCCCCAGTAACTCCGATGAGGCGCGATTCAACACCGCTTCAGCTGTGGGATTCATCGCGCTGATGATGCCTCCCTGGTTAATCGTAAGCACCCCCGTTGGAATACTGTGTAGAATATTCCGCGCCAGCCCCTTCACTTCTTCTAGGGTTTTTCGGGCAGCGTCGTAGTGAAGAAACGTGATGACTGCGGCAATACCGATCGAACTTACTAAGAAGATAAGAAGTGTCTCGACGATCAGATCACTGCGCGACTGCCAGAGGGCATGGACCAATTCCGTGGGGATATTCTCGCCTTCGGTGAAACCACGAAGGAGGAGCGTTTTTCGTTCCAGGCTGAAAAGCAAAATGACGGAGACGACCAAAGCGAAGACCAGGAGCACGGAAGCGACCAACCGATAGGGAACCTTTCTGAAGAGCGTCGTTTCTGGGATGGGTCTGAACATCGCAATGTCACATGGGAGCGCACACAATCAGCATGCTACCACGCACAAGGTCTCCTGTGTACCGAGCTCGATCCACAGCGGGACCCGCTTAAAGACAATATCTTCCCCTTTGCTTGATCTTCAGTCTTTGTTCCGTTTATTGTGGCTGCTGTGAAGCTGGCCGTGCCGTCGGGCCGAAGCAATTCTATAGGCGAGGAGTGATGCAGTGACGCAGCAAGCGCGTGAAGTCGATATGACACAATATCGAATCCGACAGGAGCCGTTTTACGCGGAGGTCTGTGGGGAGATCGGCCTGTTCACCATTGCCGCCGAGAGGAAACTGCCCGTTATGCTGAAGGGGCCGACCGGCTGCGGGAAAACACGTTTTGTTCAATACATGGCGTACAAGCTCGGGCGGCCGTTGATCACTGTCGCGTGTCACGAAGATCTCACGGCATCCGACTTGGTGGGCCGTTACCTCCTGAAGGGGCAGGATACCGTCTGGATGGATGGGCCGTTGACCGCCGGAGTGAAGCATGGGGCCATTGTCTATCTCGACGAGGTTGTGGAAGCGAGAAAGGACACGACCGTCATCATCCATCCTCTCAGCGACGACCGACGAGTGCTCCCGATCGAGAAAAAAGGCCAGATTGTGGAGGCCGCCGACGAGTTCATGCTGGTGATCTCCTACAATCCCGGTTATCAGAGCGTCCTCAAAGATCTGAAGCAAAGTACGAAACAGCGATTCATGGCGATTGAATTCGATTACCCCGCGCCGGACATCGAAACGATGGTGGTTCAGCGTGAAGCGGGGGTGGAGCCTGCGATCGCCGGACGGCTTGTCAAGCTCGGTCAAAAGGTCCGCAACCTGAGAAACCACGGATTGGAGGAGGGAGTCAGCACCAGACTCCTGATCTACGCCGGTACCTTGATGAAGCAAGGCGTACCGCCCGAGCGGGCCTGTGATGTGGCCGTTGCCCGTCCGATCACGGATGATTCGGACATGCAACGCGCGATACTTGAATTCGTCAAAGCGATTTTTTGAATCCATCGATTCTCGTGGGTTCTCTTCCTGCCATCGCACGGGACAGTGAGCGCGGAGCGCTCCTGGCCGTACATGTCCAACCCGGGTCTTCCCGTACCGAGTGCGTCGGAATTCATGGCGACGCCATAAAGATTCGTCTGGCAGCTCGTCCGATCGACGGTGCCGCCAACGACGAACTGATTCGCTTCATCGCCGATCGGTGTGCTGTGCCGCGCGCACACGTACAAATTTGCGCAGGGTCCGAAGCTCGGCGCAAACGGCTGTGTGTGAAGGAGGTCTCGGCTCAGGTGCTGTTGGCTCGATTGCTGCCGCAAAACGGGAAAGAAATGGAGCAGGTATGACGGGATTACGAATCGGCAGCGCTGTCTTAGCCGTGTTGATGCTCTCAGCTTGTTCCAGTGCACGTCCGGTGCTCTATCCCAATGCTCAACTGGAGTCGGTGGGAAAAGACGGGGCGGAGCGCGATATCGAATCCTGTCGGCAATTGGCGGAGTCGGCAGGTGCGGCGGAAGGTGGTGGAGGCAAAGGAGGTCGTATTGCAACGAACACAGCAGTCGGTGCCGGAGTCGGCGCCGCAAGCGGAGCAGTTGGGGGAGCGATTTGGGGGGCAGTGGGGCGAGGCTCGATGATCGGCGCGGCAAGCGGAGCGGTTTGGGGGCTCTTGACCGGATTGTTTTACGCCGCCCGCCCTTCTCAACCAAACCAGACCTACACGAATTTCGTGAATCGGTGTTTGCAAGAGAAAGGATATGAAGTAACGGGCTGGCAGTGAGGGGAGGCCACAGCGGAAGGGTGGGTACTCGTGCTCGCTGTCCGCGCACGATGGGAATGTGCTCGGACAATGCGCGCAGTGGACCATCCACCGAAGTGCTTCCTCGAGTAAGAGAAAGTTAATTTAGATGTGCGCAATTGAAAAAGCCTCGACATTTTCCCCAAAGGGTGAGAAGTGAAGAACGGGAAAGAAAACTCGCCAAGAGACTTTTGTGGTCAATCGATTATGGCATTGGTGTGTTGTGTACGTACTGCTCATCAGTCTTACTGCCTGTGCGGGACCGCAGCCGATCCTACGGTCGAATAAACAACTCCACTTGTATGGCAAGCAGATGGCTCGACAGGAGATTCAATCTTGTCGGAAAAAGGTTGAAGAGACTGGATTGCAACCTGGCGTGCACCAGAGCGCGAATGCCGCGACCGGCGCCATACTCGGTCTGACACTTGGCGGCGCGGTCGGCGCGTCGGCTGGGATCATCGGGGGATTGCCCGGTGTGACGATCGGGGCCGCCGCCGGTAGCGGGCTTGGATTGGTCGTTGGACTACTTGGAGGAACGTTCAAGCCGCTGGAACCGGAACCGCCATATGCCGATGCCGTCACGAGCTGTCTGAAGGAAAAGGGCTATGAAGTCAGCGGGTGGGAGTAGTCCCAATGGTCGTTGGGTTCCCATCATCAGGCGCAAGATATGCCGCGACCCACTATCGTCTCTCTCCGAGTCTATAAAAACCACAGCGGGCATGTGACCTCGACACGACCTGACCTGATTCACCCTCTCAAGCGTATTCTTGCCAATAGCTCTGTGTTCGCCTGAGGATTTCCAGCCTGCCGCGTGGCAAAACTGCATCCGCCTCATGCTGGCTCAGCTCCTTCGGACAGGCAATTGACCTCGCCTTGTCAGGCCAGGCAGCGGTCCACGCGAAGCAGCCTGGCGATACGTCATATTGAAGATCGAGAAACTCAGACCGTGGATGGATCATTTGTTATGCAAGGATCTATAGTGAAGATTTCTTCACGATCTCATCATGGACCATTCATATTCGAACGATATACTTTTTACAGGTCAAGGGAGAGGGAGGCCAACTGATGAAGATGTTTTTAGCGCTCCCACCGACCGTTGGTTTTGGAGTATTGGATAGAAAGAGGAGATTTGCCATGCGTACGGTCGGACTGTTTGCGATGTGTGTCTTGTTGGAAGCCTGTACAACCGCGCCGATATTTTCTCCCGAGATCATGAAAAACGTCGAAACGAATACTTTTGATGTCGAGGCCTGGCGGAAGCAGTCCTATCAGCCGTCGAGCGGCGATTTTGTCCCACACAAAGTGGAATTGGGAGGAGAAATCGTAGAGGTTATTCGAAAACCGGAAGGCATCATTCTTCTTGTCGAGAAGCAGCCCATCAAGAACTATACGGCAGATGGTTCGAAGAGCGCCAAGCGAGGAGACTCATTCTGGTACGCCATTAGCTTCAACGGCGCTCCAGAGCCCGCCATGTTGCGGAGAGGCAACAAACTCGTCGTGGTCGGAATGACCGACAGACCAGGCACAGAAATGATCGGTGGAGCTCCGAGAGTGCTGCCGCACCTGACGGCGCACTGTCTTCATGTTTGGAATACCCGAGAATCTGAAATGGCGGACTTTTCTTATTATGGAGGCGCCATGGGACATCACCCTCCGGAAGAAGAAACATTCTGCCTAGGAGATGACAACGAGAAATCTTTTTCAGTCGTCCTCGCTCAGGTGGCGCGCATGTTCGCTCTGTAGTGTTGTCACTCAGGCTGACACAGTTGTACTTGGCCGGTGTTGAATGGCGGTCGATTTACTGTACGATTTTGATTTGTTCAATATGGGAAGCCGGCCGGTATGAACGTTACCGCCGATCAGAAGATATACACAACATCGAGCGAGAGTGTCGGCTGGTAGCTTGTCGCTCGTCCGCCGACCTGGAAGACATTACGGTCGGACTTGTCATAGCGGTATTCGAGCCGTGTCTTCACCGACGGAAACGGCCTGTACTCAAGCGAGGCGGTTACTTCCCATAGGGTCTGCGCGACGGGCGGCGCAGGTTCTGTTGATGTGGCGCCGAAGCACACGTTGGCTTTCGGTTGAAAGGCCGTCGTCCCCTGGCAGGTGATCAACCCTCCCGCATCTTCGAAAATCTCTCCTCGTAAACGGACGCCCCATTCTTTCGTGAAGTCATGAAACAGATAGGCTGCCACTCCGTCCCAGCGCGCATTTTTCCCGGGGCTGATCAGGCTGCTGTTGGCCTGATTCGCGTAGTACGCCTCAACGACCGCCCATGTCTGCGCGCCGAACTGCCAACTCGCGTATCCGCCGGCCAGCAAGAGCGTCCCTCCCGGCGTGCCGGACGCACCAGCCCTCGGCCCGGCCAACCCATAGAGCATGACTCTCACCGTTTCAGATGGAAAGACCATCAGCAGCGTTTCCACCAATGGTTCGTAATGTGCCTTCGCCTGAGCCGCGTTGATAAACGGGATCGCCCTGACCGACAGCGAGACCTGTTTATTGAACTCGTACGTCGCGGAGATGCCGCCCGTCGTGAAGGGCTGCCCAAAATACAGCCAGGACCGTGAGTAATTCGGGCTGTACGGATTCCCCACCTGTTCATAGCCGACCAAAGCGTTAAACTGGCCGACTTGCAGGTCAAGCCCACGACCCACTGGGGCGAGATATTGGACATAGAACTCTTGGAAGTCCGCGAATGGATTCAGACTCAACCCGCCGATGTAATCTGAATCTTGTCCCGCGTTGAATTTCGCGCGAAAGCCGAGTCGATCGAGAGCGGAACCATCGCTCTTCACTGCCCGCTCTACCACAGCCTGGATCACGTTTGCCCGAAACTTATTGGAGTTGACGTCGAAAGCGCGGAGTTCATTGATGTCGTTGGACGGGTGGTTGAAGTTCTGCATATAGGAGACTTGGGTATAGCCATTGACCCGCAGCCTCAGAACTTCCGACAGCAGCCGTCGCACGGTCATCTTCTCCGCTACTCTGGGAATAGGCTCGAACTGATAAGGAAAAAGACTTGGTTTTTTGTCTTCGGCCCGTGCGTCTGTCAGGAGAACGCATCCAAAGGTGAGAATCAAAGCAACGAAGGCTAAGCTTGAGCGACGGAGCACGCGGTAGTTCCTGGATCCATGCAGCACAATCCCCTTCTACTCCTTACCACAGAAGCCGCGCAAAAGAAGTCCGCCTCAATGCGATTCGCAGGCAGCTCGCGCTCATTACATCAGTGGGCATCCTGACAGAACTGGCAGAGTGTTGCAAACCATGTTCGAGTGGAAAGAAGAGAGTTCAGCCAACCGTACGGCAGATCAGTCAGGCAGCCTCGGTGCTCCGTCTCCCTACGCGGCATATCTTAAAAGATGAGCCGAACAATTGCATTCTCGGATATGACCATGCCGCTTGTCTTTGGTATAGCTGACCGGCGGGGTGAAGGTAATCTTCTTCTTGATAACCTCTGCAGCAATAGTGAACCGATATCCTTACGACGCGGCGATTTCAACCTAATTCTGATTCTTGTTCTGATTCTTGGCTCCGTGCAGTGCGAACTGTACGGGTGGTAATTTGTCCGTTGTAATTCCTTGTTTATTCGCGATACGAATTTCGCACCCTTTGAAGTGTGGACCATCAATGGTGCCTGCCCAACCCTTTCCTTCCCAATCTCGCGCAATGGAGAATTGGAACGGGACGAGTTCAGCTTTGGCGGCGGCGACCTTTGCGGCATATTCTTCTGCCTTCGCTTTTTGCCGGAGAGCCTCCTGCGTCTCAAGTTCCTCCAGCGCCTTCCTGTTCTTTTTCACCAACTCGGCATTCTCTATGCCCCAAGGTCCACGCGAGCCGTATGCCAGCTCGTGCGAGGCAAGTTCTATCTCCACTGCGACATTGTCACGTAGACGGTGTTCTTCTTCCATCTCTGCTTTCGTCGGAATAACGGGCCTTGGGGTTGCCTCCATACGAAGAACTCCCTTTTGATAATCGAAGGTTCCCTTGAGTCCCGTTTCGATGATTCGCGGTTGTGACGGTGCTGAGTGGTCCGACGCTCTGAACGTTCCGATGACATCGGCAGACTCAACATACATACTGAAAGGAGCTTCGTGATTGGCGGTGGCAAGTTCGATTTCAATGACGGTTCGTTCATGACAGGCATCGCCTACCCACGCGCCTTGGAGGAGCGCCTGCGCGTACATGTGCGGAATGATCTCGCCTGCCTTAATAGGTTTCTGAGTTGCGAGCGCTGCTTGCTCCTTCTGCGTGATCTCAGCTAAAGTCTTCTCACGTTCTTGCTGTGGCGCTAGACGTTCTTGCTTCGCCAGCTCAAGCAGGACCGTCTGATGCAATCCACAAGCGTCAAGAGTCAATATGAGCCCGCTCAACATGAGCAAACAGCACAAGCGAATACCGTAGATCTTACGTAACGGCATGGCGTGATCATCTTTCATTTCATTTCTGGATTGTGCATGCGAAAGCATAAGACACCTTTAAATTATGAAAACATCATCATGAAGAAATCGTAATGAAGAGATTGTAACCAAAAGATCATGAAGAAACAATGAATATATTATCATGTCTATGGAGATTGAATCAAATCTGAGGCATTTCTTTTTCCAAGATTGCCATAGATCCAGCATGTAGAGGCCGACCATTCGGCGCTGTGTCTCCTATTCGGCACCACATCCGAGTCCCGTCAAGTTCTCTCGTCTAACAAGTCCTCGTTTTACAGTAAGATCCGAAAATGCAAGCTCGTAATTTCCGCTGGAACGTAAGTTGCCAGGGCTAAGATTCATGATTGCGGCTTCACAAGAAGCAGAGGTTTTGATGCGCTTTACAGCGAGAGGCTGTGGCGTCATCATGCAGAATAGAGTGAATGCTCGATTATTGGAGAGGAGGTACCAATATGTTTGTCGTCGTGGGGGCTACAGGCAATACGGGAGCAGCAGTTGTAGAGAACTTGCTCAGCAGAAAACAGCCTGTCATGGTGATCGTTCGTTCGGCTGAGAAGGGTGCCGATTGGAAAGCCAAAGGGATTGAGGTCATCGTCGCATCGCTTGACGATGTATCGGCCTTAACCAAGGCTTTCGAAGGAGCGAAAGGGGTCTATTTGTTGGCGCCGCCGAATTATGGCGCTGAGGCCTGGTTGGCGGACCAACGAGCGCGGATGGATCGTGTTGCAGAAGCCGTTCGAAAAAGCGAAGTACATCATGTTGTCTTTCTGTCGTCGGTCGGCGGCCATCTGTATGAAGGGACCGGTCCGATTCAAGCTCTCCACTATGGTGAACATGCGCTTAGTGCCATGGCGAAGCAGATCACGATCCTTCGCCCTTGCTATTTTATGGATAACTGGGCGCCGGTGATTGGCGCGGCGAAGGCAGGGGGAGTGCTTCCGACATTCATCGCGCCTCAGGCCAAAATGCCCATGATTTCGACCAAGGATATCGGCAGAGTCGGTGCGGAACAATTGATCGCCGGTGGGCATGGCAAGCAGATCGTGGAAATGGCAGGTCCGGCAGAGTACAGTCCGGATGAGGTCGCTTCTGCGCTCGGTCAGATCTTGGGGAAGACGGTAACGGCTCAACATGCGCCCCTGAGCGCCGTTGTTCCGACGTTCAAATCGTTTGGGTTTTCAGACGAAGCGGCAAAGTTATTCGAAGAAATGTACACCGCATTCTCAAAAGGCGCGATCGGATATGAACACCCAACCAAGCTGGTGCGGGGTACGGTCACGTTGCATGAGGCGTTACGGGCGATGGTGTGAGAAGAGCATCATGACGACAACCACGATGATTCCTCAAAAGGTGCTTCGGGTTCATCAGGCAGGCAAGTGAGCCATCGATCATGAATGAACGAGCGCTTATGGTCGAAGTCTTTTCCGATGTGATCTGTCCCTGGTGCTATGTGGGCAAGCGGCGGTTTGAACGGGCATTGCAGCAAATGAAGAAAACAGTGAAGCCCCACGTGGCGTGGAGGCCGTTCCAATTGAATCCGACAATGCCAAAGAGCGGGATGGATCGAACGGTTTATCTCGCAACCAAGTTCGGCAGCCTGGATAGGTTTAAGGAAATGGAGGAGCATCTCCTGGAGGCGGGGAGGGTCGAGCAGATATCGTTTGCGTTTGAAAAGATTTCGAAGACGCCGAATACGTTCCTGGCCCATCGGTTGATTTGGTATTCCGGGATCCAGGGACGCCAAGATGCGGTGGTCGATCGATTATTTAAAGGTTATTTCGAAGAAGGTCTCGATATCGGCTCTGTGTCGATACTGATAGAGTTGGCCGATCGAGCAGGGCTAAGAGCGGGCGAGTTCCTCATGAGCGAAGAAGGAGCTGCGGAGGTCAAAGCCGAAGAGTCGGTTGGTCATACGTTGGGCATTCGAGGAGTGCCGTACTTCGTCCTCGATGGAACCTATGCAATCTCCGGTGCGCAACCACCTGACATATTTCTTTCGGCCTTTCAGCGCAGAGAGGCTGATCGTTCGGAGGGCAAGTTGCTTCGGGGATGAGTGCGCCCGTCCAAGCCGGGCCAGACTGACATCGCTCCAACGTGCCCGACAAAGCGGGTATGTGATGATTGCCGACGTGCTGGAGTCGCACGGCGCGCGATAGAGGCAGAGAGCAGACAAAAATGGGTTCGTTGACGAAAGAGGAGAAGATGCGGAGGAATGGCGAGGTTCATTTCATGAGAGAATTATGTGTCTGCGCGCTGTTGGGTGTGGTGGCGATTGGAGGAATCTTTCCCGTGATTGTTGAAGCAGAAGATTTGCCGCGAGAAGCGGTGCTCCCATTGTCGCTGGCGGCGAAAGCCGCTTCCGCCGCCTTGGATCAATGCGCGAAGGACGGCTATCGCGTCAGCGTAGCGGTCGTTGATCGGGCCGGAACAGTGAGAGCATTTCTACGAGCCGATGGAGCCGGGCCTCATACCGTCGATAGCAGCCAGAAAAAAGCGTATACGGCAGCGAGCATGCGAGGGCCTACCGGGAATGTTGCAGATCTGATTGCGAAGACGCCGTCGGTTCAGGGGCTTCAGTATATGAACGACAAGATTCTGTTTCTGGCCGGAGGATTGCCGATCGATATCGGCGGTGACGTGGTGGGTGGAATCGGAGTCGGTGGCGCTCCGGGAGGACATCTCGATGCCGCTTGTGCTCAGGCAGGTTTGGATAGTATCGGCGCGGCCCCGAAATTCCATGGACCGAGATAGCTACTAAGGGTAAATGCAAGAGGGGATCATGGCCGTTCAAGTCTATGGTTGTAATCATGTCGTGATCGAAGTCACCGACGCGAAGAAAGCGGTGAAGTTTTATCAAGACGTATTCGGACTGAAGATGTTACGCGGCGGGGAAGGAGCGGCCTGGTGCAAGCTCGGCGAGCATCAATTCATGGCGATTTTTGAAGTCGAGCAATTGCAGCCCGATCGTACGAAACACTTTGGCCTCATGGTCCGCGATGCGAAACAGGTTCAAGAAGTGCGTAAGAAGCTGACGAAGAAGTATAAGCTAAAGCTCCATCCTGACTTTCGCTGCGACTTTCGAGATCCGTGGGGTAATCGGATTCAAGTCGGCGACCTCAGCGATGAATCGTTGGTGTGGCTGCTGCCGTACCAAGAAGTGCAAAAAGCGGGAATTGTATTCACCTCCAAACAAACATGAAAGGAGTTCGACGATGAGCGATCAGAGTTTGCGACAACGGTTGAACGACCTATTCGGCCATGTACGCCAGGGCAAGGTCATCGAAGCCATGAACGAGTTCTACGACAAGGACACGGTCATGCAAGACAACGCGAATCCTCCGACGAAGGGGTTAGCCGCCAACATTGAGCGAGAAAAGCAATTCCTGAACGGGGTCAAGGAATGGAAGGGCTTTGAAGTGAAAGCCAGCGGCTTCGGCGGCGACGTGACGTTTTATGAATCGACGATGGATTTCATCGCGACGAGCGGACAGCCGGTTCATATGGAACAGGTGTCCGTTGCAAAGTGGAGAAACGGCAAGATCGTCCACGAGCGGTTTTATTACGATACGGGGAGGAAGTGAACGAGGTTGATCAAGGCGTCGTGACGACAGTCGAAACCTTCAATCTCGACACGGTCACCATCGACCGTTGGGAGGGAGCCACGATGGCCGAAGGGTGGCAGTTCTGGGACAACCAAGCATTCATGAAGCAACTGGGATCGGCTCAGTGATGGTGGTTTCCCGCTCTGAAGCCTGAAGGAGCCTGTCATGCCAGATGCCAAGTGGACCGAGGTAGAAATGTTGACGAGCTTAAGCGGAAGCCGCTGCAGGGGATCATGTGCGGCACGACGCCGATCGCGCTGACGTACCAGAACGGTTCGTTCGCTGCGATCTCCGGCGTCTGCAACCATGTGGGCGGTCCGTTGGGGGAAGGGACGCTCGACGGCGACTATATCGTCTGTCCCTGGCACTATTGGAAGTTTCATCATCGAACCGGTCACGGAGAGCCCGGTTATGAACAAGATCAGGTTCCAGCCTATGCGACAAAAGTGGAGAACGACCGGTTGTATGTCGATCTTTCCTCGGCCACGACACGCAAGAAACAGGCTCAGAAGCCACATCCCTTAGCTCGACCAGTCGTCCGTCAGACAGGGCCTATCCGGGTCCTGGGTATCTCCACCACTGCCATGACGCTCGACTATCCGCGCTACAGCGGATCGGATGCATTGCTCGAAACAGCGTTGGAGCACGCACTGGGCGAGCTACAACTTGAGACTCAGTCCATCAAGCTACGGGAGCTGAACTTTCGTCCATGCGAAGGGTTCTATTCGAAATCCGCGCAAGCCTGCACTTGGCCCTGTTCAATCACGAAAATGGACCCTACGGATCAGCTTGATCGTGTGTATGAAGCGATCGTGCATTGGGCTGATGTGATTCTCATTGCCACGACGATTCGCTGGGGCAATGCCAGCAGCTTGTATTACAAGATGGTCGAGCGGATGAACTGCATCCAGAATCAGGAAACGATCGCGAACAAACATTTGCTCAAGAATAAGGTGGCGGCCTTCATCATCATGGGCGGACAGGACAATGTGCAGGGCGTGGCAGGTCAGCTCATGACGTTTTTTTCCGAAGTCGGCTGCCAGTTCCCGCAGTTCCCCTTCATTGCCCATTCGAGAGGGTGGAGCGCCGAGGACATGGAACGCAATGTCATCGAGGTGCAGAACAGCCGGCAGCTCCGTGAAGGAGCCCAGGAGCTTGTCGCACGAGCGGCGGCGATGGCGAGGCTCATGGTCGAAGGACAATTGCCCGACCATCCGCTTGTGCGTGGCGGGCGCAAGGCGCATCAGCTTGACAGTGAACCGACTGGGTAACGAGGAAGCGCCATCATGCCGGAGCTAAGGAGTAGGGATATCTATCTAGACAATATTTTCGCGCTCTGCTGCATCTGCATAAAGCCTTGTTAGATGACGAGCGGATATCCTATGAGCGTGTGCATGGACGTGTCCCATCCAATGGAGCGTTTTTGCAGCTGGTGTTGAACGATGCCTGGTTCGCCTGGTTGCGTCCATTGTCCCAACTGATAGCCAAGCTCGATGAACTCAGCGAAGCGGATGAGCCCTCAACCTATGAGGACATCTCAGCTCTGCTTGCGTCTGCGCAGAGACTCTTGATGCCGACGGAATAGGGGGAGGGATTCGGCAGGCAGTATCACGACGCGCTCCAACGAAGTCCCGATGTCGTGCTGGAGCACGCGGCGGTCAGAGCCTTGCTGAGGCAGGCTGTTCCTAACAAGGGGTGAATCAGATGAAAGCCCATTATCTTGGTCATGTCGTGTTTATGTGAAGGATCTTGAACGATTCAACTCCATGCATTCAACGGTTGGAGGAAACGGAAGGAGCGGTTGAGCTGCCATGAGAAACCTTCTGAGTTCACGGCGCCGAGTCGCGGCTGTCACACTGGGGCTGCTCCTCCTGCTGGATCTCGGCCGATCGATCTATGCCCGAGTGGGATATAGTCAGCCCTTTGAAAACTGGCAGCCGGACCCAACGGTCTATGCGGAACTCACCTGGCCGCCGGGAGCCGACTTGCCGGCTGATACGCCGACCAGCAAACGAGTCTTTGCGCAGCGTTGCGCGGTGTGTCACGGCCCCGATGGTCGCGGCAACGGACCGGCGGCCCCGTCACTGGTCCCTCGGCCTCGTGATTTCACCCAAGGCCGATTCAAATACAAGTCCACGCCGCCCGGTCAGCCGCCGAGTGACGCCGATCTGATCCGCACCGTCTCCACCGGGCTCCGGGCAGCGCGATGCCCTATTGGCAGGACATCCTAAGCGCGGAGAAGATTCGCGAAGTCGTGACCCATGTCAAGAGCCTGTCAAACGTCTTTACTGGTCCCCCTCCAACCGCTCTCACGATCCCGCCGCGCGTCCCGCCCGATGCGGCCAGCATCGGCCGTGGCAAGGCACTCTTCACATCGAAAATTTGCATCACCTGTCATGGACCGGAAGGCCGTGGAGGCGTACGGTTGACCGACGCGAAGGGCTATCCGGTCATCTCTCGCGACCTCACTGCGCCTTGGACCTTTCGAGGAGGGAGTGAGCCGGAACAAATCTGGCTACGGATCACCACCGGTCTCCTCCCCAATTCCATGCCCTCGTTCGCGGAGCTGATCACCGCGGCTGAGCGCTGGGATCTGGTGAACTATGTCCTCTCGTTATCACGGACTCCTCCCTGGGAACCAGGCGGCACATTCGGCGGGCCCGGTCAGCAGGCAGATTTGGTGAAGCGCGGCGAGTATCTGGTACGGGCTGAAATGTGCGGGCTCTGCCATACGCAGGCGACCAGAGGCGGCATCTACCGGGACGAGTTTCATCTTGCGGGCGGACAATGGGTGGACGTCTGGCCGCATGGCGTCCTCGTGTCGCGCAACCTGACCTCCGATCCGGATATGGGGCTGGGCCGCTGGACGACGGAACAGGTTGTCGAGGCGATCCGGAACGGAAAAACGCCCGATCGACATCTGAACGTCTTCGACATGCCCTGGCATTTTTTGCATGCTCTCAAAGACGATGATGCACAGGCGATCGCCGGTTATCTGAAAACCCTGACGCCCGTGCGCAACGCCGTGCCTCCGCCGCTTCGTTACGGAATTGTGGAAACGATCATAGGGAAACTGACTCGCCCGCTCCCGGCCGCGCTTCCCGAAACGATTACGTTCCTGGACGGTAATTTCGGTCAATCCACGTCTGAGCCGATCCGGCGCCATCTGCCGCAGCAAGTCCTGATCATGGCGCAATGGCTGGTGTTAGGCCTGGGCGTGGTCTTGTTCATCCTGTCCGGCCCGCGCGAGCGACGTTGGCCTCGTAGGCCGGCTGGATGGATACTGCTGATGCTCGGGGTCGCGGGCGTTGGGGTACTGGCGTTTGTCTTGAGGGTCATCTATGAAATGCCGGCCTCATCATTCATCCCGCCGGAGGTGATTGCGAAACCGGTCTTGGCGACCATTCATGAGCCTGATCCAACCACATTCCGCAATCAAGAACATGCCGCCATGGTGATGAGAGGGAAGTATCTCTTCTCCATCGCTTCCTGTGCCATGTGCCATCAGGGTAATGGTGAAGGAGCCCGCAAGACCAGCTGGGCTCCGGCCGGCACACGTTGGTCGCGCAACATTTCCTCCCATCCGGTGAACGGCATCGGTGCCTGGTCGGATGCGGCCATTGCTCGGGCCATTCGGAGCGGAGTCTCCGCGAATGGTCGCGCGCTGCATTGGCAAGGGATGATCTGGGACCTTGCTTCGAATTGGGATGAGGAAGATGTTCGCTCCTTGATCGCGTACATACGAACGCTGCCGCCGATTGATCGAAAAGTTCCCCATCCTCAGCCACCCAGCGCGGAGGACCGTGAGAAGGCGACTATCTGGGCGGGAGAGAATGACCTGCCCGGCTGTCGGTAACTGAATGCCGTGGAGCATCCGAACGCGGTCCGGGTGAGAACGCATGGACAGAAGAGACCATTCGACACGTACGATGTAAATGCCAAGTGGAGGCCTGATGCTATGGCAAGACGAGTGAAGGGTGGCGGCAAGTCTGCTCGCCGTCGTCCCAACGTGAAAATCCTTGCCACCGGCAAGCGAACTCCGCGCAAGATCCCATCAGGTCCGACCATGACCGCGCGAGACATGGTGGCAGCGGTTAGACAACTCGCCGCCGATTGGTCCTATGATGCCGTCGCACTGGGTTATCCAGGTGCAGTTCGGGCAGGCCGGCCGGTTGCAGAACCCAAGAACCTGGGGGATGGATGGCTGAGGTTCGATTTCGAGAAGGCATTCGGCTGTCCGGTCAAAGCGATCAACGATGCGGCGATGCAGGCCCTCGGCAGCTATGATGGCGGTCGCATGCTGTTCCTGGGCCTCGGCACCGGTCTGGGCTCAGCACTGATCACTGATGGCGTGCTGGTGCCGATGGAACTTGCACACTTGCGGTGTCGGAAAGGTCGGACGTACGAGGACTATGTCGGCTTGCGCGGGCTCAAACGGTTCGGCAAGAAGAAATGGCGTCGATACGTCATGGATATCGTGACGGCGCTGAAGCATGCGCTTCAGGCCGACCACGTCGTGCTGGGAGGAGGCAATGCCAAGCGGCTCAAGCGTCTGCCGAAAGACGTGCGCCTCGGCAACAACAAGCATGCCTTCACCGGAGGGTTTCGTCTCTGGGAAAAATCCTGGGAGGATGAACGCCCTGCTTGCTTAAGTATGGAATGGTCCTGCGCCCGAGGTGGATCAGTGCGAAGCGATACGATCCGGTCGCTGTCTCGGAAACCCGTGCACAGGCAGAATTTGGCGATGAAGCTGAACTAGTGATGATTTCATCGACACCGGAGTGCCCCAGGCCAGGTAAGGATCTGGGCAGCGTAGGAATCGATCCCTCGATGTCGGATATCAATAATCATTCAAGGAGGTGCGCAATGTTTCGTGTCGTTTTGGTGTCGCTGCTGACTGGCCTGTTGTCATTGGGAGTCGGTCTAGTCGGTTGGGTAGCGGATAACGATGGCAGCAAGATCGCGATCGTGAGCCCGTCGCACGGTGCAGTGATAAAGGGAGATTCTGTCGAAGTACGGTACAAGCTGTCGAAGGGCGTTCAAGCAACGCACGTCCATTGTTACGTGGATGGAGAGTATCAAAGAGGGTTCAAAGGTGTGGTCAAGGGGCTCACGCCCGGCGCACATGAAATTAAGATTGTGGCCGCCAATCATGATCACGAGGGGCTGGTTGCTGAAGCGACAGTCGCAATTGAAGTGGAATGATGCCAACGAGGTAGCGGTTGTTGTGATCGCGCAGGCCGGGGTTGTGTTTGCATCGCGCAAGAAATGAACGGCGATCACAGCAGCCGAATTCGCCGAACAGTGCTATCCGAGACGGAACTCGATGGAGGAATGATATTGATGGAAAACGGACGGCTTTACTAACGAGTGTTGTATCGAGATGGACAGCCTACACCAGCTCGAACTCATCATCCTGCTGCTCGCGATCGTGCTGGCTCTCACGACCGTGGCGCGCAGGATATTGATCCCCTATCCCATTCTACTTGTCGTCGGCGGACTCGTCTTGGGCATTGTGCCGGGATTGCCGACCGTCGCTCTGAACCCCGATCTGGTCTTTTTGGTCTTCTTACCGCCGATCCTATGGGCGGCCGCCTACTTCACGTCCTGGCGTGATTTCCGCCGGAACATCCGCCCGATCTCGCTCTTGGCGGTGGGACTTGTGCTGGCGACCACGGCGGCTGTCGCGGCAGTCGCCCATGCTGTGTTGGGGTTCGGTTGGGCTGAAGCCGTTGCACTCGGCGCCATCGTTTCTCCTCCGGACGCCGTATCGGCCACGGCCATCGGCAAGCGGCTCAACATGCCGCGCCGGATCGTCACGATCCTGGAAGGCGAAAGTCTTGTCAACGACGCAACGGCATTAGTCCTCTATCGGGCCGCCGTCGCGGCAGTCGTCAGCGGCGGTTTCGTGGCGGGAGAGGCGCTGTTCCAATTTGTGTATGCTGCGGTGGCGGGCGTCGTGGTCGGAGTTCTGGTCGGATGGGTGACGCGATGGGCACTCTACATCATTGGGGAGAGCTTTACCGAGATCGCAGCGACGTTATTGGCTCCCTACGTGGCTTGGGTAATCGGCGAATCGATCCATGCCTCTGCCGTGCTGTCCTGCGTTGCCGGGGGTTTATATCTACGGAAACACTTTAGCCAAGTGGTTGCGCCGACGACCAGACTTCAGGGACGTGCCGTGTGGGATTTAGTCGTATTCGTGCTGAACAATGTGATTTTCATCTTGATCGGCTTGCAGCTCGGCACGCTCAGGGAGGCCGTTCCGTCGGATCGATTGTGGTCTCTCGTGATCGGCGGGACGCTCATTAGTGTGGCGGCCATTGTCGTCCGATTGGGATGGGTCCCCTTGCTTGCGACAATCCCCCGATGCCTGAGTTCAACGCTTCGTGCCCGAGACCCTCTGCCGCCATGGCCGCATATTTTTTTGGTGGCCTGGACGGGCATGCGGGGCATTGTGACCTTGGCTGCCGCGATGGCCTTGCCCGTCTCAACCAGCACCGGCGCACCCTTCCCTTTTCGGTCGGAAATCATTCTGATCAGTTTTATGGTGATTCTTGCCACATTGGTCCTCCAGGGGTTGACGTTGGCTCCGTTGATACGGATATTTGGGGTGAGCGGCGGTTCCGAGGGAGAGGAAGAAGAAATGCATGCGCGGGAACAGGCGGCCGGCGCGGCGCTGGTACGCCTGAACGAATTGACCAAAGAAGACTGGCCGAAACCGGCTCATGTCGAGCAATTGGAATTGCATTATGGCGGGCGTCTTCGGCGCTTCTCGCCGGATGCCGAGATCGATCCTGATTGTAAAAAGGAAATGAGCGAAGCCTTTCTTCGGCTCAGAGAAGAAACCTTAGCAGCCGAACGTTCGGCGTTGATCCGCCTCCGGGATGAGGGCACGATCAGCGACGAAGTATTGCACCGCCTGGAACAAGAAGTGGATGTCGAAGCATTGCGCCTGGGGATCGGCGAACGGCGGATGCACGCTTCGAAAAACCACCGTCCTTCCTAAAGATCTTGATTGGAAAGGAAATCAAGGCAAGTCGCTGCTCGGTTACGAGAAACACACACAGGGGAGTCAGCATGATGAACACTGATCTCGAACAGGTGAAGAAGTTGACCAAGGATCTCCGGAAGAGTTATCCACGCAGCCCCCGCGAGAAGCTGGGTGGTTATGTGATCGCGGCTCGATGCGCAGATAAGTGCCGGGCGTTTTTGCTGAGTATGAACGGCGAGTACAATTACTGGCCCTGTTCGCTGGCGAGCCAATGGTTCGCGTTTACGGGGATCAAACCGGACCAGTTCCAGGAAGTCGTCGCCACCGGCGCCTCAGATGATGATCTCGCCCAATGGATCGATGCATATTCTGCGGTGAAGGATCCGGACGAGGTGCTGAAATGGAACAACGCGATGCGTGACATGCGGTTGAGCGACATGACTCTTCAAGCGCAACAGTACCTGGAAGAATACATTCCCAAGTTCGTGCCGAAGCATCGTCCGGTCTATGTGTGGTTCGATGTGTACGATCTGGAAGAAAAGCGGCTTTAACTCAGCTCCGATGTTCAACCATCTGGAACGAAGAAGAGAGGCGCACCGTTTCAGGTGAATCCGACGACGCTAAAGGATGGGAAGACTCATCAGCTCGATGAAAACTGAAAAAACAAAGACCGGATAAGACCGAAATGCTCGGTCGGAACTGAATGAGGAGGTGCTCATGCCGTCGTTTATGCGTTCCTATACCGCTCAAGCCTATGCATTGATGCGCATCGTCACCGGTTTTTTGTTTCTCTGGCACGGCACTCAAAAACTCTTTGGCGTGCCTCTGCCTCCACCACAGGTCCCTTCGTTCGTCATCGCCATTGCGGGGCCGATCGAGTTCATCGGCGGCACGCTCGTAATGATCGGCCTTTTCGCAGGATGGGCGGCGTTTCTCTGTAGCAGTCTGATGGCCGCCGCCTAATTGGATGGCGCACGGTACCCAAGCGCTGTTGCCCATTCAAAACATGGGAGAAATGGCGGTTCTCTATTGCTTCACGTTCCTGTACATCTCGTCCCAGGGGTCCGGCATCTGGAGCGTGGACGCGGCGCGGGGACAGGTATCGCGATGAGAGCAATGAATGCAGCGCGCATACGGCTCATAAAAAATGAGATCCATGATGAAGATCGCATTGATCGGGGCAACGGGGTTTGTCGGATCGGCCATTTTGAAGGAGGCATTGGATCGCGACCATGAGGTCACGGCCATCGCACGAGATCCAGAAAAGTTGCAGCCGCTTTGAGTTCGGCGACTGATAAATCGGTACGTCTTCGGAAACCTGAGCACGAATTTTCGTCAATATCGGCGTGGTGAACTGGGTCAGCGAACCATTTGACGCCGGTTGACCATCAAAGTCATGGGCATGACACGGATCATCATAGTGGGGGGCGGCTTCGCCGGAGTGAAGTGCGCAAGGACTCTGCGCAAGAGGTTGTCGGCGAACACTTGCGAGATCGTGCTGTTCAGCCGAGAGAACAACATGATCTTCTATCCATTGCTGGCGGAAGTGGCCGGTGCGGCGATCAACCCTAGTGCGGTCACGGCGCCGTTACGTCAGATGCTGCCCGGAGTCCGCTGTCGAACCGAAGAAGTTCGGCACATCGACCTGGCCACGTCAGAGGTGGAATACGAACGATACGATGGTCGCCCGGGTCGCATGACGTTCGATCATGCCGTGCTGGCTTGCGGGACTGCAGTCAATCTGAGTCTGGTCCCCGGTATGGCCGACCATGCGTTCCCCCTGAAGTCCGAGGGCGATGCCATGGTCTTACGGTTTCACGTGATGGAACAACTTGAAAAAGCCGAAGTCTGCGACGACCCAGACCGGCGACGGTGGTATCTCTCGTTCGTCGTGGTCGGCGGCGGCTTTACCGGAGTGGAGACGGCCGGCGAGATCAATGACTTGATCAAAGCCAGCATGCGGTTTTACAGCAACTTCACCGCCGGTGACGTGACTGTCACGTTGGTGCATGGCCGCGATCAGATTCTCCCGGAAGTGAGTCCGACACTGCGGGAGTTTGCCAGAACGAAGATGGAACATGCCGGTATTAAGATGATACTCAACGCGCGCGCGACGATGGCCACTGCCGAGGGCGTCGAACTGCACGACGGTCGAATGCTTCGCGGCGCCACGGCGCCGCTTCTGGTGCACCGGCTCGATGTGCCTAAGGAGCGCGGTCGATTACTGACCGATCCGGATATGCGGGTGCGCGGCGTATCGAATCTGTGGGCGGTGGGGGACTGCGCCCACATCGTCAATGCCTATGACGGCCAGGTCTCGTCGACGACCGGCCAGTTTGCCGAACGGCAAGGGCGGCAAGCGGCGGAGAACATCATTCGAGTCCTGCGAGGTCAATCCACTGAACCGTTCTCTTACAGACCGCTGGGCCAGCTTTGTGGCATCGGCGAGCGCAACGCGGTGGCTGAAATTGCGGGTGTGCGTCTGTCTGGATTTCCGGCTTGGTGGCTGTGGCGAACCGTGTATCTGCTGAAATCACCCTCCTGGTCTCGCCGGGTCAAAGTTGCGTTCGACTGGACCTGGGAACTGTTCTTTCCACGCGACCTGGCGCATCCGAGGGTCAACCAAACGGAACGAATCGCCCGGGCTCATTATCGGCCCGGCGACTTTATCTTCGTCGAAGGCGAGCCGACGATGAGTTTTTATGCGATCGAACAGGGCGATGTCGAAGTCCTGCGGCGTGACCCTACAGGACAACAGCACCTCGTGGCGCGGTTTGGGCCGGGAGAGTTTTTTGGAGAAATTGCGCTTCTTGACGGTACGGTCCGCATCGGGAGCGTCCGAGCCCGCACCGTGGTTGAGGTGCTCGTGATGGGCAAAGAGGTCTTCTCGAAAATTTCCGGAGCGCTGACTCCCTTCCGCGATCTCGTCGCTCAGGCGCTGAGGTGGCGGCGACCCAGATTGAACCGGCACTTGAGCCACGCGTGGACTGCTCTCGAACACCGACCGCTGTCCGCGTTCATGGAAGCGGTTCCGGACCACCGCCTTTCTCCTGAGGATACGTTTGAAAGCACCGTTCGCATGTTTGATCAGCTCGGAGTGGAATATCTGAACGTCTTAAATGAAAAAGGACGTTTGGGAGGCATTGTCACCAGGAATGAACTGTTTGACGTCTTTGCGCAAGGAAAGAAGCCGTCCACCAAGGTGCGGGATTTTATGCGCGCCGATTCCGTTGCGGTGACTCCGGATGATATGAGTTTGATAGCCGGCGACTTGATGAATAAGCACGATATCGACTGGCTTCCGGTGGTTGAGAGCCAGGAAGATCGACGCTTAATCGGCGTCGTGCGGTCGGAGAAAATGCTGCGTTGGCTGGTGGAACAAACCCAGCCCGATTCGCCGTGTCCTGAGCGATGAAGCGGTTTTGATATCGAGCAGTAGACAACGGCGGAGATTCCGATATGAGAAAGCTCTTGAAGCGGCCTTGCCAGACATGGCCACGATTATGGTGATGGATGGCGGCCAAACGGTACAGTGAACGAAAGTCTAACCCGTCGTTGCAGCGAACATCAGCAAACGCCGCTTGCCGTCGTCTGCTGAACTCCAAGGTTGAGGCGACCCGAAGAATCCCGATGCCCAGTTTGATGCGACTCTTGGCATCGGATGAGCATGGGGAGGCGTTTCCGCCCCTCCATGCGTACGGGCAGCCAAACGGTCACTTGAGGTCGGACAGATTTGCGCCAAAGTTAATGTGAAAAATCTGGCTATCCAGGGAGAGCGCCGGGACGGACTTGATGCCGAGCTTTTCCGCTTCCGAGACTCGGCCCTTGGCCGTACCGAGATGCACGACCTCGACATCGAATCGATTCCTGTCCAGGGCCGCGAGCACCGACTGTTCGGCACTGACGCACACAGGGCACCCAGCGTGGTAGAAGACGGCTTTCTTTTTCATGCTTCTGTTCCTTTCGTTTCGATCGGTTCGCGGCGGCCTCGCGCCACCCACGCACAAGGATGCGCTGTTCGCGCCCTCCCGCCAAGAAGGCACCTTCTGGTAAGGTAGGTACGCAATGGTTTACAAAGATCCGTCAGCCCATGCGATACCCGTGACCGTGACTGATGCTTCCACGGCTATTCCGGTCGCCTCGATGGTCGAGAGCATTGTCGGATGCAAGTGGTCCGTCGGGCTGCTCCGGCTTCTAGCCGACGGTTGCAGCCGGCCCAGCGCCCTGCTGAGGGCGTCCACGGGACTGTCCGCGAAAGTAATGAACGAGCGGCTCCGTAAGATGCTCCGCTTCGGCATCGTGCGGCGCACCGTGCTCGGCGATAAACCGCCCGTTGAAGTCGAGTACGTGCTCACGTCCTTCGGCCGTCGCTTCATAGGAATCATCGAAGAAGTCCGGCGGCTGCAGGAAGCCGTTGACAATGGGGCCATCTCGGAGAGCGCGACGGTTCGGAGGGACGCGGTTCCGCGCGGTCGCCTAACCAGCCGATAAAGCTGACGGTCGCCTTCGGCGCGCTATACAGGAACATGTTTATGAAATCTGTCAATAGCCGTGCGTCGCGGGCAGCCGTTCCTGCGCAAATATCTTCGTCAGGCGTTCATGGCATCGTTCGATCGGAGAAAAGCTGCGCTGGCTGGTGGAACAATTTTGAATCGAACCTTCTCATTCTTGATTATGGTGATTTCGAATGTCCCGATTCGAAGGAGGGGAGGCGGCTGCGAGAATGCTCCGAGAGGAATTCAAGGAGCGTTTGAGCAATGACAGGTGAAGGGGGATCAAGCTATGGAATCGATAGGATTCATCGGACTTGGCAAGATGGGCAGTGCAATGGTCGGCAACCTGCTCAAGGTGGGATTCGACCTTCATGTCTACAACCGCACGCCTGAGAAAGCTGCGGCCCTAGTTGCACAAGGAGCAAAACAGGCTCGTGAACCCAGTGACGTCGTTCAGCCCGGCGGCATTGTGATCACCATGTTGGCGAATGATCGGGCGCTGGAGGACGTCGTCGGTGGCGACGGAGGGTTTGTGGAACGCCTCGGTCCCGGCGGCATCCATCTTTCAATGAGCACGGTCTCCTCGCGTCTGGCGCGCCGCTTAGCCGAACAGCACGGACGCTCCGGGGTCGAGTATGTCGCTGCTCCTGTGTTTGGGCGTCCTGAGGCGGCGGCTGCACGGAAGCTGTGGATCTGCCTGTCAGGCTCCGCAATGGCGAAGCAGCGGGTACGCCCTATTCTCGATTCTATCGGGCAAGGTACCTTTGACTTTGGCGAGGAACCGGCTGCGGCGCATATCGTCAAGTTGACAGGGAACTTTCTGCTGGCCTCAGCCATTGAGGCACTTGCCGAGGCATTTGTGCTCGGAGAAAAAAACGGCATCGATCGCAACAGTTTGGCGGATATGCTGGGCAATACTCTGTTTGCCTGTCCTGCTTATCAGACCTATGGCCGCGCGATCGCGCAGCAGCGGTTTCGACCGGCAGGCTTCACTGTGGAGTTGGGATTGAAGGATATCGATCTGGTGCTCCAGACCGCAGCCGACAGCACGACCCCGCTTCCATTGGCCGGCTTGCTCCATGATCGACTCCTTGCCGCCGTCGCAAAAGGGCGAGGGGAACTTGATTGGTCTTCCGTCTGGTTGGAGTCCGCAGAGAATGCGGGGTTATCGGTCGAATATACGCACGAGGAGTGAGTCGTCCCGCGATCAGACTTCCCGGCAGCCCTACAATTCCCCCTCAGGTCTCTAGCAGTCTGCTGAAAAAGCCGATGTTTGGGTAACTTTTTGGTTTTCAGAGGGGCCTGGCTGAAATTTTCTGAATATTTTCATGGGTTCTGACTGTTGAGAAAGACGGAGTTCATGTTT
>Ga0134128_10001489_pt1 | contig 30039 bp, 53 predicted proteins | sample KB31754_FD_96462 | JGI IMG/M metagenome (GOLD analysis project Ga0134128, IMG submission 96462) | Terrestrial soil microbial communities with excess Nitrogen fertilizer from Kellogg Biological Station, Michigan, USA - KB3-175-4 | ecosystem: Environmental > Terrestrial > Soil > Unclassified ... | reverse complement strand
GGCTTGAAGGCTGACGACGTATGCAGCTGCTATGCCTGCGCCACTTGTCACGACCTGCTTGACGGGCGACTTCCAGGCCTACCGAAAGATTCAGCCGATTGGTACTTCTACGCCTTGCGCGGCATGGCTCGCACGTTGCGGACCATGTATGACGCGGGCATTTTGACAATTAAGGGAACGAAATGATCCAGATTACCGAAACCGTCGCAGACAAGGCGGCATTGAAGATTGCTGATGTCATGGACGACAAAGGCGGCGAGTGGATAGTCAACCCAGTCGAGGATGAGGGCTACGTCATGGCCCGTGTCGGTTCGCCATTCGCCAACCGATTGCAGCGTTCCGGCGCGTCGCTGGCCGGCCCGTTCAATGCGCGATGGAAAATCGTATTCATCGCCGCCGATCTGCAGGATGCGAAATGCACCGGGAACGTCAAGATCGCGCGCAAAGCCGCGACGGCAGCACGGCGCATGTATCGCACCACGAAGACGCCCCGCTCGCGCAATACCGTGATGATGCACGTTGCGCTGGCATTGGCAGCGAGGCCGCTGACTTCGGATGTCATTGCCGAACGTATCGGCGTCAGTGAGCAAGCCGTCCGTAATGCACTGCGCAGGCTTATGCGTGGCGGCACGGTTCGACGCGGACGTAAGGTTCCTGACGGTGGGCGAGGCGGAGTTAGGTCGCTATATGAGGCGATTGCATGATCCATCACCGCCGCCGCGTTGACGAAAATCAAAAGTCGATTGTCTCGGCGCTCAAGGCTATCGGCGCATGCGTGATCGACCTGTCCGGCTCAGGTGGTGGCGTGATGGACCTGTTGGTGATCTATCGCGGCAAAGTCTGGATGGTCGAGGTGAAGAATCCTGCAAAACCCAAGGCCGATCAATCGCTGACGACAGCGCAGATTCGCGTGCATGCGGAGATAGGTAGGGCGGGCGGGGAAGTGCACATTGTCAGGACCATTAACGAAGCCATTGCATTAGTGACCCCGGGGTGAGCCATGACGACCGAACACGACATTGCAAACACGATGATTGCGCTGCGGGATGAAGGCGTGGACATGTCGGCATGTGGCGAGTTGGAGGCCCGCATGCTCACGCTGCTGTTCAAGGCGCGCCGCATTCGCAACGCTGAATCCATGTTGCCATTGTTGGGCGCAGACGTGGCGGCGCGGCGCATCGGGTGCCACCGATCCACGGTATACCGCCTCGCTGAAAAGGCGCGTGAGAAAGTCGCATAGATTCCGCACAACGCGACAAAACAAGTGGAATCTGACCTCACTGAAAACAGGATGAGGTCATGACACAACTAGCCGAAGTCGAACTGCAAAATGAGCTGGACACGCTGCGCGCTTGCGTGGACGGCCAGACCTTCGCCGAAGCGCCCGATGCGTTCAAGGACATCGAATCTGTGAAGGTTCGCTTGAACGTCCTGCGCGATCCCGATCATTACCAGAAGTTGCAGGCCGAGTCGGCTGCTAAGCGGTTGCGCTTTGTGCGGCGCAGTGGGGTGCCGGCATGAGTATTTTCAGCCGAAAGTCGCAAAGTGATCGAGAGTTCGAGCTGCATGCTGAGGTATGTCGCCTGACGGATCGAGTGGCCTCTTTGGAGCGGATTGTCGGCACCACTTCCACTCCGCGCATGTCATTCATCATCGGGCCGAACGGCATCCTTTATCCCGAGCCGACCGTTCAAGACCGCATCTCCGCCATTACGAATCATATCGGCATCGAGATAGTGAGTAACCCAGAGTCGCACGCCAAATGGGTGGCTCAAAAGATGGGGGCGAAGAAATGAAAAAGCGCACCGTATGTTTCGGCTGGACGAAGACATTCCAGCGCCGCGTTGCGCATGCCGGCAGCCTGACGAAGATTGCCGCCTCGCTGGATAGCCGCGCCGCACTGATCGAGGCTGATCCGAAGCGACGCAAGCTGACCGACCCGAAGCCCATCCGCGACAACGCGCAAAGCCTCTACACGCAGGCACGGTTGCAAGTTGCTGCCGTCAAGCTGCGCCATATCGCACGCGTCAAGCAACTGCGCGGGGCGGCGTGATGGCTCAGACCAAGTTCGGATCGTTCGTCGAATCGTGGGCCAATATCTTCGTCGGCTTCTCGATTAACTTTTGCGCGAATCTCCTGATCCTGCCGCACTTCGGCTTCATTAGCCTGAACGCGAGCAAGGCTTTCGGCATCGGTGTGGTGTTCACCGGCATATCGCTGGTTCGCTCCTACTGCCTTCGCAGGTGGTTCAACGGATTGCGATGGGGTCAGACGGAGGCGAAGTCATGAACGGATCACTTCCGCAAGACGCAGCCGCCCGCAAAGCCGCGCCAATGGCCGAGGGCTTGCTCTGGTACTTCCCGAACGCGCTGGCTGCCGTAGCCGCTGTGAGCAAGGCGGGTAATGACCAGCACAATCCTGGTGAGCCGATGCACCACGCACGCGGCAAATCGATGGATCATGCCGACTGCATCATGCGGCACCTTGTGGACGCCGGCACGATCGACACTGACGGGCAGCGGCATAGCGCCAAAGTGGCATGGCGGGCACTGGCCTTGTTGCAAGAAGAGATTGAGCGTGAGGATGGTGTTCCGCTTCCACGCAACGCCAAGGGTTCGCCGTCAAATAACGCTCGCAAGTTGTACGACGAAACCAGCGCCGTCGCGGCAGCACAAGACGCGGCACTGTACGCGGTCGCCGACATTCCCGAAACGTCGCCGGTCGCCGACATCGACTGGAACGCATGCTTCCCGACGCGCGCGCAATTGGACGCCGCCGCAACCGGCAAACCGCCGCTTGAGCCAAGCCGCATCTGCACGCCGGCCGAACTGGCTTATCTCGCGAGCTTCGGCCCGAATGAACGCGTTCCGCCTCGCGATGATGCGCCACCGATGTCCGCCACGCTGCGCGATGTCCCAACAACCTTCACCGATTCGCATGGTAACGGGATCACGCGTCGCGTCGCGTCACGTCACGCATGGGACGAGGTTGGCGGAACGTTCGTGCGCACGCAACCCATGCACCCGATGTATGCCGAAGCCATGCGTATCGACGATGAGCGCACACCAGAGGACAGGTTATGACCTATATGTCGAACGATGCAATACGCCGCGCACCGATCCCGCCAGCACCAGGCGGCGGCATAAGCTTTGCTTGCCTGCTGACAATCCTGTTCATCGGCCTGAAACTCGGCGGGGTCGTTTCGTGGTCTTGGTGGTGGGTCTTGTCGCCGCTATGGATTGGCTACGCGATCGCGCTAGCTGTCGTGGCGATCTGCCTGCTATGGGCGGCGTTTTTGTGAGTGCCCCGAAGATTCACACCGACGACGAAGTGATTGCCGCACTGGAGTCGTGCGGCAGCATCAACAAGGCGGCGAAGCATCTTGGCGTGGCGCGATCTGGCCTGCAGGAACGGGCGAAGCGGCTGGCGTTGAAGGGGTATAGCCCGGCGCACGGTTACACGCATCACGTACCGGATGGATTCAAGCTCAAAGGCGTTTCAACGATGTATCGCGAGGATGGCACGGTAGCTGCCCAGTGGGTCAAGAGTACGGCGGATGCGGAAAGGCAGCTTGCCATGATGCGCGAAGCCATCGATGCCATGACATGCGACTTGCCGAAGCTCCTGGCACGCAAGGCCAAAGGTACATACCTGCCCGACCTGATGACTGTGTATCCCATCGGCGATGCACATATCGGCATGCGTAGCTGGATGGAAGAAACCGGCGCGAATTGGGATCTGAAGATTGCCGAGCGCGTGCAATGCGGCGCAATGGCGGAGCTTGTCTCTGGCGCACCAGCCACGGAAACCGCAGCGGTCATTGATCTGGGCGACTGGCTGCATAGCGATGGGATTGTGGCGCAAACACCTCGCAGCGGGCATCCGCTGGATGCTGACGGGCGCTACGCCAAGATCATTCAAGTTGGCGTCAAGATCATTCGCCAATGCATCGAATCGGCCTTGGAAAAGCACAAGTTTGTCCGCGTGATCTGTATACCCGGCAACCACAACGAAAGCGGCGCTCTCTGGATGAGCGTGGCACTGTCGCAAATCTATGAGCGCGAGTCGCGGGTGACGGTAGACACGCAGCCGTCGCTGTTCGCCTATTTCCAGTTTGGCAGGACGCTTGTCGGCATCCACCATGGACACACGGTGAAGATGGAGGCGCTTCCGGGCGTCATGGCCGCCGACCGACCCGAAATGTGGGGATCGTCAAAGCATCGTTACTGGCTGACCGGACATATCCACAATCAGTCGATCAAAGAGTTCGCCGGCTGCACCGTCGAATCCTTCAACACGCTTGCGCCAAACGATGCCTATGCCGCGAATGGTGGCTGGCGGTCGCGGCAGAACATGAAGGCCATCGTGCTGCACAAGGAGTTCGGCGAAGTTGCGCGGCACACGGTCTGCCCGCAAATGTTGCAGGAGGCGGCGTGACAGTTTTCACTGCTGCCGAAATCATCGCCGCGCTCAAGGCCGTCCATGAGCAGCGCGAAGACCCTGACGCCGATCAGCGAACCGCCGCGTACTGGTGGGGAAAGCCGGATGATTCCGTGGCGTGGTGGCTGTCGGTGTGCCGCATGATCGCGGACGACTCTATTGCCCAATCCCTCTACCTTGCACATGTCGCCGAGGACTTGAGTCATAAGCGGGCCATCAAGGACTGGGCCTACGATGTGGCCGACGCAGCGGCTATGGCACCGCGTGCTGGCAGCAAGCGCAACAAGCGGGCGGTGGAGTCCTACGACACGCCGTGGGGACATCAGGCAGCGCGTGACGGGCTTGCGTTGGCCTTGTGGCCGCATCTGTCCGACGAGATGCCGGGGCGCAACAAGCGATGTGAGCAATATGGCTGCGGGCATGACGCATATCTATATATCCGCGATGCCGTGGAGTCCCGCACAAAAGAGCTGATTGCCAGCTTCCGAGACGACATGGAGCAGTGTCGAACAGGCCGACATAGCCGCTGGTTTCGCGAGCGATGGGAGGACGCGACAGAGAACGTCTGGCCGCGAAGTTAATCGGGCCGGATAAACATGGCCGTCTGGCACACTTAAAAGATCAAAGAAATTTCATCTTTGCCGCCCAGCCTCTACCGAAATCTCCCGAAGCCTCGCAAGGCCGGCAAGCTCGAACAGGGCGGCGATTCACCTTTGGGGCTGCACTAGGACACGGTTAGCTGCCGTGGCGATCTCACAAGCTCCGGTTACCTGAGCGAGACGGTTCCCTGATGCAGGATAGCGGGCACGTACGGCCCGTATCCCCAATCAATTTGCGGTGCACCCAGTGATAGGCAAATCCGCCATGGGTGGCCTGAATGCCGCCATAGCAGCGGACGCCGCAAGCTGACCGCCGCGAGGCAGTCAACGCCAGCCGGAGGGCGTAATCCCGGCCCCAATTTGGAGATCCGCATGCATTACCGCAACGGCCGCGAGGCCAAGAACGGCGATCAGATCGTCATGCTCAATGGTGGCCGCGTTCAAGCTTTTGGCGTCCTGTACGGTGCCACGCCGGGCAATGACCACTGCAATGGAAACATCCTCCCACTGTCAAGCGGCACAGTGAGCTACGCATGCCTCTGCGACTGCATCCACATGGACGACCTGGCTGCGCTGCTGGCCGAAAAGGGGCTGCATAAGCGGCCCGAGGGCAAATAATTACTCCACCCGTGATCCGTTAACCCGCTAACGGATCACGTATGCACCATTCAACCCACCGGTTCAATCGGCGCGATTCAACCCGCGCGATGAATTGATGTATACGTCAAGAAACCGCATAGCAGCGCCGTTTCTTGACGTATAGTGCATAGATACCGCGCCTGATGAGTCCTTACTGGGCGAAACGCTTCGGCGTCGCGCGGATTAGCCCCAGCCGGGGAATAACTGGCTATCAGGCGAGACAGCCCTAAGCCGATTCGATGAGTCGATTTAGGGCGTGGGCGTGCAACGTCTCGCTGTGCAGCACGCATCTGGCCCGGCAACTATTCAGGCAACCCCATGACCGACGACGCCGAAAACCCAGACGAGATGGTGGGTGACGTCGAAATCGAGCTTGACGGGGATGCCGAATACGTCGATTGCGAGAAAGGTCAAATCATCTTCCCGCATGGCACGGCCTGGTATGCCGACACCCATGGCTTCAATGCCCTATTCGTCGATTACAAGTCCGGATCCATCACGGGCGAGGACAATGAGACGGGCGTGATGCGCTCGCCTGCGCGCAAACGCGGCAACGTGACAGCGATCAAGTAACTCCACTCGGCTCGCGTTGGCGGCCATCACCAAGGAACGCCAATGCAGATCCCGCAGGCCGTCACGAACGAAATTCACGGTGCGCTAGCCCGTGGCACGCCTACCGCTGCGTTCATCGGCGCATGGGCGTGGGGGTTCGGACCATAGACGCTGGTCTGGATACTCACCGTGTCGCTGCTCGGCTTGCAATGTGCATACCTGATTTGGAAGTGGCGGCGCGAGGCGAAGAAGCCGGACGATTCCGACCATGCCGTGGTCTAAGGGTCGCACCGGCATAGCCCTAGGAGCGCTGATAATGATAGCCGCCCCTTTCATCGCTAATTAGGAGGACGTGGTCACGCATACCTATGTGGACGTTAACGGGGTCGCCACGGTCTGCGCTGGTGAGACTGGCGCGGATGTTCGCCCGGGTATGCATCTAACGATTGACGCCTGCCTGCAGCGCCTAGACAAGCGTCTGGCGGTGGAATGGGGCAAGTTCGAGCCGTGCATTAAACGACCGCTCACGCTGAATCAAGCCGCCGCGCTGGCGAGCTGGGAGTGGAATGTGGGAGTAACCGCCGCCTGCCATTCCTCACTGATTCGCAAGCTCAATGAAGGCCAACCCGCCGTCATTTGGTGTGGTGATCTGCTGCGCTGGACGTATAGCGGCGGCCGGCAGCTTCGTGGCCTGGTAACGCGCCGAGCCGCCGAGCGCGCACTGTGCCTGAAGTCATGAACAACTGGTATTTGCACAGTAAGTTCAAACTGGCCTGCGCCGCCTTCCTTGCTGGTCTAGGTCTGCTGATCGCCCACCTACTCACCTCAGAACAGTGGGTGTCGTTCACCACATGGACGCTCGGCCTCTACTTCGGGTCGGACGTCGCTGATTCCGCTATCACCAAGAAACCCACGGATAGCTGACCATGATCGTTGAACTACTCGGCGGCATCCGCGCCACGACCTTCGCCGCACTGGCCTGCCTGCTGCTGGTCGTGGCAGGCGTGCAGCACATAGAGGTCGGCCATTACAAGACTAGCGCGGTAACTTTGCAGTCAGCCGTCAAAACCTTCCAATCGGCGCAGAAAACCAATCTGGCGACGATTGCCGCGCTACTAGCCGCAAACCAGCAATGGGCTCACAAGTCCGCCGCTGACGTCGCCGCCACCGCCAAGGCAGTGCGAGACGCCAAGACATACGCCGAAACGCAGCAGCGGGCCGCATTGAAGGCCCAGAAGGCATTACGCGATGCATATGCAGCTCACCCGCAAGTTAAGGCATGGGCTGATGTTGCCGTGCCTGATGCTATGTCTCGCATCCTGCGCCAGCAAGCCGGCTATCCGCACTGAGACGGTAAGAGTCAATGTGCCAGCGTATATCGCGCTGCCCACGGATTTGCTGCGTCCATGCATCGTGGACGTGCCGGCAACGTGGACGAACGGCTCATTGATTGACTACGCCATACGCCTGAAGTCGTGCCTCGCCACGACAAACGACCAGCTCACCAAGATCCGAGGATTGCAGCCATGATCGTATCCGCCTTGATTGTCCTTGCCGCCATCGTCGGCGGTTATGTCTACTTCGCGCGTCGCGTGAGCAAGTCGGTGCCGGTGGTCGCACCCAGCGTCCCGGCACCGGTCACACCACTCGCTGACCTGGCGGGTAGCCCGGATGCCCCGAAGCCGCAGGGCTGAGAATGATGGGGGCTAGCATAAACGGGAATGCAAGCGGCTCTAACCCGCTTGAAGTAGGTTCGAACCCTACGCCCCCCGCCACATCCCATACCGTCGCCCTGGTCCGTCTCGGCGAAGATGGCAAAATCACGTATGGCGGCGACAAGGCATGGATACGCGAACTGATCGCCAAGCTGGTGACTGACCATGCTTAACCGACTCCGCAATGCATGGCGCGCACTATTCGCCCGCAATCCAACCATTACCGTTGAAGTGACTGGCGCAGGATGGAGTTGCAAGTGGCAGCACATGACGGCAAACGAAGCCGCATTGACGCTGACCAATGTGGCCCAAGCCGTTACGGATAGTGCCTTTGCTGGCAGGCCATGCAGCTCGACGCTACACTGATTCAAGTAGAACGCTGACCCGAGGTTGGCGCATCGACGGCAGGGCCGTTGAGGAAAGACCATGGGACTGACGATCAAGCAGGAGGCGTTCTGCCAAAAGTATATTGAGACCGGGAACGCCAGCGAGGCATATCGGCAGGCTTACGACGCCAGCGCCATGAAGCCGGCGACCGTGAACAAGCGGTCAAATGAGCTATTCGCAAACGGGGCGATCACGGGGCGCATAGCGGAGCTTCGCGGGGTGGTGCAGTAGACACACGGTGTCACGGTGGCAAGCCTAATTGCGGAGCTGGAAGAAGCGCGCCAAGTGGGCAAGGAGCGCGGGTAGGCGTCGGCGATGGCTGCCGCAACAATGGGTAAGGCAAAGCTGGCTGGCCTGGACAAGGACACTGACGGCGAGGGTGAGGAAGCCCAGCCTGTAAGGGTCGAGGTGTCCGTAGTGGACGCCCGAAAGCCCTGTGCCGACGCTTAACGATCCGCAGGCGCGCTTCCTTGCGCTGCCACACAAGTTTCGGGCCTATGTTGCCGGCTTCGGTGCGGGCAAGACCTGGGCCATTGCTGCCGGGGCCTGCAAGCACTACTGGGAGCATCCGAAGGCACATCGCGGCTACTTCGCGCCGAGCTACCCGCAGATTCGCGATATCTATTTTCCCACTATTGAGGAGGTGGCTCACGACTGGGGTTTGCGAGTCAAGATTGCCGAGGTCAACAAAGAGGTTCACTTCTACAGCGGCCGCGTGTATCGCGGAACCACAATCTGCCGCTCAATGGAGAAGCCGGAAAGCATCGTCGGCTTCAAGATTGCACGGGCTGACGTGGATGAGCTGGACACCCTGCCGATCCGCAAGGCTGAGCATGCATGGCGGAAGATTCTCGCCCGCTTGCGCCTTAACTTTGATGGCCTGAATGGGGCCGATGCCGCAACCACGCCAGAGGGCTTCAAGTTCACCTATCAGCAGTGGGTGAAATCGGTGCGCGACAATCCCGCGCTCGCCGGTATGTACGGCATGGTGCAGGCCAGCACCTACGACAACGAATCGAACCTACCTGACGACTACATCCCCAGTCTGTTTGCGACGTACCCGGCGCAGCTGGTCTAGGCTTACATCGACGGGCAATTCGTCAACCTCACCAGCGGCACGGTCTATCACACCTTTGACCGCACCAAGAACGGCTGCGATGACCAGGTGGCGGACGGCGAGTCACTGCACATCGGCATCGACTTCAACGTCGGCAAGATGGCCGGCATTGTCCACATTCTGCGGGACGGCGACCCACGGGCCGTCGAGGAAATCATCAACGCTTACGACACGCCGGACATGATCCGGCAGATTCGCGAGCGGTATTGGAGACACAACGGCTCGGACTGGCAGAAAACCCGTGAGATTCGTGTCTATCCCGACGCGAGCGGCGGAAGCCGTAAATCAGTCAACGCCAGCGAGACGGATATCGCGCTACTGCGGGCGGCCGGTTTCGTCGTCATTGCGCCCACTGCCAATCCGCCCGTAAAAGACCGCATCAACGCCATGAACGCGATGTTCTGCAACGCGCTTGGCGTTCGGCGCTACAAGGTCAACGCCAAGACGTGCCCAACCTATGCGGACCACTTGGAACAGCAGGTATGGGCGGCGAACGGTGAGCCTGACAAGGCGTCGGGTACGGACCATACAAACGACGCAGGCGGCTACGTGATCCATCGGCTATTTCCGCTGGTCAAGCCGCTCATGTCTCTCCCCTTCAGGCTTCCTTGATGAAAAACAGCGTCGAAACATCGCGGCCGGAGCACGCTTAGAACATCGAGCTGTGGCGCATGGTCGAGGATGCCTGCACGGGTCAGCACGCCATCAAGCGCCGTGGCGAGGAGTATTTGCCACGCCCCAACCCGTCCGATTTCTCGCTGGAAGCCAATCAGCGTTACGCGCAGTACCTGAGTCGCGCCGTGTATTACAACGCGACGGGGCGCACCCTGTCGAGCCTGGTCGGCATGGCGTTCGGCAAGTGGCCGGAGATTGCGATCCCTGCCGCGCTGGAATACCTGACGGACGATGCCGACGGCGCCGGTTGCTCGCTGGTGCAGTCGTGCCAGATGGCGCTCGCCGAATTGCTCAAGACGGGCCGTGCCGGCCTGTTGGTTGACTTTCCGGTGGTTGAGAACACCGCCGAAACATCCGTTTATGACGTGAAATCGGGTAACACCGTCGCCACGATCAATCTGTACCCGGCCCACAGCATCATCAACTGGCAGACGGAGCGAGTCGGCGGTAGCCAAATCCTGACGCTTGTCGTCATCCGCGAGGTAGTCAACCAATACAGCGAGTTCGGCTTCGATACACAGATCACCTATCGCGTACTGAGGCTTCGCGGTGGCATGTATGTGCAAGAGGTATGGACGAAGGATGAGGGGGCAGAAGATTACACGCTCGACACCACGTCCGTTCCGCTAAATGGCAAAGGCCAGCCGTGGAGTGAGATCCCGTTCGCCTTTCTCGGTGCCGTCCGCAACACACCGGAGCTGGAGAGCTTCGCCTCGTCGCTGGGCACGTCAAACGATCTGATGGTATCGCCGCTGTACGATATCGCGGCGCTGAATATCGCGCATTACCGCAATTCGGCCGACTACGAGGATTCTGTGTTCCTGACTGGTCAGCCGCAGGGTTGGATGAGCGGGCTCGATCCCGAGTGGCGCGACACGCTGGTCAAGAACGGCGTGATGCTGGGCTCGCGTTACGTGCTCCCGCTACCCGTGGGCGGCTCGTTCGGCATCGCGCAGGCTAGCCCGAACAACCTTGTCCGGCAGGCCATGCTGGACAAAGAAGAACAGATGAGGGCGTTGGGTGCCAAGCTGATTCAGCCGAACACCGGGCGCTCCAAGACGGCAACGCAGGCCAGCACGGATGCGGCAAACGATGCCAGCGTGCTAGCGTTGGTCTGCGACAACATTTCACTGGGCTATACCGACGCGCTGGGCTGGGCTGCGGAGTTCATGGGCGCCGAGGGTGAGTGTTCGCTGGCGATTGATACCGAGTTCGCGGTCAACCCGCTGGACGCCCCGTCGATCATGGCGGCAGTGCAGGCGTGGCAGGCCGGCGCGGTCCCGCAAACCGACCTGTGGGCCTATTTGCGCAAGGTCAGTGTGATTGACCCGGAAAAGACCGATGACGAGATTCGAGCCGAGATTGAGGCTGAGCAGCCGCAAGGTGGCATGAGCGCGATTCTGGGCGGTGCGCCGAAGGGTGCGGCCAACCCTAACAATCTGCCGGGCGCTGATGCGTTGACGCAAGCGGCGAACCAGGGCGGCCAATGACCACGAAACAGGCCGCGATGGCAACCATTGCCGTCCGGCAACAGGTCTTTCTTGAGCGGGTGAAGTCGCACGAGGCGACGAAGTTCGATGCGTTCCTGCGCGAGATGGATCAAGTGATCCGTGACGCATTATCCGGCGATGAGCTGACCGACTTCCAACGGGGCCGACTCGAGGCGCTGCTGGCCGATGTGGACGCCAACATCGCGGCGATCCAGGATCGTTACTGGCAGCGTCTGAAAACCGACGTGATCGACATTGCCGAGTATCAGGCTGGCTTTGAAGCGGCGACACTGACCAAGGCCGTCGATACGGCCGAAAAGGTATTCGAGTCGGCGGTTCCCTCGCCGGCACAGATCAAGACGGCGGTACTCACCAATCCACTGAGCGTTCGCGGCCCGGATGGCGGCAAGCTGCTGGAATCGTTCGTGACGGATTGGAGTTCGGCGCAGCGCAAGGCCTTCACCGGCACGATCCGGCGCAGCTACTTCGAGGGCCAGACGAACGCGCAGATGGTGCGCGCGATTCGTGGTACACGGGCGCTGAAATATAGCAATGGCCTGCTAAGCAGTACGAAGCGCGGCGCGGACGCGATGGTGAGGACGGCGGTGCAGCATGCCGCCAGTCAGGCGAGGTCCGAAACGTGGAAGGCGAACTCCGACCTATCCACCGAGTATGAATTCATCGCCACACTGGATTCGCGCACGACGGTTCAGTGCCGCTCGCTCGATCGCAGGGTGTTCAAGATCGGCAAAGGTCCGGTGCCGCCTCTGCATGTTGGATGCCGCTCGACCACAATCCTCAAGCTGCCGCCCGAGTTCGATTTCCTCAACAAGGGCGCGACACGGGCCAGCGTAAACGGCCCGGTGCCGCAAGACCTGAGCTATTACCAGTGGCTCAAGGAGCAACCCGAGGAATTCATTCGAGAAGTGCTGGGTCGCGATCGCACGAAGCTGTTTTTGGACGGCGGATTGAGCGCAGAACGGTTCGCAGCATTGCAGCTTGATCGCACGTTCCAGCCCTTGACGCTGGTGCAGATGAAGGCGTTGGAGCCGTTAGCGTTCTTGAAAGCTGGTTTGTAAATACGCTTCTGATTCAATGAATCATCCCTAGATTCCAAGCCGGTTCCAGCCTTAATTGAGCTGGGTGACTGGCGAGAGAACGACAAGCTCATCTGGTCAAGCGGGAGATGGTTGCATGGGTGAAGCTCCGATGAGGAACGCATCCTGTCGGTTAAATAATCCATACAACCTCTGACCAGTAAATTTCCGCGAGGCATGATGGCATACGCCGGCCTTCCAAGCCATGCAGTTAGGGTTCGAGTCCCTAGCCTCGCTCCACAATATGGGTTGCGCGCTTGGGCGCATTTGATCCTTGCAAGATCGAAGCGGTGAGTTCGATTCTCACGCGATCCACCAAGTTTTGCGATGAATGCGCAGGCTGATGCGCAGCGAAAAGCAGGACGCGGCTATTACCTACAAGGTCCAGCTGGCCTAGGTAACTGGAAGCACGATGTAGCCATGCCGGAGATCAGTGTCGGCCATCGCATATTCAACATGCCGAAAGGCATACCGAGCAAACAGACGCGTAAGCGCCTCAACGGTTGTAGGTGACGATGGGTGATATCGGAACCTTCATGATTCACGGGGCGTAGCTCAGCCTGGTCAGAGTCCTCGCTTTGGAAGCGAGTTGCCGATGGTTTGAATCCATCCACCCCGACCATTAAGCCGGACTAGCTCAATTGGCAGAGCAGTTCCTTTGTAAGAAACAGGTTGCGGGTTCGATTCCTGCGTCCGGCTCCAATTACGGAAGGTTCCGCTAGGTTGGCTGGCAATCCGGTTCGAACCCGGAGGGACTGGAAACGGTAGGGGTTCGACTCCTCAACCTTCCGCCACATCGTCTCACCTAATCGCCGGCTGGGCCGGTATCAAACTGACCTTGGGGGTCAAACAACATGGCACTGAAATATCAGCTCGATTCACTGGAAGGCTTGGACGACGGCGTGAAGGCGCTTTACACCGAAGCCGATGGCAAGTTCACGCTGGGCGTGGAGGGCATTCCGCAGCCATAGGCTAACGACGATGTAACCGGCCTGAAGAAGAAGGTTGACGAGCTGTTGAGCGAGAAGAAGGCAGCGGATGCCAAGCGCAGGGAGGCTGAGGACGCGGCGCGCAAGGCGGCGGAAGATGCCGCACGCAAAGCCGGCGACGTGGGTTCGCTGGAAAAGTCGTGGAGCGAGAAGTACAACGCTGCACTGGCCGAAAAGGATGCCGAGGTTCAACGCCTCAACGGCAACCTGACTGGCGTACTGGTCGATAGCGTCGCAAGCCGTCTCGCCGCCGATCTGGCGGTGCAGGGTAGTGCCAATGTGCTGCTGCCGCATATCCGAGGCCGTCTGGCCGTGGATTATGTGGATGGTGCACCAGTTACACGCGTGCTCGATGCTGCAGGCAAGCCGAGCGCGGCGACGATTGACGAACTGAAAGCAGAATTTGCGGCAAACCCGGCCTTCGCGCCGATTGTCGCGGGTACAAAAGCATCCGGTGGTGGGGCTTCCGGTGCAGGTCGCGGCGGGGCCGCAAGCAAAACCATGAAGCGTTCCGAATTTGACGCCCTTGACTACGCCGCGAAGGCGAAAGTGTTCAAGGATGGCATCACCATCACCGACTGAGGATTTAACCCATGGCAAACACTCTCACCTCCCTTCTGCCGACTCTCTACGAGTCGCTGGACGTCATCTCTCGCGAATAGGTCGGCTTCATCCCGTCCGTCGCGATGGATGCCTCTGCCGCACGCGCTGCGGTCAACCAATCCATCCTTGTCCCGCTGGCTCCGGCTGCAGCGGCTGAGGATGTCACCCCGGGCGTCACTGCCCCGAACGATGGCGATCAGGTCATCGGCAACGTGGCGATCCAGATCACCAAGTCGCGCGCCGTGCCGTTCCGCTGGTCCGGCGAAGAGGTCAAGGGCGTCAACACGGGTCCGGGTTACGCGAACATCAAGCGTGACCAGATCACCCAGGCGATGCGCACGCTGACCAACGAGATCGAGAACTCGCTGGCCGCGCAGTACATCAGCGCGTCCCGTGCCGTTGGCGTGGCGGGTACGACCCCGTTCGCGTCCGACCTATCGGCTACCGCTGCGGCGCTCAAGGTGCTGAAGGATAACGGCGCTCCGAACGCTGACCTGCAACTGGTCATCGACACCACGGCTGGCGCGAAGATGCGCACGCTGACCCAGCTGACCAAGGCGAATGAAGCGGCGGACGCAACTCTGCTGCGTCAGGGCGTCTTGCTGGACGTGCATGGCTTCGCTATTCGCGAATCGGCGGGCATCAACCCCGTGACTCCGGGTGCTGGCACGCTGTACAAGTCCAGTGCTGCGGCCGCCAAGGGCGCGACCGTGATTGCGGTCAACACCGGTTCCGGTGCGATCAATGCGGGTGACGTGGTGACCTTCGCGGGTGACCCGAACCAGTACGTCGTAGCCGTGGGCGTCACTGCTCCGGGCAACCTGACCCTTGCCGCTCCCGGCCTGCGTCAGTCGCTGGCATCGGGCGTGGCGATGACTTCGGTCGCTGCGTTCACCCCGAACTTCGCGTTCCAGCGCAATGCCATCGTCCTTGTCACCCGCGCTCCGGCCCTGCCGGAAGAGGGCGATATGGCCGATGATCGCATGGTCATCACTGACCCGCGCTCGGGCCTGTCGTTTGAGGTTGCGATGTATCGCCAGTATCGCCAGGTGCGTTACGAGGTGTCGGTGGCCTTTGGGTCTGCCGTCATCAAGCCAGCGCACACCGCGTTGCTGCTCGGCTGAGCAAGTGAGTAACGGTAGTCGGGGCGTTCGCGCTCCGGCTATCTCTTGGAGGCGTAAGATGTCCATTCACGACCCCATTCCGACCGTTGCAGTGCTTGATCCCGATGGGTCGCACCGCATCATCAACCGGGCGGATTTGCAGCAACACCACCAATTAGCCGATGCGCCGAAACAGGGCGAGCCGGAACAACCCGCCAAGCGGGCCTATAACCGCAAGGCGAAGGACTGAGCATGGCTATTGCGATCATCGTCGAAGATGGCACCGGCACCAATCAGGCCGCGAACAGCTATTGTGCCGTGGCCGATCTGCGCAACTATGCCTTGTTGCGCAATGTGACGTTGCCCGTTGCCGACGATGATTGCGCCGTGCTGCTCATCAAGGCGATGGATTACATCGAGGCGCAGCGCGACAGGTTCAAAGGTGTCAAGACATCGCAGGCCAACAACGCGACGTTGCTGCCAACCTACCTGATCGGAGATCCTCGTTATCAGTGGAACAACCCCACCATGGTTGCCGCTGAGTCGGCTCAGGACCAGCCGTTGCAGTGGCCGCGCACGGGCGTGTCGATCGACAGCGCGATCCTGCCGAACAACGTCATCCCTCGCGAACTGCAATACGGCCAGATGGCGCAAGCGTTGCTTGTCTACGATCAGCAGCAGAACCCGGCCAACTATGTCATCAGCGGGCCAGTCATCGAGCAGACGAACGAAGTATCTGGCGCGGTGAAAACCACTACGCGATGGGCATCGCCGTCCACCAACCCGGGCCGCGTGCTGTCGGTGAGCGCCTTCGCCAACCCCGACACGCTGCTTAACGTGCTGTACAAGCGCGGCGCGTTGTCGATTGCGGCGAGCCGGTCGTGACGGTCATTGCATGGGACGGCGCGACGCTTGCCGCTGACCGTCAATACACCAGCGCCGGATTGCGGCGCACGGGATAGAAGTTGTTCAAGATTCGCGGCGGCGTGGCTGCCATCTGCGGCACCATCCCGCTATCCCTTGAGCTGCTGGCATGGGTGCGCGGCGAACGCAAGCCGGAAACCTTTCCCGATTCATGCCGGAATACCGATGAATGCCAAGTCATCGCAGTCATAAAGGGCGTCGTGCAAGGCTGGACAAACACGCCTTATCCTGCGATCTATGAGGATGACTTCATCGCCTTTGGCTGCGGACGTGACTACGCCATTGCCGCCATGCACTGCGGCAAGAGTGCCGCCGACGCGGTAGAGATTGCCTGCATTTACGAAAACGGGTGCGGGATGGGTATCGACGTGATGACGCCATGACATCCTTCTACTCCGACATGGCCACCATCGTCACGACGTAGCTCAAGCAATTCGGCATGCCCATGGCGCTGCGTCGCGTGACGGCCGGAACCTATGACCCGGTGCTGGGCGTCACCACGGGCGGAACGTCAGCAGACATTCCGTGCCTTGGCATCCTGACCCGCATCACCGACGACTACGCGAAGTCCTTTGCGGTCGAAGCGAACGACCGCATGGCAGTGCTCGATGGTGCCGTTACTCCGCTGATGACTGACCGATTGCTTATTTCCGGCGTGCCGTGGGCAATTGTGCGCATGGAGCAGGTTGAGCCGACGAATACGCCACTGGCGTACAGGCTGCAGGTAAGGGCATGACCTTTTCCGCCGAGCTGGGCCAGTTCAAGGTAAGCGCTACGGCGAAAACGGATGCTTATGTTCGTGCCGTGACGCAATCATTGTTCAACTCCATCGTCCTATCGTCGCCCGTCGATACGGGTCGATTCCGTGGCAACTGGCAGATATCCATGAGCGCGCCGGTCACGTCTGAGGTAGACAGGCTAGATCCCTCTGGGGCAACCGTAATGGCAGAGATTGCGGCAGGCATCGGGCCAGCTGGCGGTAAGGCCTATCTCACCAACAATTTGCCATATGCAGAAGTGATCGAATTTGGCGGCTACCCAGATCCTGTCAAGCAGGGATCATGGGTCAAGGGTAAGGGCTGGGTCATCAAGTCCATTGCGGGATTCAGCAAGCAGGCGCCGGCCGGCATGGTTCGCGTCAACATGACCCGCATTCAAGCGATCTTGCGTGAGGGTGCGCCGTGAGCCTTGTCGATATCAATGCAGCCCTCGTGGCGGCCTATCAGGGCACCTCGCTTGGCATCCCTACCGCATGGGAAGGTATGGACTTCGTTGCCCCGCCAGCGGCTCCGTGGGCATAGCTGTGGTTGCTTCCGTCGCCAGTCATCGTCGATACGCTTGGCGCAAACGGCCTTGACCTACACACAGGCATTTTCCAGATTGATCTAAACGTCCCGCCGAACACCGGAACCGGCGCGCTGCTCGGCTATGCCGACACGCTGCGCTCCACGTTCAAGGCTGGAGCTACCGCAGTACACGGCACGCAATCCGTCCTTATTCTTGCCTGCTCCCGTTCCAAGCTGTCGCAGGGCGGCGGCTGGCTGACCATAAGCGTGTCCGTGTCATGGCGCGCCTACACCCCTCGTTAATTCACCCATCGGAGACGTCACCATGACGATTGCAAACGGCTCACGCCACTCAATGGCGTATGTCGCCGAAACGGTTTATGGCACCACGCCGGCAACCCCCGTGTTCAAGGCGATTCGCCACACCGGCACTACCTTGGCGCTTACCAAGTCCACGTATACCAGTGCGGAACTGCGCGCTGATCGCTAGATCACGGATCTGCGCCACGGCACAAAGAAGGTGGGCGGTGCGATCAATTGCGAGTTCTCGGGCGCGGCGTTCGATGATTTCCTCGAGGCTGCGATGGGCGGCACATGGACGACTGGCGTCCTGAAAGCGGGTGTTGCGCGGAAGAGCTTCACGATTGAGCGCGACTTCGCCGACATTGGCCAATACCTGCGCTATGTAGGCACGGAATTCGACGGCTTCGACATCGACGTGAAGGCCGAGGGCATCGTGCCGATCGTGTTCAACGCCGTTGGTCAGGATCAGTCCAGCGCCACGACCATCGTCACGGGCGCGACATATACCGCCGCACCGACCAATAGCCCCTACGATGGCTTCAGCGGTACGATCAAGGAAGGCGGCTCGGTGATCGCCGTGCTGACCGAGGTCAAGCTGACGCTGAAGAACAATCTCTCGGAAATCTACGTCGTCGGCTCGCCTCTGACCCTGGAGCCGGCCATTGGCAAGTCCACTGTCACCGGCACCGTGACGGCGTACTTCCAAGACACGACGATGCTCAACAAGTTCGTCAATGAAACGGAATCGAGCATCGAGTTCATCTTGACCGATGGCACGAACAGCTACGACATCCTGATTCCACGCGTGAAGTACACGGGCGCGCCGCCGAACGTGTCCAGTGACAAGCCCATCACCCTTGCCATGCCGTTCTCCGCGCTGCTCGATAGCGTGACCGGCACCAACCTGCAGATTACCCGGACGCCCGCCTAATGAGTCGGATCAACCGTTACAAAACACGTGAAAAGGCCAACGAGGGCATCAAGGTCAAGTTGCTTGATCCCTCTACCGGGCATATCGGGGAGGACTGGGTCGAAGTCGTATCCAGCCTCTCCGATGCGTTCCGGGAAGCCCGCGACAAGGCGCTGCAAGATGCCGGAGAAACGTCGGCATTGGGCGATGAGGGCAAACGCAAGGACGCCATTGCCGAGGTCAAGGCCAAGATGCACGCGGCCCTGGTCAAGTCGTGGAGCTTCGACGAACCCTGCACGCCGGAATCGGTGCGTGAGTTTCTGCGCGAGGCTCCACAGGTGGCTGATGCCGTCGTTTCCGCAGCGGATGACCACAGCCGTTTTTTCGGCAACGGCTTGACCGGCTCCAAGAATGGGCCGAAGGGCAAGTAAGGCTCTCGCGCCCACCGGAGGGTTCCACCGTCCCGCTGATCAAGCATCTGCGGGCCGTATGGAAGCAAACGGGCATCAAGCCGCAAGAGTTGGCCGAGATAGGCGAGCCACCGGAAGAACTGGCCTATCTCTGGCATTGGCTGAACGAACACGCGCCCCCGCTGCTGTACGCGGAACTGGCGCACTGGCAGACCATGACCCATCGCAAGCTGAAGCCATGGGAAGTGGAAACGATGATGCGACTTGACCGGGTGAGAAACTGATGGCAAATGAAACAGCCTCACTAACCATCGTCGTAGACAGCACCAGCGCGAAAGCGGCGGCCGATTAGCTGGATCTTCTGACCGCTGCTGGTGCGCGTGCCGAAGCGGCTATCGGTGGCATCGGCGGAGCAGCACAAGCGTCGTCCGACATTGCGGCTGTATCGGCAACGGTGGATGCGGCCAGCACAAGTATGAGCGGAGCAGCCGACGCCAGCGCCGCGCTATCGGCAAGCGTCAACACGGCGAAGGATGCTGTCAACGCGTTCGGCGAGACGGCGGAGATGTCTGCCGCGCGCCATAAATCCATTGCTGCGGCGTATGCCGAACAAGCAGCGGCGGGCGGTTAGATCGCCCTGAGTGAACGGGCGATTGCCGAAGCATCCGGAACACGCATCGAAGCGACTGCCGAGCAGATCGCCGCGACGCAAGCCGCCATTGCCGCGCAGGATGCGCAGATGACCAGCACCGAGGGACTGGTTGGCGCGCGTGATGCTGATACCGTCGCCACCAAGGCTGACACCGTGGCGACGATTGAAAATACCGCAGCTAAGACGGTCAATTCGCGTACTCAGTACGAACTTGGCATCATGGCTGGCGAGTTGGCATCCGGCAATATAAGCCGATTGAAGCGCAGTGGTGCGGCTCTCGCAAATTCAACCGGACTGCTGCGCGCGCTAATGTCACCGACGGGACTAGCCATCGCTGGCGTAACAGCGGCTATCGCTTTCCTTGGCGTGGAGGCATACAAAGCAGCCGAGTCGGAAACGGAGCTTGAACAAGCTATCACGCGGAGCGGTAGCGCGGCAGGATTGTCAGCAGAACAGATACGTGCATCAGCCCAATAGTACGCGACGTTTTACACAAGCGCGAAGCAGGTGGTGGCAATTCAAGAATAGTTGATGGCTACCGGCGCCGTGACGGCCAGTACGTTTAAGCAGGCCACCGAGGCCGCCGTTGTTTTCGGTGAGGCGACGGGCGATAGCGAAAAGCAAGTCATCCAGATCTTCGACGAATTGTCGAGGAACCCGCTGCAGACACTGGACAAGATCAATCAGCAATACGGCAATATCACACCAAAGGTGCGCGACCATGTACTTGCGCTGATTGATGAGGGCGACAAGCTCGGCGCGGTCGCCGCAGCCTACCAAGCCATCATAGACACCATGGGAAAGACAGCGGATGCCGAGCATGCGTAGGAAGGTTTGATTGACCGACTCGTTGCACGCTGGAAAAATGGCGCGGCATCTATTGGCGAGGCGTACGCGAAACTGGTTAATGGTCAGTCGCTTACGGATCAGTTCCAGCAGGCTAACGCTACCTACAAGCTGCATCTGCAGAGTACAGCCCGCAATAGTCCGCTTGACCGTCTTGCTGGGCAAGTATTCTCGCCCGAGCAGCTATAGGCTGAGCGCGCGCAGGTGTAGACGATCGCCGACTAGATCCAGGCTGTGCGCGATGCGGCTGCCCTGAAGGGTCAAAGCACGGATGACAACAAGGCCGGCACGGCCGCCGATGCTTATTACGACAGCCATTTCGCCAAACTCGACAAGATCAAGGAAAAGCAGAAAGAGATTAACGACCTCACTGCGACGTATGAGCAGATGTGGGAGCACACTGGCAGCGACAATGCACGATTGAAAGGCGTTCAGCGCATCGTCAATGCGGATGGGTCGGCAACTTTTTCTGGCGGTAACTTCGCTAGTGATCTGGCCGGCATTGATGCGGAGTTCAAGCCGAAGAAAGGGCCGAAAGACCCCGGCATTTCCGCACTCAGCACCTTCCAGGGTCAAGTCGATTCACTCGACGCGTCGTCTTACACGTCATCCGACAATTCAGCAGCGGCGAAGTATACGTCAGCCATGGTCAAGCTGAACGATGAGTTGCAGACAGCCATCAAGAAACACGCGGACATTACGCAGGCAACAGCTGCCTACGATAAGGGTGTCAATACACTTCAAGGCGATCTTGCCGCAGCGGCGGCGAAATAGAAGGCCGTCACCGATGCTTACGCACAGAACCTTGCCATTGAGCTGGCGCTGAAAGAAAACGCGATCAACATACAGGTCGCATCGGTTGGGATGGGCACTAAGGAAATTGCCCAGATGACCGAAATGAACACGATAAAACAACAGCAGATTGCAGCTGATCAAAAACTCAACGATCAACGCGCCAAAGGTACGTTGACGCAGCAGCAGTACGACGATGAGCTAGCCAGTTCAGACGCCTATTTCCTGAAGCTGAAGGATGACACCGTCAACGGCTGGAAGGCGATGGATGCCGCACAAAGTAGCTGGCTCAATGGTGCCAAGAAGGCCTTGAAGGATTACGAAGACGCCGGCCAGAACGTCGCCGGCCTGACGCAGAGCTTTTTCATCAGCTCGTTCGATAACATGACGAATGCGCTGACCAACTTTGCCACGACAGGCAAGCTGAGTTTCAAGTCGCTGGTTGCTTCGATCCTGGCCGACTTGGCGAAGATGGAAATGCGCATCGCCATGTCGAAGGCGTTGTCATCCATGTTCGGCGGCGGTACGGATACCAGCGCTGGCGGGGGTGGTGCCCAAATGGCGTCGATATTCGACGGCGGCTGGGGCGGCATTGCCAAGGGCGGAGCATTCGACGCGACAGGATAGATCACCGCCTTCGCGCTGGGTGGCGTGGTGGACGGCGCAACCCCGTTCAGTAGCGGCGGCAAGATGGGCGTGTTGGGGGAGGCTGGTCCGGAAGCTATCATGCCGCTGACTCGTGGCGCCGATGGCAGGCTCGGCGTGCAATCATCCGGTGGTGGTGGAAACGTCATCAACATCAACACATCTATCACGGTGGATAAGGGAGGCATGCAGTCACAAACAAGTAGTGATAGCTCCGACGCGATGGCGAAGCAACTGGCCGGCATGATGGAATCGAAGGCGAAGGAAGTCGTGATGCGCGCCACGCAACCGGGCGGCATCCTCTGGCAGAAGGGTGTGGGCGCATGACTGATACCTTCACCTTCACGCCGCAGATCGACCCAACCGGCGCCACAACGCTACGGGTGCGCAAAGCACAGTTCGGCGACGGCTACGCGCAGACCGTGGCAGACGGGATAAACGCCAAGGTGTAGTCGTGGCCGCTGAGCTTTCAGGGCAACGCGGCAACGATCCAGCCCATCGCTGACTTTCTGGACGCGCATATCGGCATATCGTTCTACTGGACGCCGCCGCTCGGCGTGCAGGGTTATTACCAGTGCGCGACGTATAGCCCGATTCCGCATGGCGGCGATAACTATTCGCTGACGTGCACGCTGCAACAGATGTTCAAGCCATGACCAACTCGATCTATTCCGATGTGCAAAAACTCGAACCCGGCGCAATGGTCGATCTGTTCGAGCTTGACGGTACGATTGTCGGCGGCTCGCTGATACGGTTCCATGGGTATACGCAGGTTGGAACCATCACCTGGTAGGGCAACATCTATTCCCCGTGGCCGCTGCAGGCCGAAGGCTTCGAGAAAACCGCCGCGCAGCAACCCGTGCCGAAGCTATCCGTGGGCAACATCGACAGCAGCATTTCGGCGCTGTGCCTGACCTATCAGGACTTGCTCGGCTCCAAGGTCACGTTTCACCGCACCTTCGGCAAGTATCTGGATGCGGTGAACTTCGGCGGTGTGAATCCAACTGCTGACCCGACACAGGAAATCCCGCCTGAAATCTGGTTCATCGAGCGCAAGGCGTCCGAAGACAACGAGGTCGTGCAGTTCGAGTTATCCAGCGCAATGGACTTCGGCGGAGTGATGCTACCGCGCAGGCAAATCACCGCGAACGTTTGCGGCTGGCGTTACCGCAGCGCGGAATGCGGCTATACGGGTGGCCCCGTTGCTGACGTCAATGACGTGGCGACAAGTAACCCGGCGCTCGATGACTGCAGTCTGCGGGTGAGTGGGTGCAAGCTGCGCTTCGGTGCCGCTGGCGAATTACCCTACGGGAGTTTTGCCGCAGCCTCTTTGACAAGAACATGATCGAATCAACGCTAGCCGCCATCCGCGGGCATGCGTTGGCGTCGTATCCGCACGAATCCTGCGGTCTCATCTGCATCATCCGAGGCAAGGAGCGTTATATCCCTTGTCGCAACACGGCAGAAACCGCGAGCGAGCATTTCCAGCTAAGCGCCGAAGACTACGCCAACGCCGAAGATCGGGGCGAGATTACGCATATCGTCCACTCGCACCCTGACGTGGCTGCAAGACCATCGGAGGCCGACAAGGTGGCGTGCGAAGCCTCCGGCCTGCCGTGGGCCATCGTGAGCGTGATTGATGGCATTGCGGGCGAGATCAACGTCTTCGAGCCGTCCGGGTACGAGGCTCCCTTGATTGGTCGCGAGTTCAGCCATGGCGTGACGGACTGCGTATAGCTGGTCAACGACTACTACCAACGCGAACTGGGCATCACACTCAAATCATGGCCGCGTGAGGATGGATGGTGGAACAAGGGTCAGAATCTCTATCTGGACCACTACGCCGAAACCGGCTTTGTGGTTATGTCGGAAGGTGAGCCGATGCGACGCGGCGATGTACTGCTGATGTAGATCAGATCGCCCGTGCCGAACCATGCCGCTATCTATCTCGGTGAAGGGCTAATCCTACAGCATCTTTACGGCCGCCTTAGCTCGAAGGACTGCTGGGGCGGCTATTGGCGCGAGTGCCATCGCTTGACATTACGCCACCGTTCGCAGGGTGTATGATCCCGCGAACTGAACGGGGTGGAGTGTGGTATGAAGACAGTCGCTACGGAACGGGCGCAAGAGATTGGGGAGTTTGATCCGCCAACAAAGCTTGAGCCGTTAAATGGCATTCCCGACGTCATCTGGTTGCTTGCGTGGTTCACTTTTATCGCATCGTTAGTGCTGATTCTGTTCGGACTCATGGGCTCGGCTGCATATCTCGCCATCATTGGCGCCATTGGGATTATCACCACTCCTTTCATGCTTGCCATAGCGGATATTATTAAGAGCCTACGTCAAATCGTCATCAACACGGCAAAGGACCGGCCATGAAACAGACATTCATCGCCATGATCGTGCTGATGCTGGCTGGATGCGCGAGCGTTTCGGGGCTGCGTGAGAAGGCTCCTGATCTTAGCCTAACGTCCACTAAATTACCCTCCGCAGTCGGCCAGTGCGTCGCTAATGGATGGGGCGAGTTCATGAGCGTTACGATCAACCAAGGGCCGACGCCATCTGGCGGATATAGCGTATCCATGCCGAATACCTATACTGGTAACAATGGCGTGCTTGATGTTGAGCCAGCCGCAAATGGATCACACGTCACGGTTCGTTATCGCCTTAGCGGGCTTGGCGGGTATGCAAAATTCACGAAAGTTGTACAGGAATGTGTCTAATGACCGTCGCTAATCCGCCGCTTCGCACTGTTATTCTTTCCGGCTAGCTGGGCAGGAAGTACGGTCGGGTTCACCGCTTCGCATTGGATACGAACTCAACCGCAGAGGCCATCGCGGCGCTTCGGTCGCAGAAACCGGGATTCTCTGCCGATATGGTTGGATCAAAAGATCGCGGAATTGGGTACGCGGTCTTTATCGGCAAGCGCAATATCGCCGAGGACGAACTGAGTCATCCGGTCGGGAATGAGACTATCCGCATCGCTCCTGTTGTCATGGGCAGCAAAAATGGCGGCGTGTTCAACATCATTCTCGGCGCTGTCCTGATTGCAGCGTCATTCATTCCGTTCCTTGCGCCAATCGCTCCATTCTTGATGAGTACTGGCGCAGCCATGATCGCAGGCGGCGTCGTCCAGCTCCTCACCCCCATGCCCAAAGGTTTATCCTCCAAGGATAAACCCGCTAATACGCCTAGCTACGTCTTCAACGGCCCGATCAATACCGAGGCCTAGGGTCACCCTGTCCCGCTTCTCTACGGCGGCCCCTTGAAGGTTGGCAGCGCGGTTATCTCTGCCGGCATCGACGTGCGCGAAAACTCCGCCGCCTACCAGCCGCCCAAGGCCGGCGAATCTCACATGGGTTATGGCGGTGACATGAACGTGGGCCGGAGTGAATTGCAGTGACCGATACCATTCGCGGCGCCAAGGGCGGCAGCAGCACGCCCCATGCAGCCACCGAGGCACCGGATAGCCTGCACTCCATCGCGTAGGCGCGCATCCTCGATCTGGTCAGCGAGGGCGAAATCCTTGGCTTCAAACATGGGGCAGCAAACGCGCTGCAGGACATTTATCTCAATGAGACGCCGGTCGCCAACGCCGACAACTCGCTGAACTTCAAGAACGTCCAAATCGACACGCGTACCGGCACGCAGTCGCAGGGCTATATGCCCGGCTATCCGGACGTGGAAAATGAGACGGCCGTCGGCACCGAGCTGAAAAGCGCGACGCCGTGGACGCAATCGCTTACCGACCTCACCTTGTCTGCCGTGCGCGTGCGCCTGAGCGTGCCGAGTCTGCAGTAGAGCAATACCAGCACCGGCGACATCACCGGCTACACGATCCAGTACAAGATCGAGCTGCAGACGGACGGCGGAAACTTCGTGACCATGCTCACGTCGGCGTTTACCGGCAAGACCACTAGCAAGTATGAGCGGTCGCATCGCATCGACTTGCCTGCCGCCACGACCGGCTGGGTGCTGCGCGTCACGCGACTGACGGCGAACTAGAATCTGGCGACGATTGCCGACACGACCACGGTCGAAAGCTATACCGCGATCGTGGACGCCAAGTTCCGCTATCCGAACAGCGCGCTGGTCGGCATCATCATCGACGCTTCGCAGTTCACCTCGATCCCGTCGCGCGCCTACGATCTGTACGGCCGCATCATCTCGGTGCCGGCCAACTATGACCCCGTGGCGCGAACCTATGCCACGACGGGCACGGGCACATCGGGTGGCGCATGGGACGGCACGTTCAAACCGGCGTGGACGAACAACCCAGCGTGGATCTTCTACGACCTGGCCACGAACGCCCGCTATGGTCTGGGTCAGTACATCAACACCGCGCTGTTGAACAAGTGGTCGCTGTACCAGATTGCGCAGTATTGCGATGGGTCGGTATCTGACGGCTTCGGCGGCACGGAGCCGCGCTTTACCTGTAACCTCTACCTGCAATCGCAGGCCGACGCGTACAAGGTGCTGCAAGATCTGTCGAGCGTGTTCCGTGGCATGGCGTATTGGGCCGGCGGAGCAATCCAAGCTGTCGCGGATATGCCGCAGAGCCCGGTCTATACCTATACCCAGGCAAACGTGATCGGCGGCAAGTTCACGTACACCGGTTCAGGCCGTAAGACGCGATTTACCACGGCACTGGTGAGCTGGAATGACCCGCAGGACTTCGGTCGCGCCAAGGTCGAGTACGTGCCGGACAATGTCGGCATCGCACGCTACGGCATCCAGCAAACCAGTGTGACCGGCTTCGGCTGCACCTCGCAAGCGTAGGCGCATCGCATCGGTCTGTGGACATTGCTGACGTCGCGGCTTGAAACGGAAACCGTCACGTTCCAGGTTGGCCTAGATGGAACCATCGCCGCTCCGGGTCAGATCATCCGCATCGCCGACTCCGCGCGAGCCGGCAAGCGGCAGGGCGGCCGTATTTCATCCGCCACCACAACGGTTGTCACGTTGGACAGCGCCCCAACGGTTGCCATCGGCGACACCCTGACTTGCACGATGCCGTCGGGTATAACAGAGACGCATACCGTTAGCGCGGTGGCCGGCAATGTCATCACGACCTCCGCCTTCAGCACCGCACCACTTCCTGAATCCGCGTGGGTGGTCGAATCCACGGCGCTTGCCGCATAGACCTTCCGCGTATTGTCCGTGCTGGAAGATGGCACCGGCCAGAATCTGTCATTCACCATCACGGCGCTGGCGCACAACGATAGCAAGTTCGCCAATATTGATACGGGCGCGCCGCTCACCATTCCGAACGTCACCGCGATACCGCCCAGTTCGTAGGTTGGACCCGCGACCGTGACGCTCGCCTCTGTGCCGACTGCCGGGGCCGTGCTTGCCTCGACCCTGCTTAATATCCAGTGGGATGCCGCTGCAAGCGCCGTCTATTATGAGGCTGACTGGCGCAAGGATAATGGCGACTGGCAGCCCATCGGCAAACAGCGTGGTTTGTCGTTCGACCTGCCCAACGCGAAACCAGGCGTCTATGTGGCGCGCGTCCGCGCCGTTAACGCTTCCGGTATCGGATCGGTATCCACGGTGTCATCGCCGTTGACGGTTGCCGACCAGACGTTGCAGCCGACAACGGTTAGCAGTGCCGCTAATGCAGCTGCTGCCGCGCAAGCGTCAGCCAATGCAGCCAACAACGAACTCGCCAACATCGCCAGCGATGGCATCCTGTCGGCCGCCGAGAAGCCGACCGTCATCCGCGACTACGCGGTCATCACTGCCGAACAGTCCGGCATCGATAGTCAGGCCGTTTCGTTCCTTGGATCGGCGTCGTCGCAGCAAGTTGCCTATGACAATGCCATCACTGCGTTGACAAGCTATCTCGGCGGATTGACTACGCCGAAGGCATGGAACGACAAGACGGGTGATACAACGATTGTCGGCACGACGTTTCGCAGCAATTTCAACACCGTCTATACGACACGCCAGACGCTGCTCAATGCGATTTATGCGTCGGCGAAGGCGAAGGCCGATGCGGCGCAAAGCACGGCGAACACCGCTGTGGGCCAAGTGCAGCAAGAGGCCGTCATCAATGGCGGCTTCGACATCTCGCCAACTGGGTATGGCTGGACAGCGGATAGCGGTACCGGTTGGACGATCGACACTGCTGGCAATACGCCCGGCGTCGGCCCGAACTCGGCCATGCATGCCGGCGGTACGGGCAATGGCGCCTACCGTAATAATGGGCTGGCGGCCTGCGGGCCGGGACAGGTCTACAAAGCGCAAGCACTGATAAAGGCAGTTGGTGCGACAGGCAGCTGCTACGTGTTCATCAGCTGGTGCAATGCGGGCGGCGGCGAGATCGGCTCAACCGCTGGCAACTTCGTGACGGGCACGACCACGGCCGGCTCGTATGTAGTCGGCACGGCTCCGGCCGGCACCGTCTACGCGCGCACCTGCCTCGCTGTCGCCAGCCACACGGCCGGTTACTACTATGTGGACAACGTGCTGTGCTCGCAGTACCCGAACAGCATCGACGAAGTGCCAGACGGCACGGTGAACGCGCGCACGCTGGCGACGCGGGTCAACGCCGGCAACCCGCTCATCGACTTTGCGGCCGGATATCACGTAAACAAGAACGTTGACAACCTTGCAGACGGCGTGACGTATGGCCGTGCATTGAATAGCCGTCTGAACGCGAACCGGCCGCTCATCGACTTCTCCGATTCGTTCCAGCTCAACAAGAATGCGGACAACATTGCGGCTGGCACTTCATACATCATCCCGCCCGTCATTGGGTCACCCGTTTCGATACCCAATGCAAGCTTTTCGCAACCACTTGACGCGAGCGGACATATACCAGCCTGGTCACTCACGGCTGGCGGCGTCGGCGCGGCATGGGGATTAAATACGGCACATGGCGGCAATGCAGAGCTTCGCTCGCAAGCGGGGGCTGGTTTCGCGATAGCTACTTGTTCGCAGCGATTCTCCGTCAAACCCGGCGATTCGGTGTGGCTCGGCGCAACGATGAGTTCCCCAAACGGGACATATACCATTGCGCAGGCAGCCTGGTATACGGCGGCGGGCGCTACGGTGGGTTCACCTGTTCAGCCAAGCACTACGTCAGGGACGATGGCACTTTGCACCGCGTCAGGGGTAGCTCCATCCACAGCAGCCTATTTCCTGTTGCTGTTTGCCGTGAACGCCCCGGCAACCGGGTTTGGTTATGGCGACATCCTGAACATTGAATGTCGCGTCAACGATGTGCGCGTAGCTGGCAGCGGAGCGAAAGCCTACGTTGATTTCGGCGACAATACGGCAAGCGGGCATCTGAATAAAAACGTCGATAACCTCGCCGATGGCTCGACGTATGGGCGCCCGCTCGTGGGACGCCTCAATGCCGGTAATCCGTTAATCGATTTTGCAGCCGGCTATCACCTCAACAAGAACCTCGACAATCTAGCCGACACGGCCACTTACGCGCGAACGAATGCCACGGCACTCACGAGCGGCAACGTCGATCTCTCGAAAGCGGGCGTCACGAACAAAACGCTGGACAACATCAGCGACACAGCGACATATGGCCGCGTCTCCACTACCGACCTGAGCAGCAACCGCGTCGGGCTGCGCGTGGCGGGGAGCGGACAGACGGTCGGCGACCAGCGCAACCTCGTCACGCGTACAGTGAGCAATGCTCCCGCGCTGCTGCCCACGGCTATTAGCTATTCCGTCCCGATTGGCTCTGTCACGCCGTGCAACATCACTATTACCGTGGCCGCTTGGACGATGCTCGCCGGCAGTTATTCGGTGGCGTACAACGCATCGTCCGCCGTCATTTCGTTGACGCGCGGAAACACCTATATCGTCTATCTGTACCTCGATGATCCCGCGCAATCGGGCGG
>Ga0134128_10001488_pt1 | contig 30051 bp, 33 predicted proteins | sample KB31754_FD_96462 | JGI IMG/M metagenome (GOLD analysis project Ga0134128, IMG submission 96462) | Terrestrial soil microbial communities with excess Nitrogen fertilizer from Kellogg Biological Station, Michigan, USA - KB3-175-4 | ecosystem: Environmental > Terrestrial > Soil > Unclassified ... | reverse complement strand
GCGCAAAGCCAACCTGCTGGACTATCTCACGCAGGCCCTCATCGCCCATCGCGCTGGTAGCTCCTTTCCGACGCTGCTCCCGTGAAGCACCCAAATGACAGAAAACTGACTGAACGGTTACGTTTCAAGAAATTTTTCGCGCGGAAAAATGCCGGATGGGGGTTCATTTTAACTGTAAGTCGACGCGAGAGATGAGCGTAGAACTTAAACGATTGGGTCTTTGGAATTCCGCATCAACCGACGCCAGGCAGAGAGCCTTTCGCTGGCCTTGCGACTTCCATACGCCCAGCGATTGCGCTTAAGCCAGGCGGACCACATCGGCTCGTCGAACCCAAAGTCTTCTCCCGAGACAGCCCTCAGGATCGTAATGGCGTGCTCCCGACTGATCTTTGGGTGGCGCAGGGCATTGCCGCGGAGGGCATTGATCGCAAGAGTTACAGGCAGAATGCGCGACATGTTGGTTTTGGCTGCACACTGGAGCCGTGACGAAAAATTTCGCTTTCGCAATTATTGCCTTCTGGCGGTGCGGTCGGCAATAACAGCCGCTACGGCAGAGCACAGGAATGGCAGCGCAAGAACGAAAAGTTCTCCACGATCTTTGGCTGTTTGAGTAGCCCCGCTTGTTGCCATTGCAATTCCAAACAGGAACGCAAAGACGATTGAAACCGCGAAACCGATCATCATGCCGCGTTTGATCCGCTTCCAGTCTCTTTGGGGCTTTTGTGGCTGTCGATAATCGAGCGTAGGCGGTTTCATTCTCTCGAACTCTCCTACATTAAGTGATGAGTTCCGGCGGCTGATTTATCTTGTCAGATCGTGAAAGGCGTAAAGCAGCAACCCGACGCCTGCAAGGGCCGTCACACACCAGACGGCAAAAGCACATTTGCTGAGTTGTGGATCATCCCCGCCGCATATCGCTCGGATGGCAAACACAAAGCTGCAGATGAACGTCAGGGGAAGGGATAAGAGCATGATGACCACGATCGATTCCATCACACGGAAATGCAATGCGCCCCCGAAGAAGAAGAGCAAGATGGGCGCAGCGACGATATAGCCACTCAGGACGAGCGAGAGGATTGCATGTCTTGATCTTTTTCGACGGATCGTGCGAGGTCCGGCATACGAAAGCATTGGAGTGGGGCGGATCATCTCCATACCAACAGATTATCCTACTCGTGACTGAATTAGAATCAGGACGTGTGACACGGCGGTGATCGGACTAGAAGAAATGGGAAAGGATGACCATAGCGCCAGTGCGACGATCAACCCCACGGCCTCAACGAACAGCCGGCGCTCGAGCGATCGTCCTTTGCGCTTGGCGCGATAGTTCAGGTATTCCGTGCTGGCACACCAGACCGCCCACGATGTCAATACAATGATATGTTCAGACGCTCGCATCGATTTCGCCCACCCCTTTTTCGACTTGACCGTACGCCGACGCCGGTTGCGCGAATCTACCATACCAAGGCGCGAAGCGGCGAGCCGGAGGGAGTCTCTACTATCGGATGCCCGGTGTCTTCAATGACCGGCCCCTCCGGCTCCGCCGAAGCAGCAACCCCAACCCGGCTGCGGCAATCAGCGCCGAAGCTTGCGGTTCGGGAGTGACGACGATGCCGGCTGGATCATTTAATCCCGAGATCAAGGAGGCGTTCACGAGGTCACCGGTAGTGGTATATTCACTGATGGTGCCGGTGGTGTTGTTGCTAATAAACAGGTCCGGTCCAAACACAAATATACTTCCTCCGCCTGGCGTCAATCCTGAAATCAGCGAGGCGTTCACCACAGCGCCGGACGTCGTGTATTCGCCGATCGTGCCTGGGCCAGGGGTGAAACCGCTATAAAAGTCATTGTAGACAAATATATCTGAACCAGACACCGCCAAGTCACCAGGCGAATTCAATCCCGAGATTAAAGCAGCATTGACGACCGCGCCTGAGGTCGTGTATTCGCTGATTGTCCCTGAATCGAAATTCGAAACAAAAAGATTGGAACCCGTCGCGTCAACACCCACGCCGATCGACCACCGCAGCCCTGAAACCAAATTGGCGTTCACAGTCTGCCCGGGGGTGGTGTATTCCCCAATCGAGTGGTTGTCCGCGTTGGCTACAAACACATTCGACCCTGAAATGGCCAGACCAATTGGGAAAAACAAGTTCGAGACCAGAGTCGAGTTTTCGGTTGCGCCAAAGGTTGTGTATTTTCCGATGGTGCCATCAGTGCCAGCGCCATAGGCAGAATTTGAAACGAACAAATCAGAGCCGGACAATGCTAGGCCGTTCGGATGAATCAAACCTGTGATAAGTGACGCGTTGACGGTTGCACCCGTGTTTGTGTACTGGCCAATAGTGTTTCCATTGAAGTTGGCAACATAGATGTCACCCCGTGCGTTCGCTGGGAAAGACATCGTTCCCGCCGCCAATGCGATAAACGCGACGACAGCTTCTTGCAGAAATCGCCTTTGCATTTTCTCCTCCAGTCACCTTTCGACCTCACTGAACCGTTTGGAGAGGACCTTTAGAAAACAAAGCGAGGGCTACGCGATAAATACTCGGCTCCTCCGGCTCCGCCGAAGCAGCAACCCCAATCCGGCCGCGGCGATCAGCGCCGCCGCCCCTGGCTCAGGTGTGATCGAAAGATTGTTGACATAGCCAGGGAAAACTCCCCCCGGTGCTTCGAAGGCCAGGCCGTTGACATCCGCATAAGGCAATTGAAGCGACTCGGTTCCTCCGAGTGGGCCATATGAAGTGATCGTCATGGTCGCATGGTCGGAGTCAATTGGTGTAATCGAGATATGACCACCTGCGACGTTTAGGGCGATGTTGTTTCCAAACGAAATGCTCGGGATGCTATGTTGGAAATAGACATGAGATGGATTGCCCGGATCAATCTCATATGTAGTGCCCGTGCCGTCGGGGGAAAGAATATCAATTGCCGGCACACCGTCGAAATCAAATGAGAGTGTCTGACCTACGGCCAGCGATCCATCAAAGTGTCGAATTTCGAGCATGGGGATCGGGCTGTCGAACACGCCGGGAATTAGCCAAGTGGCTCCAGGCGACGTTACGGGGTTTTGCGACCAATCAGAGCCATTGGTGCTGATGACGCCCAAGTGGGGGTTGGACGACACGCTAAGGACACCCGATATCGAATACATTTCCACCCATGGCTCCCAGCCATAGCCGCCATTCACTCCCGCTATCGGCGCGCCCGTGGCCAAGGATGGCGCATACGCTGGATCCGCGGCCGAATCAAACGCCAGGGCGGACGCGCGGGCGGTGCCGGTTTTCACGGATCCCAAAATTGCAACCATAACCACAACCGAGAGCAGAATTGATCGCATGGCTCCTCCACCTGCGAACTGGATGAAGCTGCATACATTACCCTCCCTTCCATGAAAGGATCATGAGAGGGTGGAATGATGAGGCAGAAACCGATGGCAGTCGGCGCACAGGTCCCGTTCCGCAATTCCGCATTCCGCCGCAATCGGCTCCGGATCGCTTCCGTACCGCGCACCTGTGTTGAAGCCCTGCCGTGTTCCCGTCGCGTCGATGGTGGACTTGCATCGAGCTCTATTGCCGATGGCTCATGGCCCGGCGGATTTCGCGGTCCATTTCTTTGCGTTTGATGGCATCGCGCTTGTCGTGCTCCTGCTTGCCGCGGGCAACGCCAAGTTCGACTTTGGCTTTGCCTTCCTTGAAATAGATGGCCAGGGGAATGAGGGTGGTTCCCTTCTGGCTGGTCGCCCCGGCGAGGCGCTCGATTTCGCGGCGATGGGCCAGTAGCTTGCGCGAGCGCTTGGGCTCGTGATTGGTGACGAGCGATGCCTTTTCGTAGGGGTCGATGTGGGCGTTGTGGAGCATCAGCTCACCGTTCTCGATGCGAGCGAATGCGTCCTGGAGCGTTGCTTTGCCCTGCCGAAGTGATTTGACTTCGCTTCCAACGAGGACGATGCCGCACTCGAGTTTTGCGTCGATGTGAAACTGGTGCAGCGCCCGGCGGTTGCTGATCCGCGGCGCGAGATTGTGCTTTTCCTTACCCGCCATATTGAACCGCAAAAAGCTTTGGTGTCACTCCGCAACAAACCAACCGCAAATCCACGCGATCGGAGCCAAGACGATCCACATGATCCACTCCGCCGCATTCTTGCGATGCGGGACGACGCGCGGGCCGACTTCAAATACCTGCCGATGAACCTGCGGCATCTTTCTACAGTTCCTTTTCCATCGAGGCGTTGCGACGCCGCACCGCTTTGTCGGCTTCGGTGAAGGCCTCATCGTCCTTCAGCGTCCCGCGATCCATTTCGTTCCAGATGTTCATCAGCTCCTGCCCGGCGCTGGTCAAGCCAGCTGATGCAAGAGCATCCTTGTCGGCCTGCTGGCCGATGTCGAGCATCTGATTGAGCCGATCGATGTACATGTCCTGCGTGACCGCATCATCCTCGATCCACTGGCTGATGCGCGCGACATCTTTGTCGGTGAGATTGAGCCGGCCCATCGCTTTGCCGCGCTCGGCATTTTCCTTGACGATGCGCAATCGGCTGACGGTTAATAGTTCTTTGCTGCGCAGGTTCAGCTCGCGGGCCGACATGAGCTGCTCCTGAGTCTTGAGTTCAAAATCCTGCGCGAGGGCCTTGCGCAGTTCCGGCGACTTTTGCGTCGCGCCCTGCTTGAAGATCTTCTGCTTTTCGTCGCTGATCTGCTCGATGCGCTTGAAGAGCCGATCGCGCTGCTTGGTCAGCAGGATCTCCTCCTTGCGCAGCTCCTGACGATCGAGCTGGCTGAGCGTCTTTTTGCGTCCAAAGAGCTTGTCGAGAAGGGCCATGGTGTTCCGAAAGGAAGGTTTAATCGGCCGACGTCAACGTAACTCGAAGTTGCGACGTCATCCCGCTTCTGCCTCGCGCTGCCGAGGCGGCGCCGAAGCGCTCGGTTCGGGAGCTACCGTTTTGATCGGCTCATGATGAACCGGCGCCGGCTCCACGGTTGGTTGCTCCGTTGCCTGCTCAGCCGCTTGCGGCTTCGCGCCCCCCGCCTCGCGCTCCAGCTCATCGTAAAGCGCCTTCTCCTCATCCGTCATACCGGACGTGGCCGTGCGCCCGAGTGATCCCGTCAGTTCCGCATCAGCCTGCAGCTCGGCCAGCATTTCCTCCGCCTTCACAGCATCAGCCGTAATCTCATCGGTGTCGGGTAACTTGGCCGTCTGCCCCTGCTGGACCAGCTCGAGGTTATGCAGATGCGTGCTGACCACATCCACCTGCTGGTTCAGCACCGAAAGAAGCTGCTGCCTGCGTTCCACATCCTTGCGAAGCTGCACGAGCTGCGTCGTCACGCGGCGCTTGGTGATGGCGCCGGTGGCTTCCTGGAACTGCCGCTTGAGCGCGCCTTCCTGCTGCTCGAGCGCCGCCATGTCTTCGTAGGCGCGGTCGCGCTGTTGGCAGAGGGCCGTGCGCCGCTCGGATAAAAAGGCGATCTTCTTTTCATTCTCGCCCTTGCGGGCAAACAGCGCCTTGACGCGTTCGAGCAATGGCATATCGGAACCTCCGGCCTCCGCGCTTCGCGTCGATGAAATCGGCGCGGAACCCTCGCGGAAGAGCACCATCCGCCCATCCAATCGCTTGGCGATTAATCCAGGATTGGCCTTCGCATATTCCTTCAGTTCAACTTCTATTGCCTGCACCGGCAGCAGCGTGCGCGCCGCCAGCTTGTCGGCCGCGATCCCGCTCGAGACCAGCTCCGACTTGTCCTGCTCGATCTGCTGGCGAATGCGGTTTCGCTTCTGCTCCCCGGCTTCGGGATCAAACAGATCGGCCAGCGCTTTGGTTTCCACCGGGCCGGTCGCGGTCCATCCGCCGGCATCGTTTGGCTCAACCAGAATTACCGTTCGCTCGGCACGCCGATCGGCTACTTCATGGGCTTCAACCGTGAAGCCGCTGGTTGAAACGATGACTACTGTTATCGGAACACCGCCCAAGGAAGGCGGCATCGACGCCAGCAGCTTCTGCACGTCGCTGGTGTCCATCGGCGCCGGCTCATCGCCTCGCAGCAAACTGCGCGTCGGCGACACGCAGATTACGCGCATCCGGCCGACCGTTTCGGTCAGCACAATCATTTTCTTCTGCGTCAGCGCCATTTCGAGCGATTCGCCAATCGGCATCTGATTTTGCAACTCGCGGTCAGGGCGCTGCATTTCACTCATCATGCGCTTCAGATCGGCGGCGCGATCGGAGCGGCTGACATCGCGCACGAAAGCCGTCACCGGCCGACGGCCATGCGTCGTGTCGATGCGCAGGCGGTCGTCGTTGAGCAGCTTCTCGACGTGCTGCATGATCTGCTGCTCGCGCTGGCGGTGAACTAATGGGTCGTTACTGATCTTCATCGGCTGCTCATCCTGCGCGGCACGTCCGGCCGCCGACTCCTTGAACTACATCACGTCAGGGCGATCCGTCGCCCCGCAGCGCATCGGAGCGCCACCGGACAATTCTACACCAACTACCCGCCGCCGGTCATGCGGCGGTTTGCTGATTAGAAAAATAGAGAAAATCCGGAAGAGCCGTGAGGATTCGTGGGAATCTGCTGCGTTACTCGTAGACTTCCCGACGGTTCGCGATTGCAAGCACCACCACTCGAGTTGCGGCGTCGTCAATACGGTATATGACGCGCCAATCGCCGATGCGGTATCGCAGCAATCCAGCGAACTTTCCCGAAAGCCGTTTGACGTTGTTATGTCGCCTTGGCTCCGTCTCTAACTGACGAAAACATCGCGCAAGCTTTTGGGCCAACGGCCTATCGGCTGCCTCATAAAACGACCTGGCCTCGGGCGAAAGGATCACTTCAAACATCGGAGCGCACCTTGCGCCAATTTACTCCTTTACCTGATGCGATGGCTTTCTCAGCTACTTTGAGGCGTTGCGACAAGGCCGGGCGATTGAGGAAATCAACGTAATCCGCCAATGAGGCAAGACGCGCTGGCGGCAGTTCATCGACCGCTTTCTTAATCTCTCGGCGTAATTGGGCGGTACTCATTTCGACGATTTTAGCGACCATGCCATGCTCTGATCAATTCGCAATTAACGGGCCGACGAGTTCGAATTGGGCGCCGAAAGCGGGACATACACGCGAAATCTGGGGCTTTGATAGCTCAGACGCCATTGCGAGGCGGGCGGGGCGTGATCGCGGAAATCTTTTTCGTTGGTCAGGACGATGACATCAAGTTCTCCTCGAAGCCCTGAGGGAGCGGCTTCGTATGCTGATAGCAGGCGGCGCTGTTCGCTGAGGGGAACGGCAATATGCCAGTTGTCGAGGATCGTGGTGTGGGCGATCTCAGCGCGTTGTGTCGGTGAGTAGTCGCTCAAAGGTGCAAATGTGTAGGCGCGCGAAGCCTGATATTTATCGCAACTGATCCAGAACAGATTCATCGTCGGTTGCCGGATGATTGACGCGTATTCCGTTGGGCTCATCCCGAGCAAATGGCAGAAGGATGCAAATCTGGCTTCGATTTCCGAATCGGAGACTGTGGAAAGAAATGGATCGCCGAGATAGGAGCAACCTTGGTTGAAGGTCAGCCACCACGCGCAAAGTTCGTGATCGAAGGTGCCGAGCACCATGTGCTTTGAATCGCCGAGCGATTTGAGGTGCCGAGCGAGATCGGCAAATTCGACGCGATAAGGCGTGTTGGAAAGTCCGTCGATTTCCGGGAAGGAATCGGCGCGAATATATCCATTCTGCGGGCTGCTTCGATCAAAATGGATTTTGTAGCCCAGACCGCCCAGGCAAACCACGGCAAGCAGCGCGGCAGACTGCCAGCCGAAATGGGAAAACGCCGGCACTTTTCGGGCCACGATGCGAAACAGAATATCCGCTGCCGCGCCAAGGCAGACGATGCAGCACATGCTATCGAGATCTCGGGCGATCACTGGGAAATGATAAATTTGCACCGCCTTGCCGAGCACGAAGGTGGTCAACGGGATGGCCAGATGCCCAAACCCAGTAACGGCAACAAAGAGAAGCAGTATTCGGCGGAATCGCAGTGATGCATCGCTCCCGTATATCCCGTCGAGATCTTCCTTGAAGATGATGGCCCCGGCGAAAAACAGCGCGTACAGGAGGAACGCCGCGATCATGATTCTGATTTCCGGCCGCCAGAACAGCAGATGCGTTCGAGGAACCGGGAACAATCCCCACCGCACATCAATGGCGTGGCTGTGAAATGATCGCTGAATCAGAAATGGCACGCACAGGATCATCAGGACGGCAAACATCAGTCCCAGGTTCTCGACAAGCCTTCGATTGAAGCGCCCGGAAGTGACAATCGCCACCGATACGCTGGCCAGAAGAATGTATGCGGCATAGACATCAAGCTGAATGATCAACGCCAGCATTGCGCCCAGCAACGCCCATTGCCCGCGCGATCGCTCGCCGCTTGGAGTACGGACAATCCAGGCCAACACTGCCAATGTCGCGAGTGCAAAAACATCTGACACGAATGGCCGAGGAATTCGCTGTTCCCAGACCCGCACGATCAATTGCGGAAGCGGATGAAAATCAATAATCAGATAGACGCCCAGCGCAAAGAGCATCGCGACGACGGCTGCCGTCGGCACAGAAATGCCGGGCACGCGCATCAGGACAAAGAGCATGGAAAAGAAGCCGGCGAAAATCAGCACATCGGCTACCGCATAGCCATACGGACCAAAGAGCCGGTAGGAGACAGCATGAACGAGCAGACCCGGCACGGGAAAGGCGTGGGTCGCACTGCCCAGGCGCTCCTTGATCATGAATTCCTTCATGGGGCCGCGCGACAGGGCCGAAATCAGCGGGTAATACTGGATGTCCCCCGGCTGATCGCGATACAGGACCGAAACGCTCACCGGCTCATGAGGGTGCGACCATCGCGCGTTGAAATAGGGAAACAGTGCCGCGAGTACGACTGCTAGCAGACACGCCAGGAAGACGATTCGATTTGCAATGGTGCTTCGATCGGCAGATCGAAGTTCGGAACTTGCGCCAGATTGCGTCAACCGGACTATCACTCGAAGAATCACGCTCCACTTTGGCGCAAAGCACAGGTGTGGGTCGGTAACGCAAACTGGCCGATACCAGCCCAGACACTACCCAGCTTCTCGCGCGCCTGCGCACAACATAAATACCCCGTCGTCTAACTTACTTCCAAGGCGACGGGGTAAGAATCAGGAAAATTAGAAGCGTCGGAGGGTCCGGGAATAGCGATCAGGCCGACCCTGCGCGTAAATCGGCCTTTTCATGCTCCAGGAGGTTGCGCACCGTCTGCCGCAGTAAGTCGGGTAATAGCGGCTTCTCTAGAAGCGCAGCTGGCCCGATTCGAGTGGACGCTGAGGGGGAAAAGGCTGAATGGTACGCGGTAAGAACGACAACCTTCGGCATGTCGTCAAGATGCTGGGCGCGCAACTCTTCGATCATCTCGTAGCCGTTTTTTCGCGGCATGGCCAGATCGACGATCATCACATCCGGATTGCATTCACCGACGGCACGAATTCCTTCCACACCATCGGCCGCTTCCGTAACGTCGTAGCCTTCGGCCTCGAGACAGGCGCGCAGGGCCAGTCGAATTCGGCTTTCATCATCAACGATCAATATCCGGGCCTTGTCGCGCGCCGGCCACGATTGGGGCTGCGCCGCCCTCTTCGCCGGGATTAACTCCATTCAACAACTCCCGCGAGCCATTTACAGGTACTTCATTTTCAACAGGCAAATCCTGATGCGCAAGCCCGGATGCATCAGCGGTCCGAAGCGTGAAAGCGAAAACCGTGCCGCGCCCGACGAGACTATCGACTCGGATTTTTCCCCCATGAGCCTCGACGATGTCTTTAGCGATCGCCAATCCAAGTCCTGAGCCACTGCTTCCCTGCTGCCCGGGCGCGCGGAAAAACTTTTCGAAAACGCGATGAACGTACTGGCGGGGAATTCCCGCGCCGTCATCGCTGACCGATAACTCGATCCATTCATCGACGCGCTGCCCGTGGATTCGCACGTGGCCGCCGGCCGGCGTATGGCGCAAAGCGTTGTGCAGCAAGTTGCTGAGCACGTGGCCAATTCGCATCGGGTCGGCGAATACTTTGGGCAGATCATGCGGCACCGCCACTTCCAGCGAGATCTCTTGCGATTCAAACACCGGCCGAAGCAAATCGGCCGCGCGATTGGCCAGTTCTGCTGCGCTGCATGGCTGAAGCTCCATCAGCGCCTTGCCCGATTCGATGCGAGCCATGTCCAGAAGATTCTCGACGATCTGGTGGAGGCGTTCAGAATCATCGCGAGCGGCCGTTAGGAGTTCCTTTTGCCTCGGCGACAACGGACCGATGCGCTGCTCGGTCACCAGGTGCAGTACCAGCCGCATGGACGTCAGCGGCGTTTTGAGCTCATGGCTGACCATTGAGAGCAGGCCGTTTTTCATTTCGTCGAGCCGGCGAAGGCCGGTGACGTCGGCCAGCACGACCGCCGCGCCGATCGTTTGGCGATTCTGGTCGAGAATCGGGACCGTGCGCGGCAGAAATGCCCGGACCGTATCGTCATCGGTGACTTCGATCGTCGATTCATAACCACTAAGCGACGCGGCATGCTCGGTTCGGAGAATTCGGCTGTAAAGCTCTTCCAGCCAGGGCTTGCCCAGCGATTTCACATCGGCGCCCGGCGCTAAGCCGAAGAGGCGCTTCGCTGTTTCGTTGGCCAGTTCGATACGTCCGGCAGGATTCAACACAACAACCGCATCCGGCAGGCTGTCGATCGCCAGTTGGGTAGTCTGCTCGGTCCGCATGAGCTTTTCCTGCTCGATGCGCCGGTAGGTGCGGAGCTGCGAAGTCATTTGGTTGAATCCCGCCGCGAGCGCGCCGAGCTCGTCACTCGAATGCACGGGCACCGTCAAATCCAGTTCGCCGCGCTCGATCTGCCTCACGGAGCTAGTCAGCGCCCGCACTGGAATGAGGATCAGACGTACAAAGGCAATCGCAAACGCGAAGGCCAGTGCGACGCCGCAGATCGTCAGCACATGCATCGCCCACTTGGAATTGGCGGCCATGCCATGCGTGCTGTCATGCACGCGCAGCATGCTGACGAGGTTCATGTGGATGATCTTTTCAGCCGCCTGGTGGATCGCAACGCTGGCATCGAGTTCTTGCCGGCCGTAAATCTCCCGGCGGCGCGATGCGGGAAGACTGGTGTCCAGAAGCTGCGCGCTGATCGCTTTGTAAGAATCCCAATCGCGCTGAAGCTCTTCAGTGGCTTCTTTTTCACCGGCAAGTGTGGCAGTGATTTTCTGGGCTCGAAGACGTTCGTCGAAAGTGCGTTGCGCTTTGCTGATCAAGTTCCGATCAGGTTCGGTTCCGCGCCAGCACCAGTTGTCGAATTGGCTGTCGATCGAATCGGCCGACTCGATCATTTTCTGGCAGACGTTGACGCTCGTGTAGTCCTCACGAAACGAACGCTGCATGGCGCGGCTGTAGCGGTTGAGGACCGTCTCGCCAAGCAGGCTGACGGCCAACAGAATCAGCAGCAATCCGCCGAAACCCAGCAGGATTTTGGTTCTCAGCCCAAACATGCGGCTGAGTTCACTGAGCGAGAAATGTGCCACGTGCGAGCCTTGATTAAGCCGCGCCAGGCTACCTCATGCAACCCAACGCTTCGATCGGCTTTCATTTTGAAAAGTTGCGAACGGGAATTCAATCGCCGACGCGGTTAAAGGCGATTCTTTATGCCGATGCGATTGGCCCCGCCAGCCCTTATTTCAAATCTGAAATTTGGAATTTGAGATCTGAGATTTCGAATTTGAAATTTCAGATCTCAGATTTGAGATCTGAGCTGGCTCAAATCCCATATTTCTTCCGCCGGCGCCAAAGCGTAACCGTATCCATCCCCAGCACCTGCGCCGCCTTTTCGATGGACGGCGTCGTCGCCAGCACGGCACGAATATGCAGCTCTTCGAGCTTTTCCAACGGAATCGGATCACCGATGGCCGGCACCGCATGGGCAATCGGAACAGAACCGCCGCCCAGCATCAGATGCTCGGGAGCCACCTGCTCGGCCGGGCAGAGAATCGCGGCTCGCTCCATCACATTGCGCAGTTCGCGCACATTGCCAGGCCAGTGATAAGCTTTGAGCGATCCTTTGGCCGCATCTGAAAGCGTGATTGTGGTTTTACGGTGCTGGCGCGAAAGGAATACCAGCATTCGCTCGGCCATTCCTACAATATCTTCCGACCGCTGCCGCAGCGGCGGAATCTCGATCTGGATCACGTTGATTCGATAGAGCAAATCCTCGCGAAATTTTCCTTCGCTCACCGCTTTTTCAAGATCGACATTGGTCGCGGTGATTACACGTACATCGGCAACGCGCGTAGTCGGATCGCCGACGCGCTCGTAGCAATGATCTTGGAGAAACCGCAGAATCTTGGGCTGGAGCCGAAGCGGCAAGTCGCCAATTTCATCGAGAAAAAGTGAGCCCCCTTCGCTGCTGGCGATGCGCCCGGGATTGTCACGCACCGCGCCGGTGAAGGCGCCTTTGATATGGCCAAACAGCTCGCTTTCCAGCAATTCCGCGGGCAACGCGGGACAGGCGACGGTTGCAAATGGCTTTGAGGATCGAGCACTCCAGGAATGAATCGCCCTCGCTAAAACGCCTTTTCCTGTGCCATTTTCCCCGCGAATCAGCACCGCCACATCACGATCGGCAATCTGCCGCGCAAGACTGATTGCGCGTTGCATCGCAGGATTGGAAGTGACCAGATCGACGGGCGGACCAGCCGTACCGGCGGCATCCTGCAATCCCGCCAACTGCTGCTCGAGCGCGCGGACCTCGGCCACTTTCCGGACGGCAACTGAAACTTGAGCGGGAGTGAATGGCTTGGAAAGATAATCGGCGGCTCCGAGTTTCATGGACTCGACCGCGGTATCCACCGACGCATACGCCGTCACCACCACGATCTTCAGCCAGGGGTTGGCAGAGAGCAGCAACGGAATCAGTTGCAATGCGGTCTGCTCGCCGAGAATCAGATCGACAAACGCCAGATCGAATGATCGGCGATTCACCGCCTGCACGGCATCCGCAAACGTTCCCACCGCCGTGACGCGATGCCCTTCGGCCTCGAGACACGCGGCCAGAACTTTGCGAATATTCAGCTCATCGTCCACCACAAGGACGTTTAAGGGTGAGCCGCCGGCGGATTCACTCATATCTTCGCATCTTATGCGAGACCGCAGTCATTCGACAGACGACGATGAGCGCGCGGACAGATGTCTGAAACAAATCCATTGAAGCGCGTTTGAAGGTGAGCCGGCTAAGGATTTTTTCAGCCGCCGCGCGGCGCTCTCCTGACATTTTTCACTGTGAAATGGAAACGCTTTGCTCTGTTTCAAAATGAAAGCCGGGTGCAGGTGTCCGCTCAGAGTTAAATGCCAAGAACGCTAATCATTGCGGACTTTTCGGCGCGATCGCTTTCGGCACAGGATTCGCAAATAGGGCAACCTGAATCGGGCACCTTGGGCGATGCCTGGGTGAAATAAACGATACAAGGCGGCCGCGAGAAGCGCAAAAGCTTTTCGCAAGGCTGCTTGACAACAGTAACGGCCGGGACCGCAAAGCGAGCCCGAACCGGCCGTTGCCGGCGTCGCAAGACGCCTCTTCGAGCTGGTTCGCCGCGCGGTGCGGCGAGCCAACCCACGGAGAACCCCGCCGCCGGACGCGACGGGGTTTTCTTTTTTCCCCCAATCATTCCGCGGCTTTGCAGTGATATCACCCCATGTCGAAAGTCAAGCAAGTCAAGCGACTTGATTGACCCCGCTCGCCGTTTACCATGCATCATGGTGCGGGGGCGTGGCTTTTATTGCGGGACTCATGCACGTCCTTTACGTTCATCCCAATTTTCCAGCGCAATTCGGGCACGTCGCTAACGCCATGGCCGCCCTTCCGGGTTGGAGAGCGACGTTCGTGAATCAAGTTACTTCAGGCACCGTAGCGCGCGTGCAATGCATTCAGTACAAGACAGTCGGCGGCGCGACATCGCAAAACCATTTCTGCACGCGGACATTTGAAAATGCCGTCTGGCAGTGCGATGCGGTTTATCAGGCACTCAAAGCACGGCCGGAAATTCGGCCAGATCTGATCGTGGGCCACGCGGGATTCGGCACGACGCTCTTCCTGCCCGAGCTGTATCCCAACGTGCCGATCATCAACTTCGGCGAGTATTACTACCGGCCCAATGATCCTGACAGCGATATGACCTTTCGCAAGGACCTGCCCTGGCCGCTCAATGACGCCCAACTTCAGCGAGCGCGCTGCCGAAACGCGATGATCCTGCTTGATCTACAAAACTGCGCGACAGCTTATACGCCCACGCAATTTCAGCTTTCGCGCTTTCCGCCGGAATATCGGCTCAAGATGCCGGTGATCTTCGACGGCATCGATCGAAGCGTTTATCACGGATACAACCAGACGCTCCGCCCGCCGATTTCCAAGCGGACAACGCGCACAATTTGCGGCATCGAAGTGCCGTCAACGACTCGCATCGTCACCTATGTCAGCCGGGGCTTTGAAAGCATCCGCGGGTTCGACATCTTTCTGCGAGCCAGCAAACTCATTTCGCAACAATTCTCCGATGTGGTTTTCATCGTCGTCGGCAGCGATCGCATCTGCTACGGAGGAGACGACACTTACACCGAAGGCAAGACTTTCAAGCAATGGGCCCTGGAGCGCGAGCAGCCGGACCTTTCAAAAATTCTGTTTGCGGGGAAGATTCCACCCACCGAATTGGCCCGGCTCCTCGCTTCGACGGATCTTCACATCTATCTGACTTCGCCGTTTGTCTTGTCCTGGAGCATGATGGATGCGATGAGCTGTGGCGCAGTGGTGCTCGGCTCGGACACGCCACCGGTGAAGGAAATGATTCACGACGGTAAGAATGGCCTGCTGGCCGATTTCTTTGATGCCGAAGGGATTGCGCGGCGGGCGGTTGAGGTGTTGAAGGATCCAGATGCGTTTCGCGCCACGGGGAACAGCGCGGAGCAGATGATCGCGGAACGTTACAGCTTGGAAACGGTACTGCCGAAGATGCGGGTACTTTATGAGCGCGTCATTGGGATGGCTCAAACAAAAGCACCCACAGAACGGCTCCAAAGCGTATTTGCGGGCTGAATTTTAAAAGAGCGCGCTGGCGGAGTCGTCAGACCCAAAGGCGTGCCTTTCATGCAGACGGCGACCCCCCCTTGCCGCCGCGCAGCAAGAACGACACGTCATTAGGTCCGACGGCGTCCGCCAGCGCGGTTCCATTTAGCTTGTCAAAAAAGCAAGCACAATTCGGGAATCAATCGACCAATGGCTTAAGAAGCAGCGGTCCACACCGCGTCGAGACAAAAAGTAAACTATCCGCGTGCAAACGATGCGACGATCGAAGCCGTGAGCCAAGAATCGCGCGAGCCATTGACGATCTTGCATTTCGTCCTGGCGAGGCTCGGCAGAATCGAGCCTCGTGTATTGATTTCCGTAATTTAGCCACCTAATCGCCCCCGACAATCGGGGTACACCCTTATTTTTTGACATTTTGCAATTTTCACGGGTTAAGCCCCGTTCAACGCGGCGTGAATAACTAGCAGCGTTTATAACGCCAACAACTCCGGTCAGACGCTACAATTAAGCAATGGATTTCCTGAAGAGCGTTGGCGGCAAGATTACATCAGGCTTGGTTGGCCTGGCTGTGATCGCTGCTGGCATTTCATGGTGGCAGATGGACGTGGAAACACGCCATATGCTCGTCAGCGGAACCGGGCGAATCCTGAGCTGGTTCCTGGTGGTGGTTGCCGTTCCGTGGATCGGATTTTGGATCATCGGCTGGGTCGGGAAATTCGGTCGTAACAGTGCCGGCGCGATCCTTATTTTTGCGATGACCGCTCTTGAGGCGGCTCTGCTTGCATGGCTGTTTGAATGGTCGATCCGCGGTGCAACGGCGATCACCTTCTTTTCTGCTGCCACACTGCTGGCTGGTGTGTACAATCTGCTAGCCTGCGACTGGATCGCGGAAAAGCTGGAATGACGGTTGTAGAATCCGCGAAGGAGTTGTTTCGATGGCCACCTCTAACCAACGTGTTGGCGAATACGTCCTTCAGGAGCGCATCAGCGGCGGAACCTTCGGCGAAGTCTGGAAGGCTCAGCATCACGTCTGGACCGATCAGATCGTCGCCGTGAAGATTCCCACTGACCCCCGCTTCCTGCGCAATCTTCAGCACGAAGGCACGGCCATCCACGGGCTTCAGCATCCCAACATCGTGCGCGCCATCGGCTTCGATCCTTACGCAGAGGTGCCGTATCTGGCGATGGAGTTCGTGCCGGGCACAAGCCTGCGGCCGCTCATTCAAAATCGCGCGCTGACGATTCCTGATGCGGTGGCGGTCATGCGGCAGGTGCTCGCGGGACTAAACCATGCTCATCAGGCAAAGGTGATCCATCGCGACGTGAAGCCGGAAAATATTCTGATTCACGAGCGCGCTTTCCGCGACGGCTTTGCCGCCGAGGGCGTTATCAAGGTCACCGATTTTGGCCTTGGCAAAGCCAGCAACACGACGGCCGGTTCCATCGCCATGTCGCAATCGATGGATTCACCTGGAGCGCGAGAAATTGCCGGCACGCTCGACTACATGTCGCCCGAGCAGCGGAGCGGCGCGAACGTGGATTCGCGCGCAGATTTGTACGCGTGCGGCGTGGTGCTTTACGAAATGCTGACCGGCGAGCGCCCGGCCGGAACCGATCTGCCAAGCGATTTGAACCCGGCAACGCCGCGCAGTCTCGATGAGGCGTTCAAACGCTCGTATGCCCGGCTCGACAAGCGCTTCGCATCGGCAGAGGAATTCATCAAGGCGCTGACACCCGCCGGTCCTCCGCCGCTGCCGGGAGCGAGGCCGACGATTGGACGAATTGGCAACGCTCTTCGGCAATGCCCGCAATGCCGACAATCGATCGATCCTGGCGACCAGTTCTGCATGCACTGCGGCATCCAGCTCGTCGAGCATGTGCGCCGCTGCCCGCAATGCGGCGCCTATCCGGACGGCACCGATCAATACTGCATCTTCTGCGGCCAGGCGCTGGCGGAGTTGAGCCGAGCGTGAGCAATGAGGGGTCGGTATGGAGCATCATAGTCCTCCCATTCTGAACTTCATCCTCATTGTCCTGTTCGTATGTGGAGTTGGAATCGTGTTTGTGCGGAGCGTATTCCAGGGAATTCGGGGCAATCCGGTCCGTCGTTGCTCGCGTTCTGGATGTCGTGCGGCAAACGCAGAAGGTGCAAGGTTCTGCAAACGCTGTGGGAATGCTTTGCAGCCTTGATAGAGGAAGTCAACGTGGCGAATACGCTGCCCATTCTCCTTTTTCTGCTGGTGCTGACCATCGGCATCGCGCTAATCATGTCGGTCGGCGAAATGAGAATGAAAACGATGCTGAAGACCGCGCAAGCTCAACGCCGGAACCCGCCGCCGCTGGCGGAACTCGCTCGATCGACCTCTTTGTTGGCACCTGGATTGATTTCAGATGGCTCGAGTCTCTGCCCGCGATTGGGATGTCACATGTTGAACGGTTCTGCTGCACGATTCTGCCGACGGTGCGGAAACGCGCTGCCTCCGAAGATGCCGAGCCGTGGATGAATGCGAGCTGACCATGCAATTTACTCTACTGTTCATCATCCTGATCCCGCTGGTGCTTCTGGTTGCCATCGGCACAATTCTTGTAATCACCGTTGTGGTGCTTCGCTCGATCTTTGGAACTGTTTTCGGAGGCAACCGCCGTCGCGTGGTAGTTGCAACGCGAGTTTGCAATCGTAAAGGCTGCCGGGCATCAAACGTCGCCACGGCGCGCTATTGCCGGCGCTGCGGACAACAGCTCATGACCCTGAGTTCTTCGGTCGTGATGGCGGCATGATGAATTTGCATCGATTTTGTAGTTCGGCGGCAAACGCAAAAGAGGTAAATTGGTTGCGTAGGATTTGTGATGAACCTGTCAAAGCTGCCAACTTCCGTGCCTGCCAGCTTTGAACGCGATCCGCTCGCGGGAGTGGTTCGCCGACGGCTCGAGCGTCGCCTGCCGACCCTTGGCGCCTGGGGCCCTGTCCGCACCGCCTTTTTCGGTACGCTCACCTTTGGCCTTCTGCCGCTGATCGTCTGGACCACCGGCTTCCGTCGCCATGTCGAGCAGGAAACCGAGGCCTTGGGCAGCCTTGCCGAATGGGCGAGGGCGCGCGGACGCAGGCCAGCTGCAGTCGGCCCGCTGATGGCCTCGGCCGAAGACCTGCGCTTCCGCCCACTGGCCTGGCTGGTCTGCCTGCTGGTTCTGCTCTTCGTCATCGCTGCATTTGCGATTCGATTTGCCGAAACGTCGCTGACGTGGGCTGCGTTGCTGGAATGCACCTACTTTTCAGACACCGCGACTTCGCCGACTCACGATCTTCGGCTGATGTGGATGGCCGGACTGACCTTCGCCTATGCACTCCATTGGGTGCACGTTCGGGCCCACGACGCCGACCTGCGCCGATTCATCAAGCGGCTCAATCCGCTCATAACGGCCGAAATGCTTCCGCCGGTCGGCGTGCCGCGCCGAACTGGATTCTGCCTTTTGTGGATCGTGGGCACGGTCATGATGGGCCTGTATGGCGTTTGGTGGGGCATCCCGATGATGCTCGCCGGCGCAGCCCAACGCCGCTACGTGCGCTACACCGGCCCGACGGTTCGCCGCGAGTTGATCAATCGCATGCGCGACATCGCGGATAACAGCCGCGTCCCAACGCAGAACTTCGGCGCCTGCTCCAATCACCGCTGCCTCGCTCCGCGTCGCGCCAACAGCACCTTCTGTCATCGCTGCGGCACGCCGCATCCGGCTTTCGCATGAGAGAAGATTTCATCATCCTTTCCGTCATTGGATGGTGCTGGGGCGCGCTGGTGGGGCTGTTTCTATTGATCCGGCGCGGAAAAGCGCCGAATGCCAAATCTAGACTTGTCGAATCGTCGGTTGAGGCTCGTCCTTAGGATCCTTAGGAGATGTTGTTATTTGCGCGAATTGTCATTTTCATGTTGCTGGCCAGATTCGCGTAGTTGTGCCTCTAGATCTTCTATCGTCGGCATTTTGCCTTTAAACGAAGATGGCAACGCTGCAGTTGTTCGATACTCCGAGATGCCGATCGGCCTGCGCATGTCCCGCAGGGCGTATTCAACAAGCGTCTGACTTCGAGTTTTGCAGAGAATTATTCCTATGGAAGGCTGATCATCGTCGTGGCGAAGCAAATCATCGACTGCGGAGAGATAAAAATTCATCTTCCCAACGAACTCGGGTTTGAACTTCTCCATCTTAAGATCGATGACAACGAAGCAGCGAAGGCTCAGGTGATAAAAAAGCAGATCGATTGAATAGTCCTCGCCATCGATCTCCATCGAATATTGGCTTCCCACGAATGCAAAGCCGGAACCCAATTCAAGAAGAAACTGCCGTAGATGGTCCAGAAGCCCTTGCTCAAGTTCCCGCTCGTGCGCCTCAGGGCCAAGCGTGAGAAAATCGAAGTTATATGGATCCTTGATAATCTGCTTTGCCAATTCCGATTGCGGCGCCGGCAGAGTTTTGTCGAAATTGGTTAAAGCTTTACCTTGCCGACTGTGCAAATCGGTTTCTATTTGGTGGGCGAGGACATTTCGGCTCCAGCCAAACTGAATCGTCTGCCGGGCGTACCACAACCGAACGCTGCTGTCCTTGACCTTTTCCAGCAAGGTGAGGTTGTGATACCAGGTAATTTGTGCAAGCGCCTCTTGCACAATTGCCTCGTCCGGCCACGCCTTCGCGAAAGCTCGCATATATTTCAAATTCCGAGGCGAAAACCCCTGCATCTCTGGAAACGACTTTTGCAGATCGATCGCCAATCTATCGATAACTTTGGCTCCCCATCCCGCGTTTTCCTGACGAGCCAGAATGTCAATTCCGATCTGCCAATACAATTGGATCAATTCCCCATTGACGTGCAGGGCGGCGCGAGTCTGAGCCTCGCGAATGCGAAGCTTCAGACTTTGCAAAAATCTCTGATACCCCTCAGGCGCGCGGTGAGACAGGCTAGACATATTTCCCGAATCACTACCAGCGCATCGCCCTGACAGCAACCAAAGCGGTCCCCTCTCTTCCGCCGACGGGACGTCGTCGATATCCAACAATCGCTTTGCAGCATAAGATCGACTCCATGACCGCCGATGAACTTCAGGCTTTGTGCGAGCGCGGGCAGCAGGAATTGATGCGCATGGAGTATCTCGATGCCGAGGCGACGCTGGCGCAGGCGGAGAAATACGCATTTGAACAAGAGGATTGGGACACGCTCTCGCGGCTGTATCTACCGCTTCAGGAAGCGCGACGCCAGAAGCGACAGAGATGTGCGGAAGGCATCGTCTGCCTCGATCTGATCGCAGAGGAAGCGGAGGCGCCGATCGAACCTCGGCATGTGGCCGAGAATTTCCCGCAGGGCCAGCTTCTGGTTGCCGGCTGGGGCACCACCGCGCCGGCCGCCGGGGTTCGCAAACTGGCGGAGCGCCACAAGCTGTTTCTGGAAACATTTCTTGCCGCGGCTTTTCCGCTGCATAGCGGGCGCGTGGTCGCGATCGTTCCCATAGCCGAATCGGCGCTGCCGGACACGACACCGCGAACGTCCGATGAGCTCCTGGCATTACTGCCGCCGCATAGCTTCCTTTTAAATGAATCTGAGCTTCCGACGGGGCGCCAACGCGGGACTGTGCAAACGGCCGAGCGCATTTTTGCGCTTTGGGAACGGCTGCACGCCCCGTTCCTTGCGGATGCCGATCGACAAACCGATCCGATCCTCAAAATCGAAGGCTACCGCCAAACCATCCGCGTTGATTACGCCTGCGAGCTGGCCCATCAGAAACTCGCCGCCGTCGCGCGCACGCTGCGATAGATGAGGACCCGTTCCCAATTCAAATCGTTATCCCTATTACCTTGCCACTTGGCTCCAATGGGGTATTGCCGGTAATCTCTCTTATTGCCCTATGACTCAATTCTACGGCTACGGCTATCGCGGCGCTTCTCGAGGCGGAATCCATCTGTTGATCGCCCTGGCGATCGTCGTCTTCGGTGTCATCAGCTATTTCGCGCACACGTCCTACAACCCGGTCACCGGCGAAAAGCAGCACGTCGCGATTACGCCCGAGCAGGAAATCCAGCTTGGCCTCCAATCGGCCCCTCGCATGGCCAGCGACATGGGCGGCGAAGTCGATGCTTCCGATCCGCAGGTGATTGAAGTCAGCAAAGTTGGCAACCGCGTTGTCAGTAACAGCGACGCCGGGCAGACGCCCTATGAATACAAGTTTCATCTGCTGCGCGATACGCAGACAGTCAATGCCTTTGCCCTGCCCGGCGGGCAGATCTTCATCACCCGTGGTCTTCTGGATCGTCTTGGCAATGAAGCGCAGCTTGCCGGCGTCCTGGGGCACGAGAGCGGCCACGTCGCCGCGCGCCATGCGGCACAGCAGCTCGCGCAAAGTCATTTGCTCAACGATCTGGTGCTCGCCACTGGCGTCGGCGCGAGCAATTCCAATCATCCGAGTGAAGGAGTCGCCGCCGCGACGATTGCCTCTGCTCTCAGCAAGCTGGAGACGCTTCGCTACAGCCGGGCCGATGAATCGCAAGCGGATTTACTTGGATTGCGATTTATGTCGCAAGCCGGCTACGACCCGCGGGCGATGGCACAAGTGATGGAGATTCTCAAACAGGTGACGCCGACGACTGGCCGCGAGCCGGAGTTTCTCGTGACTCATCCCTATCCCGAAAACCGCATCCAGCACATCAATGCCTGGATCCAGCAGCATTATCCGAGCGGCATTCCCTCTGGTTTGACGTTGGGACAGAACCTGCGCAATGGTGTGGCGGCAGGATATGGTTCGTAGATACGTGCATCGATCCGGTTTCAGTGCTTTCACCGCACCGCTTCTTGGCTGCGACCACCAACTTCAAATCTCAGATTTCAAATTTCAGATTTGAAATTAAATGCGAGCGGCGTCCGCTGCCGCCACTTCGACCATGTGGCCAAACAGTGTGAGGTTTTTGGCATCAGTGATGCGCACCTCGACCAACTGCCCGGCACAGGCGGGGTCGCCATCGAAGGCAACGATTTGGTCGCCATGCGTTCGGCCAATGAGCTGCGTTTTGTTCGAATCCGCGGATCGCGTTCGTCGCTCCCACATCAATTCGACGCCGCCCTGGCTCGATGGATAAGCCTGCCGGCTCACGAGCTTGCTAACCCCTTCGACGAGCACTTCAACCGTTTTGCCGATCATCTCGCGATTGCATTGCTGCGAGACTTCCTGCTGCACCGCCAGTAATTGGCTGTTTCTGATGCGCTTAGTTTCTTCAGGCACATCGTCTTCGAATCGGTCGATGGCCGGCGTTCCGGGTCGCGGGGAATATTTGAAGATAAAGCTGTTCTTAAATCGGCACTCGCGCAGCAGATCGACCGTCTGCGCGAAATCCTCATCCGTCTCTGTGGGAAATCCCACGATGAAATCGCTGGCGATGGAGATATCGCTCATCATCTCCCGCGCGCGGCGGATAAAATCGCGATAAGCGCCGGCCGTGTACCCGCGGTTCATCATCTTCAAGATCCGGTCGCTGCCGCTCTGAGCCGGTACATGCAGATAGCGGCAGATGCGTGAGCAGTCGCGCATGGCGGCCAGCGCCTCATCGCTGAAATCGCGCGGATAGCTGGTCACAAATCGTAGCCGGGCCAGATGTGGCACTGCTTCGTGTACGGCATAGAGCAGCTCGGCAAATGAAGTCTCGCGCCCATCACCATGCTTGTAGTGATAATGATTGACCGTCTGCCCCAGAAGCGTCACTTCGCGCACGCCTGCGTCCGCCAAGCGACGAACTTCCTCGATCACATTCGTCGGCGGCCGATGGACTTCAGGCCCGCGCGTGTAGGGCACGACGCAGTAGGTGCAGAATTTATTGCAGCCGCGCGTGATGCGGACATAAGCCTGCGCCGGAGTGTCTTGCGATGAAATGCTCCGCGACAGATCAAGCATCTCCAGATTGTCTTTGGCGGCATCGAGCGTGCTGGATCGCCGGGTGGTCGCGCCCATCAGGGCGACCTGCCGATCGCGCCGCCCTTCTTCTTTTGTGACGACTGCGTTGTGCACGAGCGTCGTCAACTTATCCAGCTCGCCGGGGCCACAGAGCACATCGACGTGCGGAAATTTTTTGAAGATGTTTTTGCCATCGCGCTCGGCCATGCAGCCGATGACGCCGATCACGAGTCCCGGATCGCTTGCCTTGCGGTCGCGAAGCTCCCCCAGCCGCGACCAGACCTTCTGCTCGGCATGCTCTCGCACCGAGCAGGTGTTGTAGATAATCACATCCGCGGCATCGCGATCGTCAACCGCTTCATATCCCTGCGCGCGAAGCTGCCCCATGACCAGCTCGCTGTCGAGCACGTTCATCTGGCAGCCGAAGGTTTCGAGATAAAGCTTGCGCCGCATAGTGACAATAATTGCAAATTAACGCGAAATTCCGCAGGCAGATGATAGGAACAAGATGCGAATTGGGCCAGCCAACGCCTCATTTCTCGGCGCTGGGCGAGGCCGCTGGCGGAGATTGCGGCACAGGATCGGCCGTTGGAGGTGAATGGTTTGCCTCCAGCACCGGAAAGCCGGCGGGACCTTTCCTTTTCATTGCATTTTTGATCCACACGAAAACCACGACGGCAATCACCAGCAGGATGCAGCCAATCAAAATCCACCGTTTAGCCTGGTGGACATGCTCGTTGAGATCGCGGAGCCTCCTGGAAAAGACAAAGCCCAGGTACAAAAACAATCCGCCGCTGACAATTGCTGCGAGCGAATCAGCGATGATGAATTTCCAGAAGGTAAATCGAGTCGCTCCCGCGACGACCACCATCGCTCCGCGGATGCCCGCAAACATACGCCCCACCGCGACCACCCACACGCCCCATCGCTCAAAGAGCTTCTCGACGTAGCGCATGCGCTCTTCGGAAACGTGCCGGCCAATAAAGGGAATCTTGCTGACTTCACTGCCGAACGATTTGCCCAGGTAGTAGAGCACGCAGTCGCCGCCGATGATCCCGGCCCAGCCACAGATGGCAGCCAGAGCGAGATTCATCTGCCCGGCCGCAACCATCCCGCCCGCGGCTAGCAGTGGAATGTCTTCGGGAAGTGGCATCCCCAGCCCGCAGGAAAACAGCAGCAGAAATAAAACGGGCGGGCCGCCATGGTGCACCCAATGTCGCACGAGTGCATCGATGTCGAATTTGGCAAGGATGAACATCACGCGCGGGCCTCTTGGACTAGATGTAATACATCTGCTGCTGGAGATTGCCGGAGCGGTTGACGCGTTCGAGCAGTTGTTCGAGGCTGAGCTTGTCGAGCACCTGATCGGTGGCTTGGGTGAGTTGCTCGTTGAGCAGATGGACGGCCAGTTCGCCAGCCGAAAGCTCGCCAGCAAGCTGCCCTTCGTTAGCCGTCAGGCGTCCTTCGAGCCTTCGGACCAGTTCGCCGACCCGGATGTCCTTGGGCGAGCGCGACAGGCGATATCCCCCTTCGCGCCCCACTTTGCTTTCCAGGAACCCGCCCCGGCGAAGAGTCAGCAGAATGGCCTCCAGAAATTTGGTCGGCAACCCCTCCTGCTGGGCCAGATCGCGCGACTGCACGAAGGTGCGCGGCGAGAGCCTCGCCAATTGCACCACCGCGCGCAGGCCATATTCAGTTTGCTTGGAAAGACGCAATCGAGAAATCTCCGTGCGAATGGGAAAGCTGCTTCATCCTAAGGAATGCAGGGGGAATATTCCACCGGTTACAGGCGGTATACTATATCAGCATGTTTCAACGATTTTGGATAGTCTTGCTGGTCTATGGCGCATTGCTGCCTTCGTTGTCGAATGCCGCGCCCCAGCGCGCGGCGATTGACCAGGCGGTTTTGAACAGTAGCGCGCTGCAGCCGGGCCAGCAGGCGGTGATCGGAATTCTGGTAACGATCAACAATGGCTTTCATGCCCAATCGCACACGCCGATCGGCGATGACAACATCCCCTTTACGCTCAAGCTGAACGACGATCCGACGATCACCGCATATGAGCCGGTCTATCCGCAGGGTAAAGTCGAGAATTACCCAGTCGGCAAATTGGACGTCTACACGGGGCAGGTCATCTGCTATGTGCCGATCCAGGTGAAATCGGACGCCAAGCCGGGCGAGATTCACTTGAGCGGCTCGGTGCGCTGGCAGATCTGCAACGAAAACGCCTGCTTTGCGCCGGAAACCAAGAAGTTCAGCATCGACTCAAAAATCGTCAGCGCCACGACACCGATCAAGGCGGAGCACGAAGAGATTTTTAAGAACTTAGACCCGAAGATTTTCTCACACCTTGGAGCGACGTCGCAGCCAGCCACGAAAAGTTCGCAAAGCAGTCAGGCATCCAGTGGAGATAGCCTGAGTCTTTTTGGCTTCAACATCACGCATGATTCTTACGGGCTGATTTTCTTTGCAGCCTTTATCGCAGGCATTCTCTTTAACGCGGTCCCCTGCGTGCTTCCGGTCCTTCCGCTCAAGGCGATGGGTTTTTACCAGATCTCAGAGCACAACCGCTTGAAGTGCATTGCCTTTGGCGCAGTGTTCAGTCTTGGGTTGATTGCCACGTTTGGCGCATTGGCACTCATCGTGTTGGTCGGACACAAGGGCTGGGGACAAATCTACAGCAACGCGTGGGTGAATGCGGCTCTTGTGCTGGTCTTGCTGGCCTTCGCGATCGGTACGTTCGGTTTCTTCACCGTCAATGTTCCGACAGCGCTTTACAGTGTGACGCCTCGGCACGACACCTATTTTGGCAATTTCCTCTATGGAATCCTGACCGCGGTCCTCTCGACGCCGTGCACGTTTGGCCTGTTCCTGGGATTGCTCGTCTGGGCGGCAACGCAGCCGACGATCATCGGCGTCACCCTAGTCATGACCGTCGGCGTCGGGATGGCGTTTCCCTACTTCCTGCTCAGCGCCTTTCCGAGTCTGGCGCGCCGCTTCCCGCGAAGCGGCCCCTGGTCCGATCTGGTGAAGCAGGAAATGGCGTTTCTGCTGCTGGGAAGCGCCGTCTTCTTTGCACGCAGGTTCATTCAACCTTATACGGGAGCGAGCGGCTTCTGGTGGGTTTTGTATGCCGTCGCGTTAATTGCCGGGATCTATTTGATCGTCAGGGCGTTTCAATTCACGCCGCGTATTGCTCCCCGCGCCATCTCCGGCGCGATCGCACTGGCGGTGATCGTCGTCGCACTGCTCTTAACCTTGAAGCTGGTCAACCAGCCCTACGCTTGGACGCCCTACACGCCCGAAGCCCTTAAAACCGCGCGGTCGGATCGGCAGGTGACCGTCGTCGAATTCACCGCCTCCTGGTGCACCAATTGCCAATATGTCGAGACGCACACCCTGCACAGCAAAGACATCGTGCAGGCCGTCAAGCAATATGATGTAAAAATGCTGAAGGCCGACGTAACCGCCGACGACGCCCCTGGCTGGACGCTGCTCAAGCAGATCAACCCCGTCGCCGCCATCCCCTTCACCGCCGTCTACCCCCCCGGCTCCGCAGCGCCGATTAAGCTGGAGGGGATTTATTCGGCGGATGATCTGAAGTCGGTGATTCAGCAAGCCGCGCGGCCCGCGGTGGCGGTGCGGTAAACTCTGTTGCCTATTTCCGCAGCTAGACCAGTGTTCTGAATTTACATGACCCAACGGCTCTGGAAGGGTAGAATAGAACTATGGTTAGACTGGTCGATGCAGTATTCACCAATGGTGCATTTCAGCCCCTTGAGCCGTTGAAGTTGCCTGAGGGCACGCGCGTTCAGTTGGGTGTTTTTGAAGATCAGCCCAATTCTGGCCAAACGCCGCCCGCGGCAAAAATCCATACGCCGCGCCTCGCGAACAGGGACGATGCGGCAAAGTTTGTGATGGAAGTCCGGGAGACGGGCAATGCCGGGGTATGACACTGCCCGTTTCGATCCGCCAGCGCCGCTTGCGCTCGTGGATGTCAACTCCGAATCCCTGGGCGGTGCCATCCACGATGTACCAATGTTGCTGGACACCGGTGCGGACGTAACGCTACTTCCCCGCTCACAGGTTGCATCGCTCATCTCGGCTGGCGCTGAATTATTTGAATTGGAGGCATTCGACGGAACCAAGAGCTTCTCGCCAGCGATCACCTGTGAACTGAAATTTCTCGGCAAAACATTTCGCGGGCAATTCTTGCTGGTCGATGGCTGGCATGGCGTCCTCGGTCGAAATGTTCTAAACAATCTTTCGATTCTGTTTGATGGCCCCTCCAAGAAATGGACGGAACATCGCTAGGGAGCATCGTTCATGCCAGTCACGGTAAAAGGAATTATTCACGGCAAGACTGTCGAACTCGAAAGGGCGCCCGGGCTCCCAGACGGCCAGGAAGTGACGGTTACGCTCGCGCCGGCTGCTCCAAAACCGGGCGCTCCGGGGGCAGGTCTTCGGCAGGCCTTCGGTGGTTGGGCCGACGATTCCCAAGGGCTGGACGATTATCTTGATTGGGCCCGGCGGCAGCGCAAGGTCGGCCGCCGGGAGATCAATCCATGAGCTTTCTGATTGATACCGATATCTGCTCGGCCTATCTCAAGGGAAATCGGATCGTTTGGAATCGGTTCATGCAATTCACCGGCGGATTGCATATCTCGGCCATCACCTTGGCCGAACTGAATGTCTGGGCGCAACGTGCCGGGGCTCCCAAGAGCCGGCTGGAATCGCTGCAGGCGCTATTGAATGATCTCATCTTTCTGGAAGTGGATGTCGACGTCGCCCAGCGCTACGGACATTTGCAGGCACTGCTACTCGATCAAGGAAAACCAGCGCCGGGGATGGATTTGGTAATCGCGGCGACAGCCTTAGTTCATAACCTGACACTCGTAACCCACAACACTCAGGACTTTATCAACATTCCTGGCCTAAGGATTGCCGATTGGCTTGTCCCTTGATTGCGCTGCTTGAGAATCTGACTCAAAATCCTGCTCATTGCCTTGCCAGTTGCAAGCCGCCAGAATTGCAACATGCGGTTCTTCAAAAAAAAGGCACACGACAAGATCGAAGTTCACTTCTTCGACTCGAAAACACGCAACGTGTTTGCAAAATCACTCCTGCCGATCGAGCGACTGCCTGAGAGCTTCGAGGCGTCCACTACATTTCATCTGAAAGATCAAGACTGGAGCGTCGTCGAAGCTCGTCCCATGACCGCAGCCGAGTTTCGAAAGACCGGCAAACTTTTTCTCGTTCTCAGCAAAATCGAGAAGCTTTCGGTTGATCCATCGAAGATTCTCTTTTCCCTGCCGACGGTTGCCGGCGATGGTCTGCCCGCGATCACACCCGGCACATCTATGCTGGGCACTGATGCAATTGCAATTCACGAAGACGACTGGCGTCAGATCGAATGGTTGCCGACGTCAATAGCGGACGTTATCGAAAGCGAACTGAAATCGGTGATGACGATTCACCAGAAAGAGAGGCAGGAATACGGCTTCACCAGATGCCACCTTCGGCCCGTACTGCCCTTTCTATCGCCTGATCGCGAGATTCGCCTCAGCGATTTGCGCGAGGCGCTGGGGCCAAATGCTACCTGGCTCCGTGGCTTTGGCATTGGCGGGATCGCAGGTATAGCCGAAAATTCGTTTGCGGTGCGGCTCCTTTCGTCGATCGAATTGTTTGGCATCACCGACGGCGACAGAATTCAATCCATCTGTTTTGCGAACACGTCGGTAAACAATATTCCCGAGCCTGATGTTCAAAACCTCGCGAACTTTGCAGCCGCACACGATCTGCTGCTGGTTGATTGGTGCCGAGTTATTGCCTTGCCGGGGATTCACCCTGACTACGTCAGTTATTTCACCCGCTCATGACGCAGAGGTCTCTGACTTTGAGATCGGCGGCAATCCAGTTCCTGATCCGGTTCCGATTTCCGTCACGCGCACCCGCCTTCCTTCGATCTTCAGTCTTCCTTCTTGAAATAACTTGAGCGCTGCGGGGTAGGCGATTTTTTCTTCTTCAAACACTCGTGCGGCGAGTGTCTGGGCGGTGTCGGATTCGAGAACGGGGCAGGCACGCTGGAGGATGATGGGGCCGGTGTCGTAGGTGTTGTCGACGAAATGCACGGTGCAGCCGGAGATTTTGCAGCCGTGGTCGAGGACGGCCTGGTGGACTTTGGGGCCGAACATGCCCTTGCCGCCGAAGCTGGGCAGCAGCGAGGGATGAATGTTGATGATTCGGCCGATCCAGCGGGATGGCACCTCGAGCAGGCAAAGCCAGCCGCCCATGCAGATCAGATCTACGTCGGCATCATCGCAGAGCGAAAAGACCTGTTTGCTGAAATCGGCGCAATTCTCAAAGGCGCTTCGATCCACGACGAAGTTCATGATCTTGCCGGCGGACGCGCGATCGAGCCCTTTAAGGCCGGCGCGCGAGCCAATCACGAGCTTGATTTGAAGGTCGAGCTGGCCAGCCGAAACAAGATCGATCAAGTTCTGGAGCGTCGTCCCGGAGCCGCTGACCAGCATGGCAATTCGCAGTGCAGCCATTGGCCCTCAAAAAAAAGATCCACCACGGAGGCACGGAGACACGGAGGTGTGGTTGTGCTGAAATATGGGCCGACGCGAGGGATGCCACTGGGGAGATGAATTTGCCACAGGTGCACACAGATGAACACAGATCAAGGCGCAGAAATTCAGCCCTGCCGTTTGTCCGGTCAGGACTCGATGCAGCATGTACCGATCTGAATTGCTTTTTAATTGTCTTTCATCTGTGTTCATCTGTGTCTATCTGTGGCTAATTCTTTCAATTGAAATCGTTCCTCGCACCGGCACTCGATTCAGCAGAACCCGACCTCCGCGTCTCCGTGCCTTGTATGTTCAAAAACACCAACAGACGTTCTACTACCGCTCGCCGTGTCCGCGGGGCGAGGAGCGTAGCGACGAGCCATGCGGACACGGCGAGCGGCCCACGACCGATCGTG
>Ga0134128_10001487_pt1 | contig 30081 bp, 15 predicted proteins | sample KB31754_FD_96462 | JGI IMG/M metagenome (GOLD analysis project Ga0134128, IMG submission 96462) | Terrestrial soil microbial communities with excess Nitrogen fertilizer from Kellogg Biological Station, Michigan, USA - KB3-175-4 | ecosystem: Environmental > Terrestrial > Soil > Unclassified ... | reverse complement strand
TGTGGGCATGGTACAAACGGGTGAGTTCGCGGGTGCCAATGCGCTGGGTGATGTGACGGGTAATAACTCGGGTGTCTATCCCGATCCGGTGCTCCTGCAACAGTATGTATTGTTCCCGGGTAATTTCGGAGCCTTTACGATCTCGGGTTTGAACCTGTCGAAGACGTACGACTTTACCTTCTTTGGAAGTGAGAATTATGAGGGTGGAAATAATAACACCGGTTATGTTGTGAACGGCGATACGGTTTATCTGAATGCCCTGGATAATACCAATGCTACGGTGACCTTGCACGGGATAGTGCCCAATGGCATGGGTCAGGCCAATATCACCATGTTCTGTCCGGGTACTTCGATTGCGGGCTGGTTCAATGCGATGGTGATCAATGGCTACACTCCGCTGGCACAGAATGCGCCGACGGTGCCGCAGACGCAGGTGGCCGGGGCTTTGAGCAATACGACGGTGAATACGGCTACGGGCGCTTCCTTCATGGCGGCCGCGACCGCGACGCCGGTACTCGATTCCGTGATCCAGGCGTATCCGAATCCGTTCCATACCAGCTTTACGCTGAGTGTTCCGGTGTTCAGCACGGGCGAAAAGGTGATGGTGGTCTTGTTCGATGCGAGCGGACGCCTGGTCTACAAGAAAGAGCTCGACAATGTGATGGAAGGGGTGAACTATATGCAGATCGGACAGGATGCCGGTATCGGCGGACCTGGTATCTATCTGGGTAAAGTGATCTTCTCCAGTGGCAGAGCGGCTCAAACCTTCAAGGTTTTGAAGAACTGATCATACGATCCTTAACAATAAAAGCCGGCGCTGTGAAGCGCCGGCTTTTTGATTTTACCCACTTCGTGGTATATTGAGAAAAAACATCATCGATCCCTTGTACGTACGGGGAAAAGTATATATTTTAGCTATCTCAATGCTAGAGTCCAAGTCTAATCTCCCTTTGTCTAACCGACGTTTTCCTTCCCTTCGTATTCTGCTAAGCAAAAGGTTCATTCTGGTTTCTTAGAGGTTTGTTTTGTTTCTCTGTCCTGTCTCTCTGTCCTGTCCCAGATCTTCTCACCGCATTTAACATCCTTGTAAAAACTTCGAAATGCCATGGCATTTTACCGTGCGAAACCCTTGAGGATGCAACATTTATTACCCTAAAAGTCTGAACATGAAAGTTTTTACGAGACATTTCACGGGGCTCCTTATTGCCCTTATCTTCCTATGTGGTACGGCTGTACGTGGACAGAGTATCCTCAACCCTAACGACAGTGTTCTTACGTATCCTGCGAACCGTCCAGCGATCCCTGCTTATGGAAGTATCCAGAAGTGGGTGCGCACCGTACGCATGACCTGGAACACGAACAGCTGGAAGTGCTATATCTACAATGGCAACCAGTTCCGGCTTCGTTTCCCTAACGGGTATAACCCCACCGCGAATGACGGTAAGCTTTACCCGATGATGATCTTCATGCATGGCGAAGGCGAGGCGGGAACGGTGTATGACAATGAATATTCCTTATTCCATGGCGGTCAGATCTTCGATACAGCTGTGGCAAATGGATCCTGGCCCGGCTATGTGCTGGTGATGCAAACGGGCGGCGGCTGGGGGCCTAATCAGATGGCTGCGCAGCAGTTCATCATTGACTACATGATCAAGAACAATAAGCTGGATCCCTTCAGGGTCGTGCTCAACGGTCTTTCCGGTGGCGGTTCCGGCGACTGGCAATTGTTCCAGGCCAAGGAATCTTATATTGCCGGTTTGATACCGATGTCGTCGGTGTCTATTAATTTCGACAGCCCCGACAGCGTCAATAAATGGAAGTTCGAGCCGATATGGAATATCCATGGAGGGAAAGATGGTTCGCCTGCGCCGTATACGGCGCAGCAGGTGTTATTGGCCATGCAGGCGGGCGGGGCGAACTATACGGATCTGAATATGACGACGCAGGGGCATGATACCTGGGACAGTACCTGGTCGATGCCGGCATTTTGGCCCTGGTTAGCGGCGCAATATTGTTCCAATCCCTGGACATTGTTCGGGCGAACGTGGTTCTGTCCAGGTCAAACCATTAATGTAACCGTAGGGGTGGAAGCGGGTTACCAGGCGTATCAATGGCGAAAGAATGGGACGCTGATCAATGGGGCGACATCGAATTCGATCAATGTCACTACGGTGGGTACGTATGATTGCCGTGTCGAGCGGAGTAATATTTGGTCCGACTGGTCGCACACGCCGGTGGTGATCGAGAATCCGCAGCAAACGGTGACGCCGGCCATTACGATACAGGGGCTCATGAGCAATGTTGTTCCCGCGCCGGATGGAAATACGGGGGTGACGTTACAGGAGCCTGCGGGGTATCAGACTTACGTGTGGAACGCGGTGGGCAGCAATACCGCGCTGTCGACCACCAATACCTATTATGCGCCGGCGGGCCAATATGTGGCCGAGGTTACACAGCAGTACGGCTGCTCGACCAGTTTCTCGGCGCCATTCACGGTGGTCAATGCGGGCGGACCGAACAAGCCTGACCCGGCCACCGGTTTGGTGGTCACGAATCTTTCGCAGACCTCGCAGCGCCTGAACTGGAACCAGAACCCGAATCCTAATTACCAGGAAACGAATTTCGAGGTCTACGAGGGGACGCAAAGCGGCGGACCCTATAAGCTGATAGCGATCACCGGAGCCAACGCCGTTGCGGATACGGTTACGGGGTTAAAGGGCGGGATCAAGTATTATTATATCGTACGGGCAGTCAACAACACGGGCGCTGCGGCCAATTCCAATGAGGCGAGTGGTGCTACGTCGACCGATGTCCAGCCGCCGACCACGCCAGGCAATTTGCATGTTACGGCAAGTACGCAATCGTCGATCTCTCTGGCCTGGACGAAGTCTACCGACAATGTCGGGGTGACCGCCTATAACATCTATGTCAATGGTGCGTTGTCCAATGTGGCGACGGGCAGCGCCACGACCTATACCTTGAATGGGCTTACTTATCAACAATCCTATAGCTTTTATGTCGTGGCAGCTGACGCCGCGGGCAACCTGAGCCCAGCCAGCAACCAGGTGAGCGCAGAGCCGATCGTCTCCGGGTTGACGTATTCTTATTTTTCGTTGACCGGTACTACGACCACCATGCCGAACTATACCACTACAAGGGCGACATCTACGGGGTCGTTAACGAATATCTCGTTGAGCCCGGCAACCAAGACCACCGAATACGGGTTCCTGTTCAATGGCTTTTTGCATGTCACCGTAGCCGGTAACTATACCTTCCAGCTGACTTCTTCGGATGGCGCGAATGTTTATCTGGGACCGTTAAATGGGCCAGCCAGCCCTTATAGTGCCACGGGTACGCCGTTCATCAACAACAATGGCGTGCACAATCCCGCAACGACGGTCACGTCGGCCAGTGTCAATCTGAGCGTTGGGCTTTATCCCCTTGCGGTTGCCTATTTCAAGGGTGTTACGGGTACGGGTACGCTTGGTCTGAGCTGGCAGGTTCCGGGGACGGGCAGCTATGTCTCCATTCCCACCAGCGGGTGGGTGGATCAGGCGGTGGTGAACGGGCAGATCCCGGCCATCCCGACGAACCCGGCAGCGACAACCTTGTCCTTTAACAAGGTGAGTCTCTCGTGGACGGATAACAGCGGCGGCACGGCGACCACGGAGATCTGGCGGTCGACGTCCGCGACCTCGGGTTTTGCGGTCGTAGGGAATACTGCGGCGGGTGTGACGAGTTTTATCGACTCTACGGTATCGGCGGCCAAGACCTACTACTACGAGCTCAAGGCGGACAACCTGTATGGAGAATCGGCGCTGACGAGCGCGGTGAATGCTACTACGCAGCCGTTGCCGGCTATCCCGCCGGTGCCGGGTGGGTTCACGGGCAAGGCGTTGACCTATTCTTCGATTGGTCTAAGCTGGGGTAGTGTGGCGGGTGCCTCGAGTATCGTGATCGACCGGAGTACGGGCAATAATCAAACCTATGTGCTGTGGGCTGTGTTGCCGGGGACCGCGACCTCCTTTACGGATACCGGGTTATATGCGAATTCGACCTATTATTATAAAATACAGGCAGTGAATCCGGGTGGTTCTTCGGCCTTTACGCCGGAGATCGCGGTGGTGACGCTGGACAATTTGCCGGTCATTACGAATTTGCCGGCGATCCTGCAGGCGAAGATCGGATCGACGACGGTGTTCAATGTGAGTGCGACGCAGCCGGGTACGAGTCCGCTGACCTTTAAGGCGTCTGCGCTTCCCACGGGTGTCAACTTCGTGGACAATGGGAACCGGACGGGTACGCTGACGGTTACGCCGACGACACCGGGGGGCAATTATCCGGGACTTTATATTGTGGTCACGGATGCTGTTGGCGGGGCCGATACGACGACGTTTGCATTGAATGTGAACAACAATACGCCGCCGACGCTGAACGCTATCTCGAATGTTATCATGAACGAAGGTGATTCGTTGGCTATTGCGCTCTCGGGGGCCAATACTGTGAGCCCCGGCGATACCCTGGTCTTTAGTATAGCGGGCGCGCCTGCGCGGACCGTGCTGACGGCGGTGTCGAATGGTGCAGCCACGCTGGTCCTTCGGCCGAGCTTTGCCGCCGCGGGGGTATACACGGTGCAGGTAACGTTGACGGATAACGCCAATAGCCTGACGGCTGTGCAATCTTTCACGGTGACGGTGAAAAATAAAAATCCCAACCAGACGATCTATAGCCGGTTTGCTTACAATGATGCGGGTGCGCTGGGCGCGCCGTGGAATGCCCTGCTGGGTGCGACGACGAATAACCTGCTGGATTCGAATGGCAATACAACGACGGTAGGTCTGAGTTTTAGTCCGACCACGTGGTGGAACACGTATAGCGGTGGATCGTCTACCGGGAACAACTCGGGTGTCTATCCGGATGTTGTGTTGAAAGACTATTACTGGTTCGGTTCCATCTATGGTGGTCCGGACGTGATCAATGGTACGGTTTCGGGCGTAGATACTTCGCAGGTGTATAATCTGACGTTCTTTGCGAACAGCGTGTATAGCGGCGTGCAGGACAATGGCTGGACGACCTATACGGTAGGTAACCAAACGGTGACGCTGCATGTACAGAACAATACCGGGAATACGGTGACCATTTCGGGCATCAAGCCGGCTTCCAATGGCACGATCGCCTTTGCGATGGGCTTGGGGCAGAACAATACCCAGCTGGGTTATATCAATGCGCTGGTGATCACCAAGCAATTCGATGACGGCTCGGCCCCTGCGGGCACCAGCGGGCTGACGGCCAGCAATTCGCCGGGCAAGGTGAGCCTGAGCTGGGCGGATTCGGCTTACAACGCGACGGGCTACCAGGTCTACCGGTCACTCACGGGAACCGGCAATTACAGCCTGCTCGGGACGGTTACCGGCAATTCGGCCAACGGCTATGTCGACAGTACGGTGAACAGCGGCACGGGTTATACGTATGAGGTGGAGGCGGTGAATACCCATGGAACCTCGGCGTTCGACAGCGTGTCGATCGTAACACAGCGCCGTTTGCCCAAGATCACGGCTATCCAGAACGTTGTGATGAAGGATACTTCGAGCCTTACGGTGAATGTGACGACGACTGCCGATCCGACATCGGTGCTCACCCTGACGGCTACGAATCTCCCGCCGTTCGCCACCTTTACGGACAACGGTAACGGTACGGGCGTCCTGACGTTCTCGCCGTCGGCCGGAACCACGGGTATCTATTCGAATGTTTCGGTGACGGTTGCCGACCAGTACGATTCCACGGCTACTACGAGCTTCTCGGTTGCCGTAACCGAGCCGGATGTGCAGAGCGTCTACGTGAGCCTTTCGGGTGGCGCTGTCTCGCCGGCGCCATGGAATTCGCTGACGACGCCTCCGTTCGCGGGAACGGTCATGTCGAACCTCACTGATGACGGCGGCACGGCCACCGGAATCTCGGCGACGCTGGTAGATGGCTGGTATTGGTATGGTGTTACGGGTTATATGGCCGGGAACGGCCAGGGTACCTTGCCCACGCAAAGCACCTATCCGCCGACGGTTGTTCAGAACTTCCTGTTTGACCCGTCGAACAACACGCGTCGTATACAGTTCAGCGGGCTGAACAATGCCAAACAGTACAATTTTGTCTTCTTCAATAGCATGTGGGATGGCACGAACGGCCTGACTTGGTTTAACGTCAACGGTGATTCGGTGAGTCTGCAAGCCGACTGGAACGTCAACCATACGGTACAGCTCAACGGCTACCGCCCGGTGAATGGCGTTATCACGGTGGTTGTTCATAAGGCTGCCGCTGCCGCCAATGCCTACCTGTGCTCGATCGTGCTGCAGGCGTATGACACCACGGCGGGTACATTGATCGGCCCGGCGGATCTGCGGGCCACGAGGATGACGCAGACGACGGTAAGCCTGCAATGGCAGGACCGGAGCGCCATCGAAACCGGCTATGAGGTCTGGAGGGCGACCGACGCCACGGGTACCTACTCGTTGTTAGCGAGCCTGCCGGCCAAAACGACGACCTATATGGATACCCATCTCAGCAGGAACACCAACTACTACTATATCGTACGGGCGGTAAATGGTGCGACGCATTCGAACTACAGCAGCGTATTGGCGGTTACGACATACCAGGATGCGATCTATGTGCACCCGAGCTACACAAGCGCCGGCAATGGCCCGACGCCACCATGGAACAACCTGAACAATTCGGGCCGGGTAGGCGCAAGCTGGAGCAATTGGATCGACAGTACGGGCATCGTGACGAGCATTGGCATGGTGCAGACGGGAGCATTTGCAGGCCCCAACTCGCTGGGTGATGTCACGGGCAACAACTCGGGCGTTTATCCCGATCCCGTCCTGTTGCAGCAGTATGTACTGTTCCCGGGCAACGATGGTTCATTCACGGTAAGCGGTCTGACGCTGTCCAAGACGTATGATTTCACTTTCTTTGGTACGGAGAACTATGAGGGCGGCAATCAGAACACGGCTTATATCGTCAATGGAGATACGGTGTACCTGAATGCCTTGTACAATCAGCAGACCATCGTCACCTTGTACGGCATTACGCCGAATGCGCTGGGCCAGGTGAGCCTCCAGATGATCTGCCAGGGTACGGCGGTCGCGGGCTGGTTCAATGCCATGGTGATCAACGGGTACACGCCCATCGCGCAGAATGCGCCAACGGTACCGGGTGTTACGGGTGGCATCATGTCGCCGATATTAACGGGTGTATCTGCTTCGGCACAGTTCACCAATGGAACACAAACGATGTCGATGGACAGTGTGGTCACGGCTTATCCGAATCCGTTCCACACCAGCTTTACCTTGAGTGTGCCGGTGTTCAACATCGGTGAGAAGGTGATGGTCACCCTCTACGACATGAGCGGGAAGCTGGTTTACCGGAAGGAATTCGACGATGTGCAGCAGGGGATGAACTACCTGCAGGTAGGCGAGGACGGCTCGATAGGCGGGCCGGGCGTCTATATCGGTAAGATAAGCTTTGGCAGTGGCAGGGCCACACAAGCGATCAAACTGATCAAGCAGTAAGACGTATTACGGGTATATGAATACAGGACAGGGAGCTTGCTCCCTGTCCTTTTTTTGGTGTGCCGCCCCGGGGCGGCTGTCCGAAGGACAATCATAAGCGGGTATGCGGCAAACGGCCTATTTTTCGAGCTAGGACGTTTGCCGCATATTCTTTAACTTTGAAGGACTTATGACGGAAAAGAAGGCATCTTTTCATGAAAATGTGGTTACCCTGGTGATTGCTGCGATCATCGCCGGCTTGTTTATCAAGACTTTATTTTTTTAACCCGACATGGCGAACAGGCAAATCTCCAAAGAAGCGCGGAGGTATTCGCGGCCACCGAGTGCGTTGACGAGGCTGTTCCTGGACAGCAAGCTTCACAATTGGCTGGGTGCGTTGATCGGCTGTATGATCGCCGTATCCATGGGTTTTCTGCTGGCCCGGTATACGGTGATAGGGCTGGGGGTATTCGGCCTGTCGATAGGTTTGGCGATCGTCATGGCCTGCCTGTTGAGTCCAACTGCCGGTTTTTACATCAATATGGTCTATTGCCTGGTGATCTACGAGCTAAACAGGATGATCTTTCATGACCAGTTGCAGGTGGGCGTTGTCATCGATGCGCTGGGGTTGGCGATCCTTTTTGGCTATATTATCAAAGGCTCTTCGGTGAAGAAGGAACTTGCGGAGTTTGTGCGTTCGCCTATCGTGGTTTTGATCATCCTGAACTTTTCTTACGGTATCCTGGAGATCTTCAATCCGGAAGGGCATTCGGTAGCGGCCTGGGGCATGGCGGTACGCCGGGCGGTGGAGGTCTTTGTTTTTCTGTTCGTCACCTACCAGGCGCTGGGTGACAAGGCGGCTTTGCGGCGTTACATCAAATTCCTTTTCGTGATGTGCGTGCTGGTGGGCTTTTATGGCTGTTTCCAGCAGTGGCATGGGCTATTCGATTTCGAGGTCAACTGGGTCCTGGCGGACAAGATCCGGTATGGACTTTTTTTTATCAATGGCGAATTCCGGAAGTTCTCCACCTTCAACGATCCCACGGCTTTTGGGGGGATGATGGCGGCGTGCAGTGTTTTCTTTATCGTCCTTGCGTTAAATCACCGGGATAAGGGTGTCCAGCGGGTGTTGTTCTTTGGTGTGGTGCTGATGATCCTAGGAATGATCTATTCGGGGACCCGCACGGCAAACGTTATGCTGCTCGCCGGGCTGGTGATGTATTGCCTGCTGACCTTTGAACGCAAGGGGACGAGGGTATTCGCTTTTGTGATGGCGTTCGGGCTGCTCGCGGTCCTGTATGTACCGATCTATAACAATTATTCGCTGAACCGATTTCGGAGCAGCTTTGTGGGCGCCAAGGATGAGTCGTTCGATGTGCGGGTGCGTGCACGGAACTATATCCGGCCGTATATGCTGTCGCATCCGTTTGGCGGGGGGTTAATGACGACGAACAACATTGGGCTCACGATGAATCCGGGCCATTTCCTGGCGGGTTTTCAAACGGACAGCGGCTACCTGCAGCTGGCGCTGGAGATCGGCTGGCTGGGCTTGGCGTTGATGTGTGTGATGTTCTATATGATCCTCCGACGAGGAGTGCGATGTTATTTTCGAAGTTCGGATCAGGATGTGAAGCCCGTGTATGCCGCCGCCACCTGTGCTATTTTCACCTACTATGTCGGCATGTTCACGCAGAATACGCTGGGCCACCTGGATGATATGGCTTTTTATTACCCCGTGATCGCGATCTTTTTGCGCTATAACTTTTATGAGAACCCTAATGCCTAAAATTTTTTCCCCCGCGACCGTTTTGATCCTGGCTCTTGGCGCATTCGTATTGCCTGTGGCGGCCATCGAGTGGTATGTGCTCAGGCATACGAGCGGAACGTTTATGTATCCGCTGGATGATACGTTTATTCATATGGCGCTGGCCAGGAACCTGGCCTTCCATGGTGTGTGGGGCATGAACCCTTATGCGTTCGCGAGCGCCTCGTCGTCTGTGCTTTATACGATTTTGCTGGCCGCACTCTTCAAGATTTTTTCGGTGCAGGTGCTGATCCCTTTCGTGATCAATGCCCTTGTCGCGATCGGGGTGTTGGTGATCGTGCGGCGCTGGCTGGAGAACGAGGGCGTTTCGGGTGCGGGGCAGCTGGTGATCCTGCTGGCGTTGATCTTTTTAACGCCGTTGCCGATCCTCGTGATCTGCGGGATGGAGCATACGTTGCAAAGCTTGTTTTGTTTTCTATTTATCTATGGGTTCTCCGGCTGGCTGGAGAAGGCTTCCAGGACGGGGTCGTGGAAAATGCCGTGGTCTTTGTTCGTCTACGGCATGCTGGTGACGTTTATCCGGTATGAAGGGCTTTTTGTGATCGCGGTTGCCGGTGTGCTGCTTTTGCATCACCGGAAACTGGGGGCGGCGATCAGCCTGGGTCTTGTCTCGGCGCTGCCGTTGGTGGTATTCGGTGCGTACTCCGTCGCCAAAGGGAGCTATTTTTTACCGAACAGTGTGCTGTTGAAATCGGCGGGTGCGCCGTTGAACATCAGCGGGATGTTGCACTATGTGAATAGTTTGCTGGTCGACAAGCTGACGATCGTAAAAACGGATAGCGTTCCCGTGGGTTCGCCTAGGCCGGGCATCAGCTTGCTCGCGACGCAGCGGTTGCTGATCATCCTCCCACTGAGCTTTGTGGTATTCTGGAGATACATCCGGGAGCGAATAGCCTATGGGTATATCCTGGGAATATTGTTGGCCGTTACTTTGATCCATCTTTGTTTTGCCGCAACGGGCTGGTTGTACCGGTATGAGGCGTACCTGATCTTTTGTTCGACGGTGATCGTGGGATTGTTAGTTTGGCAATATGGGCGGAAGGTATGGCTGGAGCGGGGAGTGGCCGTTCGGTGGATGATGGCGGTGGTGGTCTTTGCCGCGGTGTTTCCGCTGGTGCTGCGCAGCGCCGCCGCTTTTACGCGGACGGGAGATGCCTGCGTGAACATCTATGAGCAGCAATACCAAATGGGACGGTTTCTCCGGACCTATTATGATTCGGATGTCAATGCCGTCAATGATATCGGGGCGGTATCGTTCCTGACGCAAGGAGCCAATATCGATCTATGGGGCTTGGGGAATATCCAGGTCGCCCGAAGCCGAAAGAGCGGCCGGTGGAATCCGGGTTTCCTCGACAGTTTGTGTCGCGCGCAGGGTGCCGGAACGGCCATTTTCTATGAGAAGTGGTTCAATGATTCGATGCGGTACCGGTGGACCAAGGTAGCGACGTGGCAGATACCGAATAATGTGATCTGCGGTGACGACAGTGTGAGCTTTTTCGCCATCCGGCCGGCGGATGCGCCGGTGTTGAAGGGCCATTTGCAGGCCTTCGAAAAGCAGCTTCCCGCGGGTGTCGAAGTAAAATACTATTAGAGTTCGCCTTTTTTTAGCTGATTGACCGCGTAATCGCAGGCCCGCGCCGTGAGCGCCATATAGGTGAGCGAAGGGTTCTGACAGGCGGCGGAGGTCATGCAGCTGCCGTCGGTTATAAATACATTCTGTGCATCGTGGAGCTGGTTAAAGGCGTTGAGGGCGGAGGTTTTGGGATCGCGGCCCATGCGGACGGTGCCCATTTCGTGGACGGCGGAGCCGGCGGGTGCGAGATGGAAATAAGGGTGGATATTCCTGAATCCTGCTTTGTCCAGCATTTCAACGGCGGTGTTCCTGATATCTTTCTGCATGGCTTTTTCGTTGTCGTGGTATTCGAAGGCAATGCGCACCAGGGGCTGGCCCCACCGGTCTTTTTTTTCTTTATCCAGCGTGACCTTATTCTCGTAGTAGGGGAGGGTCTCGCCCCAGGCGCCGAGCCACATCATCCACGGGCCGGGGTGGGTGAGCTGTTGTTTGAAATTGATGCCGAAGTCGCCGGCGAGGAGCTTGTCCTGCCATTCCTGGCGTGAGCCGGAGCCCTGGAAGCCATAGCCGCGGATAAAATCTTTTTGTTGCACACCGGAGGGCAGGTTGCGGAAACGCGGGATATAGATGGGTGTGGGCCGGCGGCCGGAGTAATATTGATCGGGGAAGCCATCGTATTCGGCAATGGCGCCGGTGCCGGTGAAATGGTCCATGAGGTTATGTCCGACCTGTCCGCTGGAGTTGCCGAGCCCGGTGGGGAAGCGGCGCGAGACGGAGCTCAGAAGGATTGCTGCCGTAGCGATGGTCGAAGCATTGAGGAAGATGATGCGGGCGAAATAGTCGGTGACCTGGTGGGTGTGTGCGTTCATTACGCGGACGCCGCTGGCCTTATTGGTTTTCTCGTCGAAGAGCACTTCGATCACGATGGAGTCCGGTAGCAGGGTCATATTGCCGGTGGCTGCTGCTGCGGGAAGCGTGGCGGCGTTGCTGCTGAAATAACCGCTGAAGGGGCAGCCGCGATCGCAGAGATTACGATACTGGCAGGGTCCGCGGCCTTTCCAACCCTGAGACAGGTTGGCTGTTCTGCCGATGGTAACGATGCGGTCGTTATAATGCCCGCGGACCTGATTGGAAAAATAAGTTTCGATGCAGTTCATCTCCATAGGTGGGAGAAAGCGGCCGTCGGGGAGCTGGGGGAGCCCTTCGGGCTTACCGCTGATGCCGACAAAATCTTCCACGTAGTCATACCAGGGAGCGATATCCTTATAGCGGATGGGCCAATCTACGGCGATGCCTTCTTTGGCGTTGGCTTCGAAATCGAGGTCACTCAAGCGATAGCATTGCCGGCCCCAGGTGAGCGATCTGCCGCCTACCTGGTAGCCGCGGATCCAATAAAAAGGGTTTTCCTGAATATAGGGATGTTCGCGGTCGTTGACGAAGAATTGTCTGGATGCCTCGTTGTACGCCTGGCATTGCACGGGGTTTTCTTTTCGATCTTCTTCGGTGATCTCGAGGTGGTGTGGGAATTGCCAGGGATGCAGGAAGGCGGTAGTGTAGTCTTTGATGTGTTCGACGTTACGACCTCTTTCGATTACCAGTGTTTTGAGGCCTTTTTCACAAAGTTCTTTAGCTGCCCATCCGCCGCTGATACCCGAACCTACTACAATGGCGTCGAAACTATTGCCCATAATCTTTTTGTTTCCTTCGCGCATAAATATAGCGATTTCACGTTACTTTTACTTGTGAAAGTCTATTTCAAGAACCTCGACGGGATCCGTTTTTGCGCGGCTTTCCTGGTGCTGTTGCAGCATTCGTTCGGCTTCAAGCAAGGATATTCCGACTCTGTGCCTTTCGTAGACCGGCTTTTCAGCGATACCGGCAATTTAGGTGTCAATCTCTTTTTTATTTTAAGCGGCTTTTTGATCAGCTACCTGTTATTGGTGGAAAAGGATGCCACCGGAACGGTGAGCTACCGTAGTTTTTATGTCCGGCGGATCCTGCGGATCTGGCCGTTGTACCTGGGGTATGGGCTGATCCTCACGTTCGTCTCGCCTTATGTGGCGGACAAGCTGGGATGGGGCAATGATACTACGTTTCCGCTGATGATGCTCAACTTGGTTTTTTTGTTGATCTTCTCCGTGAATATGCAGATCGCTTTTATAGGTGCGAATCGCGGGATGTTCGAGATCAGCTGGAGCGTTTGTATCGAGGAACAGTTTTACCTGGTGTGGCCCCTGCTGATGAACAATTTCCGTAAGAAGCTGGTGGGATTGCTGGTGGTGATGTTCGGCATCAGCATCCTGGTGCGGGTGCTGATCGTGTTTTTGTTGCCGCATGTGATCACGTCGTGGACGCCGGACCGGTTCCCTTTGATGAACCATTTGCTGTTGTTCGACAAGCTGGATCTTTTCGGCGGGGGGCTGTTCATCGCCATGCTATACCGGCAACGGGAACGTTTTGCAACCTTTTTCCGGGTATGTTTCCGGCCCTGGATCCAGGTGGTGATGACGCTGCTGGCGCTATTGTACACGCTTTCGTTGATCAAACCCCATGGCGAATATTTTGAGCTCTTCGTGGGTCATTACGTCTGCGATATCCTTTACGGGTATGTGTTGCTGGCGGCGGTTGCCGGAAATTCCATTTACCGGCTCGAGAAGCCGTTGCTGAAGACGCTGGGGCGGGTGTCGTTCGGTATCTATTTGTTCCATACGGCTGTGTGCCAGTTTGTACTGCTGTTCTTCCGCAAGGTGATCGGTCATCCGGAATGGCGGTTGGTCTATGATCTTGTCTATCCCCTGGCCTGTCTGGCCGTTACGGGCGTGATCGCCTGGTGTTCCTATAACTATTATGAAATGTGGTTCCTGAAGAAGAAGCGGAAGTTCGAGCTCGTCTTCACGCGTGTTTAGCGTGGTGGTTCGCCCGGTTTAGCGTGTTGCCCATGCCTTTTGGCCCGGTTGCAGCGCGATGCAGCCCTGGTAATGCCCGGGGATGTAGAGGTAGGCGAGTCCTTTTGTGGCGCCGGCTTCCGAGGTACAGTAGCCTTCCGCCGTCAATCTTTTCAGGGTGTGGAAGAACGGCGCCCCGAGATAGACGGTCTCGATCTTTCCCGCAAGATTGTTGAATGGTTTTGCTTTATCGGCAAAGTGTTGGAGCACGGTGTGTTGCTCTTCGGCTGAGCATTGCGGATAAGAGCGGTCGTAGTGTGAGCGGCAATAGTGGTCAAGGTCCTTGAGCCCGTCGATGAATTTGTTGGCGGTCTTCACATCGGTGGCGTCGCGGAGCATAACGAAGATATAGTCTGCAACGCCTGCTTCGCGGGCGCCGGGCGTATCGGTGGTGGGGATGATGGTTTCCGAAAGGGCGGCCACCAGGTCTTTATGGTTTTGCAGCCAGGCGATGTCGGGCGTTTTATGCCAGTCCCACCATTTGTATCCGCCGAAAAGGAGGGTGCCGCCGATACCGGTGTATACAATACGTGTTATGGCTTTGCGGCGGTTCATGCGGTAGTGGCGGCGGGGATCGTGGCCGGGGGGACTTTTTTGGGCTGGGGTTTTTCCTTGCGGAAGGCGAACATCCACCAGAGCGGTCCATTCACGACGAGCAGGTTATAGAACATGATGGGGATGAGGATGCTGAAGAAGATGCCGGCGCCCAGCAGCACGAAGGGGTTGTGAATACCGGCGTGGGTTAGGGCCAACCTTATGAGTCCGGCCACGAAAACATGCGTGACATAGATATAGAGCGAATGATAGCCGATGACCCGAAGAAAGCGCAGGACGTTCCAGCTTTGCATGCGGAACGCGAGGATGAACATGCTCAGACAGCCTATAAGGGCGATAGCGAGAAAGTCCGCGTCACCGGGTCCGGGAGTAGGGATATGGGCCAGATAGTAGACCTGGGTCATGAAGAACACCGGGGTGATCGCCAGGAGCAGCCAGCCGTTGGACAGGAGCCTTTCCGTGCGTTCGTGCCAGAAGTAGGGGGCGATGGCGTCGCCCAGCGCGAAGAAGATGTAGAACTCCATCCAGTCGGCAATCATGCTGATCCCGTGACACCATGGAGAAACAAAGTAGAGCGCTGCCCCGATGACGAACTGGGCCCACATGGGCGGTTTGAGATAGGTCTTTACCAGCAGGTAGATCGCGGTGGTATTGAACAGGGCCGGCAGGTACCAGAATTGGTCCAGCGAGCGGGGCTGCCAGAAGATATAGGTATAGTCGATCCAGGATCTGTTTGCGTTGGTACTGCCACCCAGCAGGATCTGAACTGTGATCTGGAGCGTGACCCAGATAAAATAGGGGTAGAGAAGGTTTTCGAATTTGATGCCGAGGACCTGTTTGAGGGTTCTCTTGGCGAGGCTGCCGCTGATGAAGATGCCGGAAAGGATAAAGAACAACGGCATGCGGAAGCTGAAGAAGATCATATTGGCATGTTCCAGGTATTCCGGAACGGGTGGGATATGTGAGCCGTGTTCGATGGCAGTGGTTACGCTCCGTTGGATGCCGACGAGCACATGCCGGTAGACGACGAGTACGATGGCGATCCCTTTGAGATAATCCACCCAGGCCAGCCTTTTCTTTTCCAGGATGGGAAGGTTGAAGGCCTTGCTGAAGAATCCGGGTTTGGTGGCTTGCGCTTTCATGGTCTATTTTATTACGGAATCGAAGCTAACGCCGATCATCCTTTCGATATCGAGGCGTTCAAGGTCCTGGGCCAGCTGGAGATTGAGCAGCTTGGCTTTTTCGTCGCTAAAGGCTTTGTCGGCGGCGTTGTACTGGTCGATGGAGACGGTGCCATCGCGGAACTTTTGTTCGATCTGGGTGACGGCGGCCTGGTTGTCGACGACGATGGTATTCTGCAGCAGGATCAGGGCTTCATAGTTCTTATAAGTGTGGTATTTGGTGAGGACGTCCATGCGGATGGTCCGGGCCAGTTCTTCGCGGGTGTCCTCGGCTACCAGGACGTTCTCGCGGGCGGCATGGATCTGTGGTCCCATAGTAAAGAAGAGGCCTACGGGGATGATAAGGCCGAAGTAATATTTGGGATAGACATACGAGGTGGTGGGGCTCTGTTTGGCGAAGGTCTGGTCGTTGTAGTTCACAGAGAAGGTGAGGAGGTTGAACCAGGCTCTCCTGGCCAGCATGAGGTTGCTTTTCGCCATGCTGATCTGGTGGCCTGCCGCATCGTAGCGAGGCGCCTGTAGGGCCAACGCAACCAGGCGGTGCTCGATAGCCGAGTCCGGAAGGATACCGCGCCGGATGGCGGCCATGCTGTCCGTTTTCCGTCGGTAAAGGTTCGCATTCGAGGTAGGGCGTTGAGCAATGGCGTCTGTTGCGCCGACCAGCAGGACAAGCAAAAGCGCGGCCGGGATACCGGCAAGACAGCAGGAGCGGAGATACATGTGGACGGAGTTTACTGTATTAGTCAATATCATTTGGTTAGCGGAATAAAATTAACTCGCGTTGACGTCATCCAGGTTGACCATATTCAGAACGGCTCCGCAGAACTTACCATTGAGCTCATGGAAGAAGGACATGGATTGCATGTCAATTTGCTTAATGATGTGGCGGGCCGAGAAGATGGCGATGACGCCGTCTACATATTGGGCGAGCTCCCTGGAATCGGAGAAATCGTTGAGGGGCGGGCCTTCGAGGAGGATATAGTCGTAGTCGTCCCCGAGAGTCCGCAGGTGTTGCAGCAGGTTCTCGCGTGGCAGGATCTCGGATGGTGTATAGTCGCCTCCTTCGGAACCGATGGCGAAGATAGAAGGTCCGACTTCTTTGGCGGCGTTCCTCACCTGGCCAAGCACCGTTTGGCCCTGGCCTGGGTGGATCTTTTCCAGGATGGGGTCGGCATTGAGCTGCAAGGTAAGGTCGTTGTTGCAGAAGTTGGTATCGATGATGAGGACCCGCTTTTTGCTCATGCTGAGGCTATAAGAGAGCGCCTGGATGAGGGTGGTCTTGCCTTCGCCTTTTTTGGTGCTGGCGAAGAGGAAGATCTTTTTACCGCTGCTTTCTACCTCGTGACGGAGCTTGCGCAGGGATTCCCGGAACTGGTTATGGCGTTTGTTGTTGAGGTCGTCCGGGGTGGTTTCGCGGTTGGTGATGATCTCGGCCAAATCTTTCTGACGCAGGTTCATGAAATTGACCATACTGATCATTTTCAGGCCTACGGTTTTGGAGAAGATCACCGGGGTCTTGATCGAAGAGTCGAGATAGGTCACCAGCACGATAACGAGGACCGTGATGATCAGGGCGGAGGCGCCGGCCATCCCCACGATGAGGAGGCGTTTGGATGGTTCCGGGTTGATCGCCGGCTGGCCGCTGATAATGGGGCGGAAATTGCTCACCGAGGAGGATGTGATATCGACCGCGTCGTTGTAATGCTGTTTGGCGGCGAGGTAGTCTTTATTGGCCTGTTCCGCATCCCTTATAAGCGATTCGACGGCGGCGCCTTTGCTGGCGTCTTTTGCCAGGTTGCCTTTGATGCTGTTGATCTTGTCCTGGATGGCTACGATATTGTCGGCGCCGGCGCGGATATCGGTTTCGAGATCGCTTTTCTTGTCGAGGAGGGCGGCCTTGCTTTCACCGGGGTCGGCGCTGGTCCCGCTGCCGAAATCGGGTTGAGTGGCGGCGATCTTTTGTTGATATTCGGCTTGGAGCGTCTCGTATTTTTTCTTGAGGGCGGGGTCCGACGAGCCGCTGCTGATATAGGCTTTATAGGCGTCGTTCATGGCATTGCGGAGGATCACGAGCTCGTCGTTGTTGCCGGTGGGGGTCGTTTTGGCGTTCTTTCCGGTGGTTGCCGGTGCGCCACCGAGTGCGACGAGACGTTTATTGACCTTTTCGAGATCATATTGGCGTTGGGTTTGTTTACCCTGTTCCTGGGTAAGGGTCGTTTCCAGGTTCATGATCGTCTCCAGCTTGCTGGTATTCTCCTCGCCTACGTCGAGGATCCCCTGGCTGCGGAGCTGGTCGTTCTTGGCGTCGAGGTCCTGTTTCTTCCGGTCCATGAGGCTTTTCAGGGTGTCGAGGGATTCCTCCGAGCGGGTGCTGCGGACTCTGCGGTAGTAGCGCAGGAACTCGGGGAAGAGGTTGTTGACCATGTAGGCGGATAGGTCGGGGATTTCGGAAACGGCGTCGATCTCGACATAGTCGGTGCGCTGGACACGGTTGACGTAAATGGCTTTCATCAGCGAGTTGTAGTCGTAGCCGTACATGTTCATGTATTCCAGCAGGTCCCTTTCCTCCGGTTTGAAGGAGGTGAGCATCGTCATCGTTTCTAGCTTCTCTTTAAAGGTCCGGAGGGCCTGGTCGCGGTCGATATGGCGGTAGAGCGGTGTCTGCATTTGTTTTTGCGAGAGGCTGCGGAAAGGGTTGGGGTCTTCGAAGTCATGGATCATGAGGCTGTACCCCAGCAGGCTCATCACAGAAGGGGAGGTTACCGTTACGATAACGTTGTTGAATTTTACATCCGCGGTATAAATATCGACATTATCGGAAGTGAGTTTAACTTCGTCGTTGACGGTAAAACCGGTGGAGAACTGGGAGAAGGACCGGTACTTTTTGGGTTGACCCATTGTAAGAACATAGGCGATGGCGGCGGCCAAGACTCCTGTCCCAATGATCAACCACTTTCTCTTTAATAGGATCCTGAATAAGTATAGGAAATCCATTAGGTTTCAATTTTAAGGGGGCTGTACCCGCAATTCAACTGGCTTGCCGTTGGTAACTGAATGATTATCAGGAATAAAGGACGTGAATCGCGGCGTAACGCCGATCTTTAGCGGTGTAAATATAGTACCATCTCGAGTTTATTGCAAGTTATTACAAGAATCGCTATATCTTTATGGCTCTTCTGAGACCAGGTTACAGTGAACCGATCTTCCATCTTCCTATGCAATAATCCCACCATTCTGGTCCAATCTCCTTTGGATACCCATTTTCCGGCTTGTTGTCGGCCCGGCGATCTTGTATTAATCTAAATCTCATAAAATGAAAAAATTTTACGTTGCCCTACTATGTCTTTTTTTGGCGGCCGCTGTCCAGGCTCAGTCTCCCGGAGGTGTCGGCACTGGTCTTGTATCGATGTGGTTGAAGCCGGATGGATTGGCGACTGGAACACTGAATACCTGGGTTTATGCCAATAATGGCGCGAATTCGTTCACTGCAACGGCCGGTTCTCAGCCTACGGTGGTAGCAAATGGCTTTAATTTTTGGCCGGCTGTTAATTTTAGCGGCGCTCAGTTTATGAGTGGGCCCACTGGCGCAAACGCTCCTATACAGCCGCTGCCGACCCCGCAGGCATATGCTGTGTTCGCCGTATGGTCTTCTACTATGGCCACGGGTGCGAGCGGCACCAGCATGCGAGTATGGGCACAGCGCCAGGCAAACGGGACAAATTCTGACAACAGTTTTGATGGCGCTTCGCTATGGGTGTATCCCCAGGCCGCCACAGTGGGTGCTCCCTACGGGTCCAGTGGCCCGACCTACGGCGATCAGCCTGAGGTGCCGAACTGGGTTACTGGAATAAATACGGCACCCGCCTATACTACGGCGATTCTCACGTACGCGCCCAGTACGCCCTACATTAGCTCTATGAATTTGTTAGCGCAAAACACGAACGATCTGGAGCTCATGGACCAGACTAATTATTCTGCAGGGCCCGGTGTGACAAGCACCGATCCGGCAGGGGCAGCCCTCACAAACAGAAATATTTCTACTCAGGCCAATCTTCTTGGGGCGCGGAGTGCGTCTCTCGACGAGCCATTTACCGGCAACCTGGCTGAGTTGATCGTTCTTAATACTAATGTGACGACCACGCAGCGGCAGCAAATTTTTTCCTATCTCGCGCTCAAATATGGCATACCCCTGAACGGCAGTTATCTTTCCAGTACCGGTGCGACGATCTGGGACCCTACGGCGCTCAGCGGCGGCTATAACAATTTCGTATTTGGTTTAGGCCAGGACAACGGTTCGGGGCTGACCGCCATGTCGCAGAGCAACAGTATGTCCACGAGCGGGGTTTCGGGTGCGGCTAATATCGCCTTGTCCAACGCAAGCAGCCTTACCGATCAAGGTTTCATGATGGTAGGCAGCAACAATGCAGGGACCGGCGAAATAACGACCAATGTGCCCACCGTCGCCGCGGGCTCTTCACGGCTACAGGACCAATGGCTGGTGCAGAATACCGGAACGGTAGGAACCGTGGATGTTGCCGTGGATCTCACGGGTATCACCACTACGGGCACGAAGGGCACCAGCACCGATTTCCGCCTGGTCACCGACAATGATGGAGATGGCGATTTCACTACTGGTACTCAGGGCTATTATACGCCGACTTCGTGGACCAGCAGCAACAATGTGGCGAACTTCACTGCGGTCAACCTGTCGAACAGTTCGAAGGTAGTGTTTACCGTTCTCACGGCTGCAAGCGGCGGCACGCCGCTGCCCGTGAACTGGGTGAGCTTTACGGCCGTCCCGGATGGAGCGAATGTGAACCTCAACTGGACGGTTGGCGCGAACGAGCAGGCAAAGGTCTACCAAGTGCAGCGTTCTACGGATGGAGCGACTTTCACCAATATCGGGGATGTGTCCAATGATGCTGCTGTAAAATCTTACAGCTATGTGGATGCCGGCGTTGGTGCCGGGTCCTATTATTACAGGGTCCTCGAAGTAGACCAGGATGGTGAGTCGATCTACAGCAAGGTGGTAACGGTGAACATGAACGGTGGTGGGTTCAGCATCAAGCTGCTGAACAATCCCACTATCTCGAGCAATACCGAACCGGAGTTGCGGCTGACGACGAACACCAGCGGCAATGTGCTCCTGGAGATCTGGACGCTTGCGGGTGCGCGGGCTGGTAGCTTCCAGCAGGCGATTGGCAATGGGACGACGACGATGCGCATTCCGATGACGGGATTGGCTCCCGGCACGTATGCGTTGAAGGTTACTTTAAATAATACCACGCAGACGTTGCAGGTGGTGAAACTTTAAGAAATACTTTGCGATAGTTAGCTTTTGGAGCCGGCCCGTAGGGCCGGCTCTTATCTTAATGATGCGGTAAGACTATGGCGCATCAATACCACCGGCAAAAACCATCGCCCGATCCCCATTCCCCTCTTGAACGGTGCGACGGTACGACCCCACGAAAGAACCCAGAAGTTATCCTATGCCGTCGCGCGGCGGGCCTTCTCCCAGGCGGCGCTCTGGCTGCCTTTGAGATAGCGGAAGAAGCCGAGGATCGCGCAATAGTTCATGAACGCGAAGTAATAGGCCAGCTTCGCGGGTTTGAGCTTGCGGAACGAGGGCCGGAAGGCGGCGAGCGCGGCGAGACCGTAGAAGCAGCATTGGCCGATGAACAGGAGCGTGTAGAAGAGGCCGGTGCCGCGAATGGCTAGCATGCCGCCGGCGAGGAAGGCCCCGATGAGACAAAAGGGGCTGACGGCCCAACGCAGTACGCGGTGGGAGATATAGAGAAAGGAGAGCCGGGGGTGACGCCAGAAGGCGAACAACCCTTTTAGCATGCCGATGGACTGGAAGCCGCCGGCGGCTATCCGGACCTTGCGTTTTTGTTCGTCGGTGATCGAGAAAGAGGGCAGCTCCATGGCGCAGGCGCCGGGTTCATAGGCGATGCGGTAGCCTCTTTGGGTGACTTTCATGGAGCTCACGAAATCGTCGAGGATCACATTGGAGGCGATAGGTTCGTATAGGTTGCGCCGGTAGGAGAACAGCTCGCCGGCCGCGCCGACCACGGAATAGCAGGCGGCGTCCACTTTTTTGAGGAAGGATTCGTATTTCCAGTAAAGGCCTTCCGCCTGACCCACCTCGTCGCTACCAGTGGATGCCAGCACCTTTTTCTCGCCGGCTACGCCGCCGATGGTGGGGTCCTGGTAGTGGCGGACGATCTTGCGGATGGCATCCCTGTTGAGTACGGTATTGGCGTCGGTGCAAATGAGAATCTCTTCGGTGGCTTCGCCTACGGCCCGGTTGAGGGCGGCGGATTTGCCCTGGCGCCGAGGCTTATGCAGGGACCGGATGGCGGGGTGTGAGCGGACGATGGCCTCGGTACGATCCGTACTCCCGTCGCTGATGAACAGGAACTCTATTTTTTCACGCGGGTAGTCCAGCTCCAGGCAATTGGCAATTTTTTCCGCAATGCAGTCTTCCTCGTTGTAGGCGGCTACGATAAAAGAGACGCCGGGCAGCTGTTCGTCGCCGGGTTCGGGAAGGGGAGCGGTCCTGGGGGTGATCAATCGCGCAATGACAGCATAGCCAGCGTAGTTGTAGAGGACTACGGCGCAGCAAACGAGGAACGAAATGAGCCAAAATACCATGAAAATGAAATATATTGGGCACAATATTAGGTGATAGAATGTGTTAAAGCAATATGGTTGTGGATAAAATAATATACTGGTGTTTTTTGGTGGTTTTTGTGTACTGTGCGGGATCTGTAGCCTACTTGTTAGTCCTCTCGCTGGCCGGACGGTTGCTGGCGCGCAAGCGGATGGATAAATTGCCGGCCGATCCCCGGAAACGGCGGATAGCCGTTTTGGTGCCTGCCTATAAGGAGGATGGGATCATCCTATCCACGGCCCGGAATCTCCTGCAGCAGGAATATCCCGCCGACCGGTTCAGGGTGTATATATTGGCCGATTCGTTCCAACCGGAGACGGTGGCGGCGCTGAGAAAGTTGCCGACAAGTGCGTCGCTGACACAGGCGTCGCTGACACAGGCGTCGCTGACACAGGCGTCGCCTTTGGGGGCCTTTCCCCTTGAAGTGCTGGAAGTGGCTTTCGACAAAAGCACCAAGACCAAATCGCTCAATGAAGCGTTCCGAAGGATCACCGGGTCCTGGGACATTGCGCTCATTTGTGATGCCGACAATATGCTGGCCCCCGATTTCCTGGAGCGGATCAATGCCGCTTTTGGTGCGGGTGCGCGAGCTGTACAGGGGCGCCGGGTGGCGAAGAATCTCGACACTTCTTTTGCCGTATTGGATGCCTGCAGCGAGGGCATCAATAACCATATTTTCCGCAAAGGGACCTATGCCCTTGGCCTTTCATCGTCCATTATCGGGTCGGGCATGGCCTATGAATATGAGCGCGTCCGGCGCATTCTCAGCGAGATCAGCGCGGTGGGCGGGTTCGACAAGATCCTTCAGCTGATGATCGTGAAGGAGGGTATCCGCATTCATTACCTGGAAGATGCGCTGGTCTTCGACGAAAAGGTCGACAATCCCCATGCCTTCGAGCAGCAGCGGAAGCGTTGGCTGTCGAGCCAGTTCATCTATCTGCGCCGATTTTTCGGACCGGCGTTCCAGCAGCTGTTCCGGGGCAATCTTAGCTTTTTCAACCTGGCGGTGATGAATAACCTGATCCTTCCCAGGGCGTTCCTTTTCGCCCTGCTGCCGCTGGTGACTATCGCCGGCTTTTTTATTTCACCGGATTGGGGTTTGGGGGCTGCAGCTATGGCCCTTGTTTATGGGTGTGCCTTGATGCTGGGGATACCCCGGGAGGTATCCAATAAGGATCTGGGTGTAGCCGTGATGCGGCTGCCGAAGGCGGTGACGATCATGGTCAGCACGATCTTCAAGCTCAAGAACTCGAACAAGACCTTCATCCACACGGTGCATACGAAGACCGAGATCAGCAATTCCATTCTTAAGGAGAAGGTAAAGTAGGGGCGGCCGCTCAAGGAGAAGGTCGAGTGGGTGGCGCTCAGCGGGAAGGCGCGCCGGACCGTTCGGCGATAGCTTTTTCAAGTAGATCGAAAATCGTTCGATCGACGTCCATATCCACTTTTCGGGCAAACAGCCTGCCGGAGGCTAGCATTTCGGGGAGATCTTTACTGGTGAGTACCCGGGGATGGCCTTTTGTTTGTCCTCTCCAGTCCACATATATCAGGCTTTCCCGGATCTTTTCCTTGAAGGGCGAGTTGTAGAGAACGGTGGCAAAAATGAATTCGTCTGCTCCCCAGACATAGCGGAAAAAGCGGTCTACTTCGGGATGCTTACCGATGAAGTCCAGAAAATAAGTGGCTGCTCCACGGGTAAGGGTAAACCAGTTCGACCGGCCAACCAATTTATATCCTTCGATCGGGAATTTCCTGGGTCCGAGGAGGCGGTTGACCAATTTTTCCAGCTTGAACTTGCCGGGAATGCGCCAGTTGATGAGGTGGTAGCGGGTCACGCGCGTTGCGGCATCCCGCCATTGGTCTTCGATGGATTCGCAGGTGATGAACTCGGTACCCTGATTTTCGACGAGATGGCGGTAGATATTCTCCGCAGAAGCCAGGGGAAAATCCTGGGCGGAGATGACATTTATATAGTCGTAGGCCGGGTTGGGAAGGATGGCCTCGAAACCATTGATCGTGGCCTGGATAGTGCCATAGCCGGCCCAGTACACCGGAGCCCGATGGGCGACAAGGAAGACGTTTGGTTTTTCGGCGAGGTAGCGGAAGGGGGTGGTATCGGCCTTTTTGTCCAGGTGAATATAGATATCGAAGCAGGGATGAGTGAGCGCATCGATAAGCCTTTCGAGCTGGGCGGGGTTCTTGTGGGCGAGTATCAGGTGGGCTATCCTCATTTAGGGTGCATTTATTGTTTTAAGATCAATTTCCTCGAATTCCCGTAAATGGTTTTGTAAAAATCCAGCATATATTTCGCGATGGTGGGCACATTTGACCCGATTTGTTTATGGAGCACCCACTGCCAGACAACTGCCGCGATGGAGGCCGTGATCATCGAGCCTATGGCGGCGCCATAGAAGCCGATGTAGAAGAGGCAAACGCAATTGATCAGCAATTTAGCGACGAGCGAAAGGGTGTTTAGCAGGAAGCAAAGGCCGGATTTTCCTATGGAGTTGAGCAGGTTGGCTGCCTGGTTCTGCATGGGTCCTATCATCCCGGTGACGACATACAGCTGGATAATGGGCGCCGAGGCCACATAACGGGAGCCGGCTATTATAGTGATCATCAGTTTGGGGAAGATCAGGATGAAGAGGCCGGTGGGTATGGTAAAGCAAAGCAGGGCTGCGACCATGCGTTCGTAGAGATAGCGGACTTTTCCGGACCCCTCTTCCACGGAGGCCATGGAAGTCTTTGGAAAGAGGATATCTGCCGCCGCATAGGAGGGGACGTCTATCAACTGGCTGATCCGCGAAGCCGCGTTGTAATAGGCCACCGAGGAGCCGTCGGGGATGAAGCGGGCGGTGAGTACCTGATCGACGTTGGAGAACACATTGGCGACAAGACCCGAGCTAAAGATATAGCCCCCATAGCCGAAGATATTTTTTAGGGTGGTGCGGGAAGGATTGAACCGATAGAACAGATAGGACCGGCTAAAGAGATAGATGACGAAGGCCCCCAGGAAGATGCAGCCCGAGAGGTAGAAAGCAAGGCGGGGTAGTGAAAAGGGTATTTTAAGGATGGTGTGCAGCACGATGATCACGAAAAAAGCGAGCTGCCGTACGAAATATCCGGCAAAGACGCCTTTGAAGTCCAGGTGGGACTGCTGAACGGCCTCCATGTGCGAAAAGAAAACCATACCTATGAGGCCGGGGATAAATGCCCTGAGCATATCGTCGAGGTCGTGGCCCTCGTGCAGCCAGGCGCTGAGCCACTTGCCGAAAAAAAGGATCAGCAAAATGAAGACCCCGGTGATCGAGGCATTGATCAGCAGGGAGGAGGAAGCTACGGCAGATCTTTGGTCTTTGTCCTTGCTGGAGCTTACGAAGCGGATATGCGCATTTTTCAGCAGGCTGCTCTTGGTGGTTTCAAAGATAGTGGTTACGACGAGGAACAAGGCCCAGGTACCCATCTGGCGGGTTGGCAGGCTACGGATGAGGACGATGTAATTGACGAGACCGAAGAGAATGATGGAAAATCGTTGCAAAATAGAATAAAACGCCGAACGGATCCAGTATGAAGAGAGTAGTTTTTTCAAAATGAGAAGACGGTTTAAGACAGGAACTAAAGATAGATCAGAAATCGTGGTTTCATCAATTTTATTGTAAATTAGGGTATTAAGAAATTCTTTTCATGAGCCGGATGCGTTTTGCCTTCTTTTTTTGTTTCATCTCCTTATCGTGTGCCGCGCAAACCTCTTCTTCGACCACTCCCCGATATATTGTGGGTCTGGGCGAATATCAATGTTTCATCATTAATACCTCCACGGGAAAGCTGTATGGAATCAGCGGCAACCTGGTCACCTCGGGTGTTGCGTGGGATGCCGGGATCGAGGGTTTGCCGGTGCTGGTGGGGGGTGGGCCAAGGCATCATCGGTTCTCCGATGTGGCATCGGGGATGCACAACAGCCTGGCGATCGATGAGCATGGGGACGTATGGACCTGGGGGGCTAATGGAAATGGGGAGTCGGGTACCGGTACGATGGCGGATCTTGGGCTTGCTCCGGTGAAGATCGAGACTGACAGCAGCGGCCGGCCGTTCACCGGGGTCGTCCAGGTCGCCTGCTACAGCACGGATCACTGCCATGGGAATCTCGCTGTAAAGGCGGACGGTACTGTTTGGGTCTGGGGCCTTACTACGGAGGGCATGCGCGGAGACGGGCAAAAAGGGCAGGTGAATACGCGACCGGTGCAGGTGCATATCCCGGAGGGAAAGAAGATCGTAAAGGTGGTGGGAGGAATGGCTATCATCGCTTTGGCTTCGGACGGCACGGTATGGACCTGGGGCGGGAACAACCGAAAGGAGCTGCTGGGTACGAATACCACCGATTATACGCATCCGCATCGGGTGCCGTTACCGCAAAAGGCCAAGGATATTGCGGGCGGAGGTTATTTTTCTTATGCATTAACTGTCAATGGAACATTATACGGCTGGGGCTTTTATACATCTTATATGTGTATCGGCAGGAAGGGGTGGGCGAACCAGGAGCCGGCACCCCCGCAACCGCGCGATCTTACCGTCGATCTGGGATTGCCGCATCCCATCGCATCGGTGGTCACCAATAGCGAATCGACGCATGTGATCCTGACGGATGGCAGTCTTTGGGGCTGGGGAGACAATGCCAGCGGCTGTGTAGGCAATGGGGAAGAGCTGGATTATATGAAGCATGTCCCGCCCTATGCCTGGAATTGGGGACCGGGGCAGAAGCTTGTCACGAGGCCCGTGCGGTTGGCGCCTGGTGTTCATGATTTCGTGCGTGTCTTTGGCGGCAATTGCGCGGTATTCTATAGTTATGCGTTGACGGCTTCGGGACAACTTTATTCCTGGGGCCGTAATAAATCTTCTGTTTTGGGTAATGGAGTAGTCAATGCTACCCCCAATATCAGTGCGGAATATCCGAATTCCTGGGATGTGCCGCTCATTACGCCGGTGGATCCCTTTGCTTTGAAAAACCATACGGTCGTCACTTCTCCGTATTGTCTGCTTCATCCTGAAGGCCGTTTTTGCAACGAATACCGGGCGCCCAAAACATCCGACTCTCCCGCGGCAGGGCAATGATCCATTTAAGGTTAATTTCGAAAGATTTTTTATGTGGAAAACCAGTGATTATTCCACATTCTGCTAGGTGAATCTACCTGAAACAGGCAAATACCGATTAGAACAAAAAATATATCTGCTTAGTACCAGTTAGTTATTGGAATTCGAACCAAATTGGGAAAAAATTCCACCGTTCGGGCAAGGAAATATACGATCTCTTTTTGGTATGGTTCTTGTTTTAGCGAATCCAGTTTTTTAATCCAAATATCCAATTGAGTTATATGCTGGAGAAAGTTGAAAATCCAATGAAGCCAAGGTCTGAGCGACTTAATTCAATATCCTGTTAAAAATCCGACTATGAAGCCAATTGTACTCTGTTTAGTAGCGTGTGCTGTTCTCTTCTCTACCGGTTACGGTCAATCGCCGAGATATCAAGTCGGCAATGGGGAATATCAAAATTTCATCCTCGACAATTCCACTCATACTTTATACGGATTAGGTACCGCGGGTAATGGTATTGGTAGCAATTCCGGCCCGATGGGTTATGCTATTCCGTGTCAGTTCCCTCAGCCAACACAGGTTAAATTCGTTGCTGCCGGTTTGCATACCGGCGGCTGTATCGATATGAGCGGTAACGTTTGGTTTACCGGTGCCAACGAAGATGGGTCAATGGGGAATGGGACGACCACGGGCTCTGCGAAAGGGTTTGTGCAGGTCACCACCGATTCGCTGGGCAATCCTTTTACGAATGCCACCTATCTCTCTATGGCCAGCGCGGTCTTTACGGGCGGCCAGCAATACGGGGCCTGTATCTTTGCCGTGAAGAGCGACGGTACGCTGTGGGTTTGGGGCAACACGCAGGGTGGATATCGTGGTGATGGAACGTATGGGAGGGTGAACACCCGGCCCGTGCAAGTGCCGTTCCCGGCAGGTACCGTGATCACGAAGGTGATCCATCAAAACGTGGTGATCGCCCTGGATGCTGCCGGTAACGTATGGACTTGGGGAGGTAACGGACCCAACAACTGTTTGTTGGGCAACACCAGCCGGACAGATTATATGACACCCGAAAAATTGGCGCTGCCTGGTCCTGCCAAGGATATCGCGGGTGGCGGCATGTGGAGTTATGCACTGCTTCAAAGCGGCAACCTCTATGGATGGGGGTTGTGGCAAGGTTATATGGGGGTGGGGCCTACGGTGAGCCAGGGCTGGGTCAATACGCCTGCGCCTATTTTGTTGGATGGCCAATTGAATTTGCAGGCGCCCATTTCGCAGATTTCCTGTAACAAGACTTCGACCTATGTGATCCTGACCGATGGGACCATGTGGGCGTGGGGAGGCAACGAATGCGGCCAGATCGGTAATGGCACAGAGCTCAACTATATGAACTACACGATCAATCCTTCGCCTATCGGGGGTACGCTTACTCCCTATGCCTGGGACTGGGATCTGAGCAATTGCCAATGTCAACAGCACAAGCCGGTGCAGATCGGGGTGGGGCTCAAGTTCGTTGCCCTGTCGTCCGGCGAGGAGACCGTGTTCTACAAATTTGCCGAAGACGCAAACGGGCAGCTATATGCCTGGGGGCGTAACAAGGCCGGTGTCCTGGGTAATGGTATTATGGATGCCGATTACCAAAATGGAATGATCGCGGCTACCTATCCGAATTCTTTCGACGTACCGTGGATCACGGCGGTCAACCCTATAAATCCATCTACTCCGACCTACCAGAGCACGTCGCCGTATTGTATTTCGAATCCCGGCGCCAATGCTTGTAATATCTATAGTATCCCGGCAAATACGCCCCCGGTAGCGAATCCCGGTGCGAATCAGAACATCACCGGGACGAGCACTGTGCTGGATGGTTCAGGTTCTACCGATAATGTGCACATTTCCTATTATCTGTGGACTGAGGTTTCCGGCCCCAGCCAGGCGCAGATTGTGATCCCCAGCGGTGCGAAGGCAACGGTGAATAACCTGGTTACCGGGGTTTATAAATTCCAGCTGCGGTGTATTGACAACGGCTGGATGCGTGACAGTGCTACGTGTACGGTAACGGTGAACGGCGGGGGCCCCGTAGTCAATGCCGGTTCGAATCAAACGATCAACCTGCCTACGAGCAGTGTTTCGCTCTCGGGCAGCGCCACGGATGCCGGCGGGACCATTTCGACCTATGCCTGGACGGAGGTGAGCGGTCCCTCGACTGTGGCCTTTGCCAATGGTGGTACCGCGGCTGCTACGACCGCCAGCGGCCTGATAGTTGGAACCTATGTGTTCAAACTCACGGCAACGGATAATAACAATATCTCGGGTAATGCCACGGTGACGGTTACGGTGAAAGCAGCGCTTGTACCAGTGGTCAGTGCCGGATCCAATCAAACTATTACGTTGCCGACGAACAGCGTTACGCTGGCGGGCAGTGGTTCGGAAACCGGCGGCAGCATCGCTTCTTTTGCCTGGACGCAAACGGGCGGACCTACTTCCCCGGCCGTCTCCTTTGCCTCTGCTTCGGCGGCTACGACCACGGTTAGCAATCTTCAGCAGGGTACCTATACCTTTAAGCTGACTATAACCGATGTTCTGGGTATCGCGGTAAGCGCTTCGGTGACGGTAACGGTGAATCCTGCGGCGGTAATCCCGGGCAGCCCGGTAGCCAATGCGGGTTCCAATCAGGCTATTACCTTGCCGACGAGCAGCGTG